>Ga0207671_10002975_pt1 | contig 17400 bp, 16 predicted proteins | sample KBSC24metaG_FD_184352 | JGI IMG/M metagenome (GOLD analysis project Ga0207671, IMG submission 184352) | Corn rhizosphere microbial communities from Kellogg Biological Station, Michigan, USA - KBS C2-4 metaG (SPAdes) (version 2) | ecosystem: Host-associated > Plants > Roots > Rhizosphere > Soil... | reverse complement strand
ATCTCGACGAAGAGGTCGGAAAACTCGTGCATCTCGGACAGCGCGGCGTCGATGAGCGCGCGCGCCGAATGCACCTTCATCTGCATGCGGCCGAGCCGGGCCTGGATCACTTGCATGCTGGTCAAGGGCGCGCCCTGGCGCACGGTCTGCGACAGCATCTTCACGCACTCGTCGAGGATGCGCTGCATGCGGCCGATCGGCGCGCAGCACAGGATGCCGCGGCGCGGGTTCAGGAAGTCCTGCACGTGGTCGAGCCCGTTCTCGAGCCGGATCACCCGTTCCCGCGACACGTGCACCGAATCGAGGTGCAGGGAGGCCAACCCGTTGGAGCGCAGGCCCATGGTCTCGATGGGCTGCACCTGCACGCCGCGGTCGTCGCGGTCGATCATCACTACCGCCATGTCGCCGGTGGACTCGTTGCGGACATAGGTCATGTAGCTGTCGGCGACCGCGCCCGCGGTTACCATGACCTTGGTGCCGGAGACAACGTAGTCCCCGCCGCGCGGCCGTAGGCTGGACTGCATCGAGAACGCGTCCATCTCCTCCGTGTACGCGAAGGCGAGCAGGCGCCGGGCCGTGCAGACGGGGACGACGTAGCGCTCGATCAAGCCAGCATCGCCGCCGTCCAGGATCGCGTTCGCCACCGCCTGGAACAGGCTGATGTTCAAGGCGAAGGACGCGTCGTCGCACAGGTACCCGATGCGCTCGAGCGCCCGGCCCCAGGCTTGCAGCGACATCCCGAGCCCGCCCACGCTGCGCGGCAGGGAGGCGCTGAGCAAGCCGCGGCGCGCGGCCTCGACCATCACCTCGCGCGGCAGCGGCGTGCCGGAGAGGTCGAGCGCCGGCGCGTCTTCCGACACGCGCCGCAACAGGTCGCCGGCATGCCGGTCGACCCAGCGGCCGATCGCGTCGCGCGAGCCGTCCTCGGGCAGCGGCAGGTCGAAGCCGCCGCGCGCGCGCTCAGCGAACGCCGGGGCGTACGGGGCAGACGTCACTTGCTGGGATGGCATGGCCGTCAACCGCCCGCAATGGCCGTCAGGATCTCCAGCCGGTCCTCGCTGCCGACCGGCTCGCCGACCTGCTCGAACGAGAGCTGGCGGCCGTTCAGGAACAGGCGATGCACCTTGCGCACGTGCCCGCCGGAATCCAGCAGCACGCTGCCCATGCCGGGGAAGTGCTCGACCAGGCGGTCGATGGCTTCGCGGACCGTCCCTGCCGGCAAGGAATGGTTGCGTTGGTATTGCGCATGCTTTTGCAGCACACCAGACAGGACGATGTTCATGATCGAGTCTCTTGATTCGTGGGGGATCGGAAACTGGCTGGACCAGGACGGCCGGGGGCGGACGTTCCCCCGGAAGACGCCGACGCCGGCACGAGATGCCGGAAGACGGGCTCAGCGAATCGGTCGGAATCGCGGTCCAGCGGGTGGAAGCGGGGCGATAGGTAGTCGCGCGCGTAGGCCAGGGAGATCTGCGAGAAGCGTTCCTCGACGAAGAAGAACCGCAGCATCTGCAGGTAGGTCGACGGCCGGAACGCGTCGCAGGACTGCATCGCGAACCAGGCCGCGGTGAAGAACCAGACCCACGTGTAGAGCCCGAACGCGGCCGCGCCCGCCAGGAGGCGCGTCACGTAGCCGACGCCCACCGCCTGCGCGACATCGTGGATCACTGCGCGATGCTCGATCTCCTCCGCGAAATGCCATTTCAGCAGCAGGCCGAGCTCCGCGTCCGCGCCGGTGAAATAGTCGGGCCGGCGCAGGCACATCTCGCCGATCATGGTGTTGATGTGCTCCAGCGCCGCGATCAGGGCGATGCGGAACTTACGCCCCAGGAGCGGGCACAGCATCTTGAAGATGAGGAAGTTCTCGACCTTGTGGAAGCCGCGGTAGCGCAGGCGCATGCGGTCGAGGTAGCCGCAGGCCTTGCGGTGCTGCACGCCATGCGAGGCCTCCTGGCCCAACCAGCCCTTGAGCTGGTCCTTGAGGCGGGCGTCCCGCACATCCGGCAGGTAGCCCCGCACGATGTCGACAAACTCGAACTCGTCGCACAGCAGCAGCAAGTAGGCGTTGAAGAGCGCCGTGCGGAATCGGTCGCCGCGGAACCACAGGCGCGCCTGCGCCTTCTCGAATCGAGGCCGGACCGGGCGGGTGGAGATGACTCTGTCGGACGGGAGACGCATGGGCATCACGGATAGGCGGCCGGCGGGCCCGCGCCGCCGCCGGTCTCGGCGCGCGGCGCGGATCCGCTTCACTTGAAATAGTCCCGCATGACCTCGTGGCTCCACGCCGGCTGGACGACTTCCCCGATCGGGCCGAACTCGGCCAGCCAGGGCTTGATGTCCAGCACCGGGGTGCCGTTGACCGCGTCGAGGCCGCGCACGCGCAGCGTGCGGCCATCGACCATCAGCAGGCGGCAGCGCGTCACGCCGATCAGGTTCGGCCGCGCCTTCGCGCGCTGCGAGAGGATGCCGACCTGGGGCCAGTCGGTGCGGCCGCGCGGGTGCCGCGCGCCGCGCTCGATCTCGTCGGCGGGCACGCGGTGCAAGCGGTAGATCACCTCGATGTGGCTGAAGGTGTCCAGCGCCATCAGCGCTTGCTCGGTGAGCTCCGGCGAATCGATCGTGATGGTCGATTCCACCGTGCCCCAGTGGTCGTCCGTCAGGTCGACGCGCGGCGACGAGACGACCCCGATCGGGTTCAGGACGATGCGATCAGCAGACATTGAATACCTCCTCATCATCCACCCGGATGACTTGCACGAACACGGTTGAAGCGCCGCAGCCGAGCGCGGCGGCGAGGGACGAGCGCAGGATCTCCACGATCGTCCGCACCTTTTCCGCCGCATGGCTGCGGCGACAGAATATCCTCACGACGGGCCCGCCCCGGGGCTCGCCGTTCCAGTTCGGGCACCAGGCCATCGAGGCCTCGATCGGATGCCAGAAGGCCCAGACCTTGTCCGCGGGCAGGCCCGCCGCGGCGCTCATGTCCGCGCAGAGATCGCGCAGCACCGGCCGGACGTCGTCGCCGGCGTGGGGATGGAGGATGTGGATGGTCGGCATGTGGGTCCGCTCGCGCTCAGCGGACCTGCGCGCGGATGAAGCAGGTCCGCACGGGCACGGTGTAGCCCGCCTCGCCGCGGCGCACGCCGATCGCGGCGAGGGCCTCGGGCGCGGTGTTGTCCAGCAGCGCGATCATGGCGGCATGCGCGGCCGGGCCGGAGCTCGCGATCTCGCACCAGCGCGCGAGCGGCACGCCGCCGGGCCGCTCGGTGAGGTCGCGCTCCAGCGACTCAACGCGCAGGTTGGCCTCCGCGAGCAGCTCGCGCCAGCGCGCCACGGTGTAGCTGCGCAAGTGCGTCGGATCGTGCAGCACCTCCAGTTGGTGGTTCAGGCCGTCGTGGTCGGGATCGTCGGCGCCGTGGAGATCGATGATGACGATGCTGCCCTCTGGCCGCACGATGCGGCGGAACTCCGAAAGCGCCCGCCCGATGTCGATGAAATGGTGCGCGGCGAGGCGGCAGACGACCAGGTCTATGCTGCGGTCGGGCAGCGGGATCGACTCGGCGAACCCCTCCACCGCATGCACCGGCGCGCCGCGCGCCTTGCCGAGCGCCATGAAGTTGCGCAGCATGTTCGGCGACGGGTCGACGCCGTACATGGCCTTCGCGTGCCCCAGTAGGGCGAACGCCGAATGCCCGGCGCCGCAGGCCACGTCGCAGACGTCGAGGTTCGTGCGGCCTTCGCCGAGCGCCCGCAACATGGTCAGCGAAGGGCTGGTCTCGTGGACTTCGCTCTTGGCGTAGTTGTCCGCGATCGCGTCGAATCGGGTGCTGGCGGTGCTCATGGGTTCCTTGTCGTGGGTTGGCTGGAAATGTTGCGGGGTCGGAAAAAATGGATGTCGCCGCGATCTCGGATCACGGCCTGTCTTGGCGCGCCGTTCCTGGCTCCTGGAGCGGCAGTTCCGGCAGGAACAGCAGCCCCAGGAAGGCCAGCGCCACGATGACCGAGCCGATCGCGAAGGTCTGGGCGATCGCGCCGCGGTAGGCGCCGGCCGTGTCCATCCCGGCCGAGGCCGCGGCCTGCACGCGGCCGGCCACGATGGCGCTCGAGGCAGCGACGCCCGCCAGGCCCCCGAGCGAGCGGAAGAAGGTCAGCATCGCCGTGCCGACGCCGCGCAGGGGGACGGGCAGCGCGTTTTGCACGGCCACGGTCATGTTCGGCATGACCAGGCCCAGGCCGATGCCGAGCATGAACACGACCGGCTCGATCAACCAGTCGCTGCGCGCCGTCGCGACCGCCCAGGCCAGCAAAGCGAAGGCGAGGACGGCCATCGCGAGCCCCGTCATCTGCGCCGGCTTGTAGCGGCCGGTGCGCGTCAGGATGCGCCCGCTCAGCACCGCCGCGATGACGGCCCCGAGCATCAGCGGCACCATCAGCAGGCCGGAACGCATCGTGCCGTCGCCGGACACCATCTGCGAGAACATCGGCAGGAAGATCGTGGCGCCGAACAGTCCCATGAAGGTCAGGGCCATCACGGCGCTCGCGATGTTGAAGACGGTGTTGCGGAACAGGCTGGGCGGCAGGATGGGCGCGGGCACGCGCCGCGACTGGATGGCCAGGACGGCGAGCAGCGCCGCCCCGGCCGCCAGCAGCCCGACGACCTGCGCGGATCGCCAGGGCCAGGTCGAGCCGCCCATCGACAGCGCGAGCAGGAACGCGGTGACGGCCGAGGTCATCAGCAAGGCGCCGGTGTAGTCGATCTTCTGCGCGCCGGCGGGCGGGCCGCTTTCGAGGCGTGTGGTCAGGACGTAGAGCGCCACGCTACCCAGGGGCAGGTTCACGTAGAAGATCCAGTGCCAGGACAGGGCCTCCGTGATGAGGCCGCCCAGGATCGGGCCGGCGACGCTGGTCGCCGCGAATACCGCGGCGATGCCGCCCTGCCTGCGCCCGCGCTGCTTCGGCGGGATCAGGTCGGCGATGACGGACTGGCTCAAGGGCACGAAGCCGCCCGCGCCCAGGCCCTGGACGACGCGCGAGAAGACGAGGCCGCCCAGGCTGGTTGACATCCCGCACAGGAGCGAGCCGACGAGGAACGTCATGATCGCCAGGCAAATCATCGGCCGCCGGCCGTACTGGTCGCTCAGCTTGCCGTACAACGGCATCGTCGCGGTCGACGCCAGCACGTAGGCCGTCACGATCCACGCGCTCGTCGCGATGCCGCCGAGCTCCGCCATGATCCGCGGCAACGCGGTTGCCACGATGCTCTGGTCCAGCGTGCCGAGCGCGATCACCACCATCAGCGACAGGTAGATCGTGCGGATCGAGCCGCCGTGCGGCGCGGCCTGCGGGCGATCCACGGATCGCTCGAGGCGCGCGTCCAGCGGGGGAGTGTCGAGTCGTCGAGTCATGCTGCGAGGGGTGGGGTCAATCAATAAATGGGGATTTCCGAATCGACCGCATCGGCCCAGGCCCGGATACCACCCGCCAGGCTGCGGACATTCCGGTAGCCGGCCTGGCGGAGTTGCGCCGCGGCCTTGCGGCTGCGACCGCCGACGAGGCAGTAGACGACGATGTTCGCGTCTGGATCGACCTCGTGCAATTGCTCGCCGAGCAGGTTCAGAGGAATGTGCTTCGCGCCCTCGATGTGGCAGATCTCCCATTCGGACGGGTCGCGCACGTCGAGCAAGGTCAGCGGCCGGGATGGGTTGTCCAGCATTGACTTCAATTCCACGGCCTCGATCTCCGGCGTCGGCGCGAGTTCGCAGACCGCCGCCTGGACGTTCCGGTGCACGCCCAGGTCGCGAATCGTGGGCGCCGTGCCGCAGACCGGGCAGTCCGGATCGTGGGCGAGCGTCAGCTCGCGGGTGCGCATGTCGAGCGCGTCGACGGCCAGCATGCGGCCGACCAGCGGCGTGCCGACGCCGACGACCAGCTTGATGACCTCCGTCGCCTGCATCACGCCGAGCAGGCCGGGCAGCACGCCCAGCACGCCGCCTTCGGCGCAGTTGGGGACTTCGCCCGGCAACGGCGGCGTCGCATACAGGCAGCGATAGCACGGGCCTTGCTTCGCGTGGAAGACCGAGACCTGGCCCTCGAAGCGGAAGATGCTCGCATGCACGTTGGGCTTGCCCAGCAGCACGCAGGCGTCGTTGACGAGATAGCGGGTGGAAAAATTGTCGCTGCCGTCCGCGATGATGTCGTAGCGGGCGCAGAGGCCCATCGCGTTGTCGGCGGACAGCATCGTCTCGTGGACGACGACCTCGATCTCCGGGTTCTGCGCCAGCAGCTTCTCCTTGGCGGAAAGCACCTTGGGACGCCCGACGTCCTCCGTGCGGTGCAGGATTTGGCGCTGCAGGTTGCTGAGGTCCACGACATCGCTGTCCACCAGGCCGATGCGGCCGATGCCTGCGGCCGCGAGGTACAGCGCCAGCGCCGAGCCCAGGCCGCCGACGCCAACGCACAGCACGCTGGCGTCCTTGAGCTTGCGTTGCCCGGACGTTCCGATCTCGGGCAGGATGAGATGCCTGCTGTAGCGCTTGATCTCGGCATGGGACAACATCGGAGACTCCATCGATTGAAAGGTGGCGGCGTCGCGTTCGCCGCTCAGGCGCCGGTCGCGACGGCCGGCAGGCGATCCGGCATCAGCTCGCGGAAGAAGCGCCAGATCTCGAGTGGCGCGTCAATCTCGGTGCTCGTCCTGCCGAACAGGATCGGCAGCTTGTAGCGCCGCTGCGGGATGGTGTGGCCGCCGCCGTGGATCGCCAGCAGCACAACGTCGTCCCTGCGGCCGGCGCTCCACGCCAGCCGCTCCACCCAGGTCCTGCCACCGCGGCTCGCCATCACCGAGCGGCGCGGCACGGCCCCCGGCGGCGCGAAGGAGGCGGCCGTCTCCATGGCGGAAAGCACGGGCCCGAGCGAACGCAGGCCATAGGGCGAGAGTTGTCCGCCGAGGAACGGATTGATGGGATCGGCCGTGCCGTTGACGATCAGCATCGGGACGGCCACGGGCCCCGAAGAACACTTGCAATCGGCCGGCGCCGGCCGGTTCGCGGCGATGGCCGCGAAGCCGGCGATCTCGTCCGTCGCCTCCTGCGCCAGGCGGAAGCACATGTGGCCACCGTTCGAATAGCCGACGGCGAACACGCACGAGCGATCGATCCGGTGGTTCGCCGCGAACCAGGCCACGATGGCGCGCACGAGGCCGATGTCGTCGATGTCGCGCCGCGTCGTCTCGTTCGTGCGCCCCTTCTGGCACGTGTTCCAGTTTCCGCCGACGCCCTGCGGATAGGCGACCGCGAAGCGGTTCGAGTCGCCCAGCGCTTCGAAGCCGCAGTCCGTGAACTTGCGGATCTGCTCCGGCGACCCGGAGCCCCCGTGGAAGACGATGAGCAGCGCCGAACCGGGTTCGAGATTCTTCGGGACGACGTGCAGGAACGAACGCAAGGTGTCGCCCATGTAGAAGGACTCGCGCTGCGTTCCGGCCGGCAGGCGGCGCGCGGAGCGCATCGCGCGCAGAACCAGGACGACGGGCGCGCCCGCGACGATCAGGACGAGCGCGTCAGCGGCGGCGGTCATCGGGCGTGCTCTTCGAGGCGGCCGTTGTCCGGCACTGACGCGCGCCGCGACGGGCCGCCCGCCGGCGCCAGCGCGCGCGCGAACTTCAACCACTGCGCGCCGGACAGGAAGGTCTGCTTCGTCTTCGTGCTCTTGAGCCGCCGCGCATCGACGGCCGCCAGGCGACCGTCGCGGTCGAACAGGAAGACGCTTTCGTGCGGCAGCAGCATGCCCCAGACGCGCTGCGCGAGCCGCGGCTCGATGCGCACGCCCATCGCACGGAACAGGTCCCCGTCCGGATCTGCGGCCATGCGAAAGGCGATCCCCTTCGACCGCCACCAGGCCTCGTGGCCGCGCGCGCTCACCGCGAGCACGGCCACGCCGAGGTCTTCCAGCGCCTGCGCGGAGACGGCAAGGTCGGTGAGGTGCAGCCGCGAATACGGGCACCAACTGCCGCGGTACAGGACGAGCAGCAACGGCCGTCCGTTCGCGAACGATTTGAGATCCACCGGGCTCCCGGCCGCCCGCGGCCAGCCCGCTGTGCGGGCCACGGCGCCGACGTCGTTGCGCACCTCCTCGTCCACGCCTTCGGTGAGCGGGAACAGCGCCCGCTTCATGAACGTGTCGGCGGCGAAAGCCCAGTCCATCCGGCTGCCGGTGCGATAGCGCAGCCACAGCAAGGGCACGAGCAGGAAGCGCAGGCCGATCCAGAAGCCCGCGAAGGGCATGCGCGCCACGGCGGCGAATGCGGAATGCCGTCGGATCCGTGCTTTGTTCGCAGTCAGGGAAGCCATGTTGTCGTCGAGAGACCGCAACGCGCGCCGCTGCCGCGGCGCGCGGCGCGCGGCGATGCCATCACACCTTGTTGCAGACCGCCGTGGTGAAGGAGCCGATGCGTTCGTGCAGATACACCGAGATGAGCTCCTCGTGCAACGCCTCGCCGTCCAGCGTCGGCACGAAGGCGGCGCCGCCGGCCACCGGCTGGAGCAGTCCCTTGGCCTGCAACTCGGAGAAGACGCTCTTGTACGGCTCGTCGTTCACCAGGTCGACGCCGTACTCGTTCTTGAAGCGCTCGATCTCGATGGGCTGGCGCGACTTGTAGGCGAAGCCCAGCGCCGTGCCGACGGCCTGGTGGCCGCTCAGCAAGCGGCCGAAGGCCAGCGGCGGCTCGTTCGACGACTCCATGTGGTGCAGGTAGCCGTTGATGTCCGAGCTATTGTGCGTCTGCAGCGCGTTCTGGTCGGCCCCCGTCAACCAGCCGTAGGCGCCCGGACCGAAGGCGAGCATGGTGTCGAAGCGCTGCCACTTGTTGCGCGAGACGCGCGGGATGTTGCCTTCGGGATAGGTGCCGGGCAGGCTCCACCAGCCGCACGGGCTCGGCTGGTAGCCGGCCTTGAGCAGGTGGTCGACGGCGCGCTCGCGCATCTCGTAGGTCGTCTCCAGGCTTGGGAACAGGGACTGCTTGATGAGGCGGTTGCGAATCTTCGGGACGTTCCAAGCCGCCTTGTTCCCGATCCCCATCGATTGCCGGTCGGCATTGCGAAGGCGATAGATGGTGATCGTGGGGACCTTCATCTCGACCAGGGTGCGGATGTCGTCGGAGACGGTGTCGGGCGTCTGGTAAGGCAGGCCGAACATCATGTCGACGTTGAACGGCATCTTGATTTCCTTCAGGTTCATGATCGCCTGCACCGACATTTCCGGCGAGTGACCACGATTCGTGAAGCTGTTGACCTCTGGCGTGAACGACTGCACGCCTACGCTGAATCGGTTGAAGCCCACTTCGGCGAGCCGGCGAATCTTCTCGTACTCGAAGAAGTTGTCGGGATTTCCCTCGATGTTCAATTCGCAATCCGGCGTTACCGAGAACGTGGCGTGCACGTGATCCAGGATGCGCTTGAGATGGTCCGGCGACAGGATCGCGGCCGTGCCGCCACCGATGTAGAACGACTCGATCCGCGCCTGGGTCACCCAGGGCACCTCGCGGGCGTACAGCGTGGATTCCTTGATGAGCGCGTCGGTCCAGCGATCGAGCTGGGCCTGGCGCGTGGTCGGCGACGCCAACTGCTTCACGTAGTTGCAGAAGTGGCAGATGTAGTCACAAAGCGGGAAATGGTAATACAGGTGCGCCGCCCTTCCGGCCCCGTGATGGCGCTTGTAGCGCTCGAACAATTCCTTGGCGTCCAATCGCTCGCCATAATTGGCCGTGACATTGATGTTGTAGTCGTCGCGGGCGATTTTCAGTTCCGGATGCCTGTCGAGAAGCACCCCGAGATTGGCCGCGTACTTCATGACATTCGTGGAGTTGCATACTTCAGCGTTCATTGGATCTCCCTTGGATTGCGACCGATCAATGCCCGTCAAGAGGCCGTGAATCGACCCGGAAAGCAGCACGCATCCCTGGCAAGAGCGCGCAAAGTCCGACAGCCTCCCTAGGATTGCGTGACCCGGTCGTACAGTCGTGCTGGATCGAGGGTTGCAGTAGATCAGTACCGACACGATGGCGCCAGCTGCTAATATTTATAGGTGGGCGGTTTCAAGTCTGAACTGCAACACCGTCAAGTGAGACTGTAGCGTGGGGCACTGCTGTCCGGTTAAAAGTCGAACAAATTCAACTGGTTAGCGGTGTCGGGTGCATCCATCTGGGAGAGGTCGGTCTGCAAGGCGCATGAAAGCTCGGTTTTCTCGAAGACGGAGACCGACAAGATCTGTAGACAAGTGTAGAGAGAGGCCTCGAGTTGAAGCTCCTTCTTGACGATAGCGATGAGCACGTAGGTGGCTACGGCACACCAGACCTGCGTCTTCACCGCGTTCTCGCTGTTGCCGAAGAACTTCTTGATGCGCAGGTGCTGCTTGATCCATTTGAAGAAGAGCTCGACCTGCCAGCGGCTCTTATAGAGCGCGGCGATCGTCAACGCCGGCAGAGCCATGTGGTTGGTCAAGAAGATCAGCGTCTTGCCCGTCTCGGGATCCTTGAATCGAACGCGACGCAAGTGCTGGGGATACTTCTTGGCCGAGTAGTGGCCGTTCAGCATGACCTGTTGATCGCTGATGATGCCGGTGCTGCGATCGGTCGGGGCCGAATAGACGCGTCGGGCGTTCATTGGCGACTTGGCACGCGTGACGAAGAAGGCGCCGGCCAGATGCATCGCATGCAGCCTCTCGAAGTCGACGTACCCGCGATCCATCACGTAGAACGCGCCGGGCTCGAAAACCAGCATGTCCAGCACGTTCACGTCGTGCAGCTTGCCGTCGCTGATGTGGATGAACGCTGGAATGGCCCCGCGCAGGTCGAGCAGCGTGTGCAGCTTGATGGCCGCCTTGGTCGAGCGGAACGGCGCCCAGGAGAACAGGCTCAAGCACAGGTCGATGGTGCTGGAGTCCAATGCGTAGACCGTGTTGTCGAGTTCGACGCCAAGCACGGCGTCGTCCAGGTAGAGCTTGCGCGCGCGACGGATCAGCACGGCCGCCAGGTCGGACCAGATGCGCCAGTCGCGCGATTCGTTGGCATCGGCCAGCGTCGAGCGTCTGACCGCCGAGCGAAAGCCCATTGCGTAGAGCTTGCTGGCGTTGGCCGAGAGGCTGGCCTCGATATCGCGAAGGCTCTCTCGCCACGTCAGCTGAGCAAACGCCATGGCGCGGAACTGCTCGGCGCACGACAACGTACGCACGCCCGAGTTGCCGCCGTGGCGTTGCACGATTCGTGCAAAGCTGGTCCATGGAACGAACTCCATGACTTGAGCGAACAGGGTCTTGCCGATGTGCACACGCGCTCCCCAGGGCCTCCAAACCCTGGAAAGTACGCGGTTCCTCGCGATCGAACTTCAAATCGGCACCAAACAAAATCGGCCTGCAGGCCGCGCCAATGCTGGATCTCAGCTTCGGCGGGGATCATTTAACCGGACAGCAGTGAGCGTGGGGTTCGAATCACTCGATCGCACAAAGCTCATCAAGGGCGTGAAGGCCATCGAATGCATGGAGCGCATGGTCGCGGCCCCAGTGACCGAAAGGCAAGTTCGCGAAGCCGCACGCTACTTCGGATCGGCGGGTGCCTCTCGGCAGGGCTTGAAGACACTGTGCATTGCTCGAATCGAGACTACTTTAGACACTCGTGCCCCTCGTCCAGTGATCGGGCGATGCGAATTGAACGCTGACTTCTGTCGCGAGTCGTACCCTGGCGGGCATTGGTCGCTTCAGGCCGGCGCGGGTCGAATCTGCGGGTCGATGCGGGGCTCCGGGAACGTGAATATCTCCGACTTTCGGTCGTAGGCGTGGCGAAACGCAACACCGGAAAAATGGCGGCGCATCCAGCCGGCGAAGAGTCCGGCAGTGACGATGGCTTGGCGCTTGCGCCACGGGGCGACCTCGTTGAACGGGAAGGCCTCGGGCAGATGCAACGCGAGCAGCTGCATCAACGCGTAGGCGGTCGATCGCACTTGCATCCACAGCTCGAGGACGCGCCGCGATTGCTGCCAGAGATTGTTCGCACCCCACCACCTCTTGAGATTCTGGAAGAGCGATTCGATCCCCCAGCGAAGCGTGTAGAAGTGCATGACTTGCGTGGGCTCCAGTTGGAGTTCGGTGGCCAGCAACAGGCGCGGCTGCGACCAAGCCCGCCTCTTGTGATCGAAGAACTCGTACCAGACCGCGCGTGCCTGCCGAGCCTTGAGGAATCGCACGACGACGAGAGTCGAGCGTAGCCGCACGTCCTTCCACTTGCCGTAGAGGAACAGCCGATGCTCGCGCGTGGGCGACGCATCGATCTGTTCGGGCGTCAACTTCGGCCCGTACAGACGCGGTCGGCCTCGGCGCCGCGGCGCGGCTGGATCGACCGGAGCGGGTGGCAGGAACAGCGCCGTGTCGCGCCGAACCTGTCCGATAACGCGCATCCCGCGGGTCAACAGCGGCAAGAGAAAGCGCCTACGCATGTACCAGCTGTCGACGAGAACGCGAGCGCCGGGTACGATGGCAGCGACCACGCGCACCAGGGCGCCGGCGATGACGAGCTTGTTGGTGTTGCCGCTGCGCGGCACCAGGCGCGAACGAATCGGCAAGACGCCACGCGCCATCACGAGGCCGATCGTGACCCAACACTGCGCGTTGACGAAGCGGGGCCGATTGGGCTTACGGCTGTGTTCATGGCGGATGGCCACGTCCGGTGCCGAGGGCGACCAACGAATCACCAGTGTGTCGTCGATGACCACCATGGGCAGGCCTGCGGGCGTGAATCGAATCAACAATCGCAGCAGTTGATTGGCAAGCGCCTGGATCTTGATCGAGCCGCGCTCGATCAGCTTGAAGTACGTCGTCCAGTGGCACTTGCGGCCGATAACGCCGATGGCCCGCGTGAGCCAGCCGTCTTGCGACATCAGGCAGCCGCATAGCAACTCGACGAAGGTCCGCCGACTACGCGGCGGGACAGCCAACAGCAGGAACGAGATCCATTCGGAGAGCAGGCGACATAATTGGACGGCGAAGAGCATGGGCGCGGGCAAAATCCGCCGACGCTACCTTCGTCTTCGCCGTCAATTCGGGCCGCCATTGAACGCCTTTCGCGCCAGCGTCCATGACTTCGCAAACCCGTCGTTTCCGGACCCCGGGCGGATGCGCGAATGTCTAAACTGGTCCCCACTGGGTCGCGTCGGGCAGCGGCACGTACAGCGAGGCCTGCAAGCCCTCGAGCCGGAAGTGCGGCAGGCCGCAGCCGTAGCGCAGCAGTGCGATCATCGCCGCACAGCTCGTGTCGTACTTGGGCAAGGCGGCCACCGCCGCCGGCAGGGGGCGGTGAAGACGGCATCGCACAGCCGGCAGCGCAGGCGCTGCAAGCGATACACCGTGGCCCCGAGCGGCGCCTGGCCGACCACCTTGACCAGCGTCCTCGGCGGCGAGTCGTAGACCCGGCCCTTGTCGCACTGCGGGCAGCGGTCGCCGGAGTCGATCCGGGGATGCTCGCACTCGACGATGGGTGCGCCGCTGTAAGCCCCGGCGGCGTTGCGGCCGTGCCCGGGCTTGGGTTTGCGAGCCGGCTTGTCGCCGTCATCGACGGCGTCATCCAAGACAGCGGCGCCGGCCGCCGCGGCATCGACCGGCTGCTCGGCGCAGACCTTCGTGTCGGCGTCGAGCACGTTGCGCTTGAGCTCGGTGCGCGCCCCGAAGAGCATGCGCTGGAACCGCTTGATCGAGGTCTTCGCGTTCTGCAGCTTGAGCATCACGAAGACGAACGTGGCGAGCACCCCCTCGAGCAGCTCGTAGTGTTTGTGCGGGAAGCTCGTCTTGGCCAGCGCCAGGATCTCGTCGAGCTCCTGCTGGGTCGCGGTGACGAGTTCGGGCTCCTTCACGCCGCGGCCGCCACTTCGCAGAGTCGCTGTCGGAAGTCCTTGGCCAGCGGCAAGCCCAGCACGTTCTTGATCGAGCGGTTGGGCGCGTCGGTGGGGGCGTCCTTGCCGCGGCCGGTGGTCACGCCGAGCGTGATCCAGTTGGCCGCGCGGTAGCAGGTGCCGCGAAAACGCTGCGGGTCGACGAAGGTCTCCAGGAAGTAGATCGGGTGCCCGTAGAGTGCCTGCCAGTCGGCAGACAGCCTGCGCGCCATGAGACCCAGCAGGTGCGAGGCCAGGTGTGGCACCCTGACCCACGGCAGGATCAGAAAGCGCGTGTTGTAGGCGAGCAGCCGGATGTTGGCCAGCCGTGCCCGCGGTGCCCAGCCGATGAAGCGGTCGCGACTGCCGAGATGGCGCGGCGCCGAACTCCACGCCACGCAGGCAATCGGGCGTCCGCCGGCATGGACCATGTACTTCAGGTGCTCGCCCACCGGCTGCGCGTAGCCGAGGTAGTGATGCTGCTGCACGAGGCTGTTGAACATCGCCTCTTCGGGCGTTCGTCGCACCTGACGGATCTCCAGCGGCCCGAGCTCGGCAAGGCTCGTCGCCAACGGCGCCTGATCGACCTCGACGATGGCCGGCTCGTTGCGCTCGACGAGGAAGTTGCGCACGCTGCGACGCACCGGCGGCAACTCGATCAGTCCCTCGCGGTGCAGCATCAGCATCAGCCCGCGGCACACCATGTCGCGCAAGGCGCCATTGGCCTGCACCCAGTTCCAAGCCTCGCACAGCTTCCTCGACAGACTCCAGCGGCTCGCACCCGGGTGCTCGGCGATGAGTCGGCGAATAAAATCGACGTCGGCCTCGGTGATCACCCGATGCCGATAGCTCAGCGTGTTTGCCATGCGCCGCACGGTAGCAGCGTCAATCTCAGAACGTAAGGGGGGTTGCGCGAATGCGCGTCAACCTCCGCCGCCAGCGGCGAGCAACTCGGACCGTCAACTCAATTCAAGCTTGCTTGCCGGGGGGACACGATCGCTCTCCCTGCGAATGCGATCGTCCTGGGCGCGGGCATGCAGGCAGTGCCTGCAAAAGAACGATCGTCAGCTTCTCGCATTCAGGACGGCACGTGCTCGACTCCCTCCGGTTCAAACACAAGATCGCATTGCTCGTGATCGGCTACCAGGCCAGGCGAGCCCTCTCCGATGGGTCCATGAGGCCGGGGAGCGGGCGTTGAACTTCGCTGGACAGATCGACGAACTCTGCGCGCAGCTGAACAGCGGCCATCTCAGCCGTGAAGACTTCATCGAACAATGCCTGCGCATCGCGAGCGCCCGGGTCGGCTGCGTGCGCGCAGGGCTCTGGGTGTTCTTCAACTCGCCGGAAGGCCGCCGCATGCGCTGCCTCGGCATGTTCGACCGGGCCGAGGATCGTGTGCTGATGGTCGCGTATCGCGACGAATACGATGCCAGCGCCTATTTCGACGAGCTCGAGCGCGTCGGCCATGTGCTGGCCAACGATGCGCGCATCCATCCCGCGACGCGCAGCTTCTTCCATGGCCCGTTCCTCGACCGAGGCCTGGTCTCGCTGATGGCTACGGCCTTCGCGCTGAATGGCCGCCTGTTCGGCGCCTTCACCTGCACGCACGACGAGCCGACCGAATGGTCTATCCGCCAGCTGGCGATCCTGAACAAGATCGGCTCGCGCGTGACGCTCTCGCTGGCGGGTGTCAGCACCAGCCAGCTGGACTCACTGCTCGGTCTGCTCTGACATCCCGCGTCGTCCGACCTCTTCGGCCTGGGGAATCACGCCGTCTGCCGGCGGAGCTTGCGATAAATCGTGTTGCGGCTGATCTCGAGCATCTTGGAGGCCGCCGACACGTTGCCCCCCGCGGCCTCGAGCGCACGCCGGATCGTCTCGACCTCGGCCTCCTTGATCGTGGCCGGAGGCACGGTGCCGGCAGCCTGCCCTGGCGCGCCCTCGGCAGCCGGCAGGCGCCTCGTGAGGGCAGCCCGTTCGCAGTCCTCGAGGAAGTCATCCGACAAGTGCTCCCGGCCGATGATCCTGCTGTCGTCGGCCATCGCCGCGGCGGTGCGCAGCACGCTCGCGAGCTGGCGCAGGTTGCCGGGCCAGTCGTAGCGGGCGAACAGCAGGGCCACGTCCTGTGCCAGCTGCAGCGCCGGCGGCCCGGAGAACTGCCCCAGCAGGCGCTCGATCAGCGCCGGCAAGTCGCTTCGCTCCCGTAGCGGCGGCAGCTTCACCACCAGCCCGTTGAGCCGGTAGTACAGGTCTTCGCGGAAGCTGCCGGCCTCGATCATGCCGAGCAGGTCGCGATGCGTCGCGCAGATCAGCGCCACGTCGACGGTGACCGAGCGCTTGCCGCCCAGCGGCGTCAGCTGGCGTTCCTGCAGCACGCGCAGCAGGCGGGCCTGCAGGGAGAGCGGCATGTCGCCGATCTCGTCGAGGAACAGGCTGCCGCCGCAGGCCTGTTCGAACTTACCCATCGCCCCTTCGGAGCGCGCGCCGGTGAAGGCGCCCGGCGCGTAGCCGAACAGCTCGGCTTCGATCAGCGTCTCCGGTATCGTGGCACAGTTGACCGCGACGAAGGGCTTGGCCGCCCGCGATGACTCCTGATGCATGCCGCGCGCGAGCAGCTCCTTGCCGGTCCCGGTGTCGCCGATGATGAGCAGGGGGATGTCACGGTCGATGATCTTGCGCAGCTTGCCGATGACCGACTGCAGCCGGCCATCGCCGCTCTCGAGATGGCGCAGGCCCTGCGTCTGCTGCGAAGCGGGGCGAGACGGCCCGGATGCCGCGGGTCGCGCAGCCGGGAGGCTGTTGGCATACGGACGGCCGGCCGCATACCAGCGCGGCCAATCGAAACAGGCGCAGGCATGGCAAGCCTTGCCGTCGGAGCGCCGCAGCATCAATGGTGCCGCGTCGGCACGGCGGAAGTGGTCAGCCAGCGCATCGACGCTCGTCCCGAACAGCGAGGCCACCGTGCGCGTGCGCAGCGCAGCGTGCGACAGCCCCAGCTGCTCGAGCGCATTCGGATTCGCGCCGACGATCTGCCCGTCGCGGCGCACCGCCAGCCGACCGTCCATCAATCCGCCCAGGTGCTCCGGCCGGCCGTGGAAGTGCAGCAGCAGCACATGCGGCAGGGCCTCCGCGAGAAACGCGTTCTCGATCATGCGTGCCGCCAGCCGGACCAGGCCCATCGTGTGGCGGTGATAGCCCCGGCGGTCGCCAGTGACGTCGAGCACGCCGAGGATGCTGCCGCGGGGATCGAAGATCGGCGTGGCCGATGAGGTCAGGAACTGGTTGGCGTAGAGGAAGTGCTCGTCCGCGTGCACGAGGATCGGCGTTTCGCTCATCAGCGCCGTACCGATGCCGTTGGTGCCTTTGGCCGGCTCGCTCCAGTTGACCCCGGGCCGCAGCGCGACCCGCGAGGCCTCGGCCTCGAAGGCCGCATCGCCGAGCGAATGGATGACCGTGCCGCGGGCGTCGGTCAACACTACCATGCACGGCGTCC
>Ga0207671_10002973_pt1 | contig 17411 bp, 17 predicted proteins | sample KBSC24metaG_FD_184352 | JGI IMG/M metagenome (GOLD analysis project Ga0207671, IMG submission 184352) | Corn rhizosphere microbial communities from Kellogg Biological Station, Michigan, USA - KBS C2-4 metaG (SPAdes) (version 2) | ecosystem: Host-associated > Plants > Roots > Rhizosphere > Soil... | reverse complement strand
CGACCTGGCCGCTGAGGTCGAATGCCGCATCGAAGGAAGAAGACATGGCTTGGCTCTCCTCTACTTGGCGCGCTTGGCCAGCAGCGCGTCGGCGTTCTGCGTCGTGATCGGCGTCCACGGCACGTTGTACTGCTTGGCCGTGCCGTCGCCCCAGTTCAGGCCGGCGGAGGCGTAGTCCGTCCACAGTGCGGCGCGCGGCTTGTAGCTCGGGCCTTCGATCTGGCGCAGCAGCACGTCGAGCCCGCCCTGCGCCTGGCCCTGCGCATCCTGCAGGATGCTGACCATGTCGCCGGCCTTCACCGCCTTGATCGCATCGCTGACGCCGTCGATGCCCGCGGTCGGGATGGCCTTCGGCACCAGGCCCTTGGCCTTCACCGCTTCGATCGCGCCGAGCGCCATCTCGTCGTTCTGGCCGATGATGCCGTTGATCTTGCCGGAGTGGGCGGTGAGCCAGTTCTCCATCAGAGAGAGCGACTCGGCGCGCGACCAGTTGGCGGTCTTCATCTCCAGCACCTTCACGTCCTTGTACTTGGCGAGCGCGGCCTGGTTGCCCTTGCGGCGCTCGATCTGCGCGGACTGCCCGATCGGGCCTTCGATGATCACCACGTTGCCCTTGCCGCCGATGGCCTTGATCACGCTCTCGGCTTCCATCTCGCCGGCCACCGCGTCGTCGGAGCCGACATAGGAGGCGAGCTTGGCGCTGTTGACGCGGGTGTTGGAGCCGACCACCGGGATCTTCGCCGCGGCGGCTTTCTCGACGGCCTCGGCGCCGGCTTGGATGTCGATCGGCACGAACAGGATGCCGTCGAATTTCTGCGTGACCATGGTGTCGAACTGGTTGTTCTGGGTCAGCGCGTCGTACTTGCCGTCGAAGACCGTCAGCTTGACGGTGCCGTCCCTGACGGCCGGGTGATCCTTCAGCGCATTGACCCAGAGCTGCATGAACTCGCCCTTGAGGCCATAGACGGCGGCGCCGATCTTGTAGGTCTTTTGCTGGGCAGCAGCGAACTGCGGGGTGGCGAGGGCGGCCAGGGCCACCGACAGGACGGCCAGTTTCAGGATTCGCATCGCGATGTCTCCGGGAGTGAGTGTTGGACGGATCGCAGGTCAAGCCTGCTTCTTGCGCGAGACATCGAGCAGCACGGCCGCGACGATGATTGCACCCTTGATGACCTGCTGGTAGTAGGACGACACGCCCAGCAGATCGAGACCGTTGTTGATCACGCCGATGATCAGCGCGCCGACCAGCGTGCCGGTGAGCGTGCCCACGCCGCCGCTGAGCGACGTGCCGCCGATCACCACCGCGGCGATCGCATCGAGCTCGTAGGCGACGCCCGCCTGGGGCAGGGCCGATGTCGTGCGCGCGGCCAGGATCAGCCCCGCCAGCGCCGAAAGCGCGCCCGAGATCACGTAGACGAAGAAGGTCACGCGGGCGGTGTTGATGCCGCTGGTCTTGGCGCTCTTCTCGTTGCCGCCGACCGCATACACGGCGCGGCCGAAGGTGGTGTACTTGAGCACGAACCAGAACACGAAGAAGGTCGCCGCGAGGATGATCACCGGCACCGGGATGCCGGCCGCCATGCCCTGGCCGATAGAGCGAAAGCCCGGCGAGAGCGCCGCGATCGGCATGCCGTCGTTGTAGATGAAGGTCAGTCCGCGTGCCACGCTGAGCATGCCGAGCGTGACGACGAAGGGCGCGACCGAGAGCCCTGCGATCAGCCCGCCGTTGACGGCCCCCAGCGCCGCGCCGACCGCCAGGCCTGCGGCGATGCCGAGCATCGGGGTGTGCGCCGTTTCGCCGGTGACCAGGCTGGCCGCGACGATGCCCGAGACGGCGAGCAGCGAGCCCACCGAGAGGTCGATCCCCTTGGTCAGGATGACGTAGGTCATGCCGATCGCGAGGATGCCGTTGATCGAGGTCTGGCGCAGGATGTTGACCCAGTTGCCCCAGCTCAGGAAGTTCTCGTCGGCCACGCTGAGCGCGATGCACAGCACGATGAAGGCGAGCACGATGCCGTAGTCGGCCAGCAGGTGGCGCCAGCGGAGCCTGGCGGCGGGCGCGGCGGCGCCGGTGGAAGCAGCGGTCATGGTGGGGTGGGGGTTCATGGAGGAGCGCGGCAGCGCGGTCTCAGGATGCGAGGTGCAGGAGCTCTTCCTGCGTCGCGGAATGGCCGTCGATCACGTCGGCGAGGCGGCCCTTGCGGAAGATCGCGATGCGGTCGCTCAGGTCCAGCACCTCGGGCGCTTCGGACGAGACCACGATCACCGCGTTGCCCTGCTCGGCAAAGGAGGCGAGGAAGGCGTAGACCTCGCGCTTGGCGCCTTCGTCGATGCCGCGCGTGGGCTCGTCGCACAGCAGGCAGACCGGCTGGGTCGCCATGCAGCGCGCCAGCACCACCTTCTGCTGGTTGCCGCCGCTCAGGCCCGAGACGGCCATCGCGGGGCTCGCCAGCTTGATGCGCATGCGCTGCACCATCGTGTCGACCAGCGAGCGTTCGGCCTTGCGGTCGACGATCGACGCATGCTGCAGCTCGGGCAAGGCGGCCAGGCTGGTGTTGAAGCTGACCGAGGAGCTGAGCACCAGGCCGGTGGCCTTGCGGTCTTCGGTCACCAGCGACAGCCCGGCCTTGATCGATGCGGCCGGGTTGCCCTTCGGCAGCGGCTGGCCGCGCAGGCTGGCCTCGCCGGCATCGGGGCGCGTCAGGCCGTAGAGGCAGTTGAGGAACTCGCTGCGCCCCGAGCCCATCAGCCCGTAGATGCCCAGCACTTCGCCGGGCGCGACCTCGAGGCTGATGTCGTCGAACTCGCCTTCGCGCGAGAGGCCCTTGACGGACACCAGGCTGGCGCCGGAAGCGGCCGGCTTGTGCTTCTTGTCGGCGATGCGCACTTCCTGGCCGACGATCAGCTTGACGAGCTGGCGCCGGTCGATGTCGGCCAGCTTGCCGCTCTCGACGAAGCCGCCGTCGCGGAACACGGTGTAGCTGTCGGCGATCGTGAAGATCTCGGACAGGCGGTGCGAGACGTACAGGATGCCGGCGCCCTGCGCGGTGACGCTGCGGATCGCGTCGAACAGGATGCCGGTCTCGCTCTCGCCGATGGCCGAGGTGGGCTCGTCCATGATGATGATGTCGCTCTGGCGGCTGAAGGCCTTGGCGATCTCGACCAGCTGCGTCTGCGCCAGGCTCAGCCGGCCCATCAGCAGGCGCGCGTCGATGTCGAAGCGCAGCCGCCTCAGCAGCGCGTTCGCCTGCTCGAAGAGCGCCGGGTAGTTGATCACCAGCCCGCCGTGCTTGGGCTCGCGGCCGAGGTAGATGTTCTCGGCCACCGTCATGCCGGGGATCGGCGAGAGCTCCTGCGTGATGATCGAGATGCGGTGCTCGATGGCCTCGTGCGGCGAGGCGAAGTCCACCGCCTGGCCCTTCACCTGCACCTCGCCGGCATCGCGCCGCAGGATGCCCATCAGGATGTTCAGGAAGGTCGACTTGCCGGCGCCGTTGCCGCCGCACAGCGCATGCACGCTGCCGCGCTGCAGGCTCAGGCAGCCGTTCTTCAATGCCGGAACGCCGTTGAAGCTTTTGGCCACGCCACGGGCGTGCACCAGGGGATGATCCATCGGCGCTGTCTCCTTGGGTCTGCGTCAGCATGATCAGAAGATCGCGATCTGATCGAATGATCGTCCAGGCAGCGGAGTATTGGCGTCGAGTGAGCAGATGTCAACCGGGTGATCTTATGCCCAAGGGTATGCCCTAGGCAGAAATGACCTGATACGGAAGTCCTCTACGCCGAGGGCGAACGGCGATATTGGCTTGTGATCATTGACTTGACAGGTGATCAAATGATCAAGCCGGGCCCGGTCCGCCGAGTCAATCGTCCCGCTGCCGCCTCAACGCGAAGTAGCCCGCGGCTGCCGTGAACGTCACGACGATGCCGACGACGATCCAGAAGCCGTGCTTGTGCTCCGCCAGCGGCACGCCGCCGACGTTCATGCCGAGCAGGCCGGCGATGATGTTGATCGGCAAGGCGAGCACCGTCACCACCGTCAGCACGAAGAGGCTCTTGTTGTTCTCTTCGTTGACCTCGGCCGCGATCTCTTCCTGCAGCAGCTTGATGCGCTCCTGCAGCGCGGCCATGTCGCGCAGCGCCACCGAGAACTCCTCGGTCGCCTCGCGCAGCTGCTGCACGTCCTGCTCCTGCGTCCACTGCGGCGGATGCTGCAGCAGGCGGAAGAGGGCGGCCGGCTCGGGGGCGAGCAGCCGCTGCAGGCGCACCAGCAGGCGCCGCATGCGGCCGAGCTTGGCACGTTTGGTGTCGAGGCGGCCGGTGAGCAGCTGATCCTCGACATCGTCGATGCGCCCGGTCACGCCGCGCACGATGCCGACCAGCACCTCGGCCTGGTCGCGCAGCAGGTGCTCGAGCAGTTCGACCGTCGAGCGCAGGCTCGCGCCGTTCTTCACCGCGGTGCGCAGCCGGTCGATCGAGCGCAGCGTCTGGCGGCGGGCGGTCACCACCAGGTGCTTGTCGACGTTGATCCACAAGGTGGAGATGTCGGAGGGCTCGAACGAGAAGTCGAAGCGCACGTCGTTGATGACGGCGATCAGTGCTTGTTCGGCGCGCTCGATGCGTGTCGAGTGCAGGCCTTCCTTCAGCGTCTCGAAGAAGGTCTCCGAGAGGTCGGCATGCTGCTGCAGCCAGGGTTCGGCCGCGGTGTGCGTGAGATTGAAATGCAGCCAGACGAAGCTGCCGTCATCCCCCGCGCCGGGCTCGGCGAGCCAGGCGGCGGCTTCGGCCGAGCCGATCGGCCGGCCGGTGCCTTCCGGTTCGAAGCGGTAGCCGCAGACGAGGCCGGCCTCGTCTGCGCCGTAGTTCGCCGCGTTCAGAACAGGTGCGTGAAGAGCCAGTACAGCGAGCCCGACAGCAGGATCGCGGCCGGCAGGGTCAGCACCCAGGCCATCAGCAGGTTGCGGATGGTCGACATCTGCAGGCCCGAACGGTTCGCCGCCATCGTGCCGGCCACGCCGGACGAGAGCACGTGCGTGGTCGAGACCGGCAGGCCGTAGACGTCGGCCGCGCCGATCGTCAGCATCGCGACCAGCTCGGCCGAGGCGCCCTGCGCATAGGTCAGGTGCGTCTTGCCGATCTTCTCGCCGACGGTCACGACGATGCGCTTCCAGCCGACCATCGTGCCCAGGCCGAGCGCGATCGCGACCGCCACCTTGACCCACAGCGGGATGAACTTGGTGGCGTCGTCGATCTGCGTCTTGAAGGCCTTCAGGTTGGCCTTGGTGTCGCCGTCGAGCTTGATCGTGTCGCTCTTGTCGATGAAGCGGATCGCCTCGCTCGCCAGGTACATGTCGTTGCGCACGTTGGCGACGGCTTCGGCCGGTACCGCGGCCAGGCTGCCGTGGGCCTTCACCTGCGCGCCGATGTCGGCGGTGACCGCGGCCAGCGCCGGCACCAGCTCAGGCACGGCCTGCTTGGTGCGCACGTACTCCGACAAGGTCTTGCGCGGATCGGCCGGCGCCGCGGCGGGCGCGTTGTGCACCAGCGATTGCTGCGTGGCCTGCGCCATCGCGACGAACTGGACGACCTTCGCTTCCGGCATCGCGCGGTTCAGCGCATAGGCCATCGGCACCGTGCCGACCAGGATCAGCATGATCAGGCCCATGCCTTTTTGCCCGTCGTTCGAGCCGTGCGCGAACGAGACGCCGGTGCAGGTCAGGATCAGCAGGCTGCGGATCCACCACGGCGGCGGCTTGTTGCCTTCCGGCGCTTCGTAGAGCTTCTTGTTCTTCACCAGCGCGCGCAGCACCAGCAGCAGCAGCGCGGCGCAGCCGAAGCCGACCAGCGGCGACAGCAGCAGCGAATAGCCGACCTTGGTGGCCTGGGCCCAATCGACGCCGCTGGTGCCGTCGCGGCCATGCATCAGCGCGTTCGCAACGCCGACGCCGATGATCGAGCCGATCAAGGTGTGCGACGACGAAGCCGGCAGGCCGAGCGCCCAGGTGCCGAGGTTCCAGATGATCGCGGCGATCAGCAGCGCGAACACCATCGCGAAGCCGGCGCCCGAGCCGACCTGCAGGATCAGCTCGACCGGCAGCAGCGAGATCACGCCGAAGGCGACCGCGCCGCTGGAGACGAGCACGCCGAGGAAGTTGAAGAGCCCGGACCAGACCACCGCGAAGTTCGGCGGCAGCGAGTGCGTGTAGATCACGGTCGCGACCGCGTTGGCGGTGTCGTGGAAGCCGTTGACGAACTCGAAGCCGAGAGCGATCAGCAGCGCCACGCCGAGCAGCAGGAAGGGCACCCAGGTGGTGGTCTTCGCGCCGGTGGCGCTGACGTCGGTGACCAGGCTGTAGCCGGTGAACAGCAGGCCGATCGCGAGCAGGCCGATGAAGACGATCATCTTCACCGGGCTGGGCTTGCCGTCGAGCTGAGGCCGGCCGTCGTGACCGCCGTGTGACGCGCCGTGCCGCAAGGCGCTCGCGGTGGTGGTGGAGTTCATGACCTTCTTCCTGATTTTTGTCCAGCCTCGGATGGTCGGGTGCCGATGTGACAGCACCGTGTCAGCCGAGGCTCGGCCGGAAGAAGGGCTCAGCTCACTTTTTGTGCGAGGAAGAAGCGGAACATCTCCGCCGAGGCGTCCGGGCCGGTGGGATCGGCGTAGGAGCCGGCCGGGCTGCCGCCGGACCAGGCATGCGCCGCGCCATGCAGCAGCCATTGTTCGACGCGCGAATGGCCGGCCGGATCGGTGTAGACGGTGCGCGTGAAGTCGCGCCCGTTGGCGTTCTCGCGCGCATGCACCGTGCGTGTCAGCGGCGCCTTCAGCCCGACGCTTTCGGTCGCCTGGTTGACCACCGCCATCGCGTTGCCGGTGTTGACGGTGGTGTCGCGGTCGCCATGGAAGACGATCGTCGGCACGCCCTTCATCGCCGCACGCTTCGGCTGGCCGCTGCCCTGCATCGCCGCGAAGGCCGAGGGCATGTCGTGCGCCGCGCCGTACGGCAAGCCGGAGTGCGCTCCGACCGCGGCATACAGCTCGGGATAGGTCACGCCGAGGATCACCGCCATCGCCGCGCCCGCCGACAGGCCGGCGACGAAGATGCGCTGCGGGTCGACGCTGTAGGCCGCGGCGATCTCGCGCGTGATGCCGGCGATCAGCGAAGGCTCGCCGGCGTCGCGCGCCTGGTCCTGCGTCTTGAACCAGTTCCAGCAATGCTGGCCGTTGGCGTTGGCGGATTGCGCCGGGTAGGCGACGAGAAAGCCGTGCCGTTCGGCGAGCGCATTCATCTGCGTGCCGGCGGCGAAGTCGTCCGGGTTCTGCGTGCAGCCATGCAGCATCACGACCAGCGGCATCGGCTTGTCGCCGTGGTGCGTCGGCACATACAGCTTGTAGCTGCGCGTGCCGGCGGCATTCGAGTACGAGCGGGTGATGAACCGGCCGCCGCGTTGCGGCGCCTCGGCGGCGGCCGGGCTCGGCGCGCGGAACTCGTGGAAGGGAGGGACGACGCGGACGGGGACGTCGATGACGTCATCGATCGAGGCGCGCCGCAGGGTCTGCGGAACGGGCCGGGCGGTGTCATGCCGCGCCGTCGAGCCGCCGATGCCGGCAGCCGCGAGCGCACGCTGGATCGTCTCGCCGACCCCCTTCATCAAGCCGGATCGGGTATCGAGGCCGGCCGAGCTCAGCGCCCGCTGGATGGTGTCTGAAATCGAACTGTTGCTCATTGCTGCCCATAAAATGTTGCACTGCAGCATGATGCGCCGGAATCGTGCCCCGCGCCCGGTGCGCGCACTGATTGCTGCGTAGGATTTACCCGACATCCGCGCAGCGAGGCCGGTCAGTGGCACTCTGCCGCGATGCTTCAAGGCGTTGCGCAATGCGCGCGGTTCGACATGTTTGTGACACGCCGGAACTGATGGCTATCGCGATAGTGATATCGCGGCGGAGCGCGAAGCTGCGCAAGTGCTACAGCGCCGGGAACCCCGCTGTAATCTGGCGAAACCTGCTGCGCCCCTGCATCAAGCTGTCGCACCATGCAGTTTGGCATCAAGTTCTTCAGCCCTTCCGAGCGGCAGCCGATGAGCGGCGCTACCGCGGCCCGCGCGGCCTCGCGCCGCCCGCTGCGCGACCGTCGTTCGCACGTGCTCGAGTGGCTGCACCGCTGGGGCATGGTGCTCAGCGTGGTGGCCCTGCTGTGCTGGCTTTGGGGCCTGTTCTTCTGGTTCAACGCCCAGCAGAAGCGCCAGTTGCTGGTCGACCGCGGCGCCGAGCTGTCGCTGATGTCCAACGCGGTGGCGCAGCATGCGGCAGGCATGTTTCGCGCCGTCGAAAGCGATCTGCGCACCCTCGATCTCTGGCTCGCCACCCATCCCGGCGCGGACCCGCTGCGCGATCCGCGCTTCCTGGTGCTGGTCGACGAGATGCGGCGCTCGTCGGGCGGCTTGATCGATCCGCGCATGGTGTCGGCCGAAGGGCAGCTGTACTACCTGCCGTCGCCCGAGGGCAGAGCGCTGGCCGACGTCAGCGACCGCGAATATTTCAAGCTGCCGCAACAGCCGGAGAGCGGCGGCGTGCGCCGCGTGCACATCGGCGCGCCGGTTCAAAGCCGCGTGACGCAGCGCTGGCTGATCCCGGTCTCGCTGCTGATGAGCTCGCAGACCGGCGACGAAGCGCAGGCAATCCCCGGCACGCCGCCGCGCATGAAGGTGATATTCGCCGCGGTCGAGCTCGAGCGGCTGGCCGCCGAACACGAGCGCATGCGCTTTCGGCCCGATGGCACGATCTCGCTGGTGCGCGCCGATGGCGTGGTGCTGTCGCGCACGCCGCTGAACGGGAAGCTGATCGGCCGAAACGTCAGCACCGCACCGAATTTCGGCCATGAATACGGCCGCCAGTGGAAGGGTTCGTTCGTCTCCAAGGGCAGCCTGACCGACGGGATCGAGCGCCTCGTCAGCTACGAGCGCCTGCCCGACTATCCGGTGACGGTGCTGGTGAGCCGCGGGCTGGACGAGATCTATGCCAGCTACCAGCGGCGTCTGCGCACCGTGCTCGGCCTCAGCATGCTGCTCAGCGCGGCGGTGCTGGGTTTCACCTTCTTCCTGCATCGCTCGCAGCAGGCGCGCCTCGCGCTGCAGGTGACGCAGGATCAGCTGCGGCGCCTCGCCACGACCGACGAGCTGACCGGCGTGATGAACCGGCGTGCATTCATCGAAGCGGCGCAGCGCGAGTTCGAGCGCACGCAGCGCTATCGGCGGCTGACCGCGGTGCTGGCGCTGGACATCGACCACTTCAAGACCGTCAACGACGAATACGGCCATGCCGGCGGCGACCTCGTGCTGCAGGCCTGCGCGGCACGCTGGCAAGCCGCCTTGCGCGAACATGACCTGCTCGGCCGCACCGGCGGCGAGGAGTTCTGCGTGGTGCTGCCCGAGACCAGCGGCACGGATGCGGCGCATGTCGCCGAGCGGCTGCGTGCGGCCATCGAGGGCACGCCGGTGCTCGGCACGACGCGCAGGGTCAGCGTCAGCATCGGCTGGACCGTGATCGTCGCGACCGACACCGCCTGGGCGCCGGTGCTGCAACGAGCCGATGCGGCGCTCTACAAGGCGAAGCACGGCGGGCGCAACCGGGTACATCCCCCAACGGTTGTCCTGCATGACAGCGAGGCGGCAAGCAGGCTAAGCTGATCGACCCGATCTCAGCTCCTTCGCAAAGGGAACCCCATGCCCGGCCTGCTCCCCGACATCGACCCCGATGGCTTGCTCGAATACTCGGTCGTCTTCACCGACCGCGCGCTGAACCACATGTCGCGCAAGTTCCAGCGCGTGATGCGCGACATCTCCGGCGTGCTGAAGGAGGTCTATCACGCCCGCTCGGCGATCGTCGTGCCGGGCAGCGGCACCTTCGGCATGGAAGCGGTGGCGCGCCAGTTCGCCACCGGGCGCAAGACCCTGGTGATCCGCAACGGCTGGTTCAGCTACCGCTGGACGCAGATCCTCGAGATGGGCCGCATCCCGGCCGAGCAGACGGTGCTGAAGGCGCGTCCGGTGGCCGCCGGCCGCCAGCAGCCGTTCGCGCCGGCGCCGATCGACGAAGTCATTGACGCGATCCGCGCGCAGCGGCCGGACGTGGTGTTCGCCCCGCACGTGGAGACCGCCGCGGGCATCCTGCTGCCCGACACCTACCTGCGCGCGGTGGCCGACGCGGTGCATGAGGTGGGCGGCCTCTTCGTGCTCGACTGCATCGCCTCCGGTGCGCTCTGGGTCGACATGCAGGCCACCGGCGTCGACCTGCTGGTCAGCGCGCCGCAGAAGGGCTGGAGCGGCTCGCCGTGCTGCGCCTTCGTGATGCTCAGCGAGCGCGCGCGCCAGGCGATCGACGGCACCGTCAGCACCACGTTCGCGGCCGACCTGAAGAAGTGGCTGCAGATCATGGAAGCCTACGAGGCCGGCGGCCACGCCTATCACGCGACCCTGCCGACCGATGCGCTGACACGCACGCGCGACGTGATGCTCGAGACGCGCGCCTACGGCTTCGAGCGGCTGCGTGCCGAGCAGCTGCAGCTCGGCAGCCGGGTGCGCGCCTTGCTCGCCGGCAAGGGCTTGCGCAGCGTCGCCGCCGAAGGTTTCCAGGCGCCGGGCGTGGTCGTCAGCTACACCGACGATGCCGGCCTGCACAACGGCAGCGCCTTCCTCGGCGAAGGCCTGCAGACCGCCGCCGGCGTGCCCCTGCAGTGCGACGAGCCGGCGGACTTCAAGACCTTCCGCATCGGCCTCTTCGGGCTCGACAAGCTGCATGACCCGGAGCGCAGCGTCGCCAATCTCGACGCGGCATTGACGCACATCCTGCAGGCGCATCCGGAAGCGATCCCGGCGGCTGCGCGCGTCGCGGCCTGAGAGTCTTTCCCGGCCGCGCGAAGCGGCCGGGGGCTCCATCTAGCGGGGCTTGCCGAGATCCATCGTCCAGTAGGTGCGATAGGTGCTGGTGGAAGAGGCCACGCAAGCCATGCCGACGTCCTTGAACGCCGGGTTCATCAGGTTCGCGCAATGGCCGTCGCTGGCCATCCAGCCGTCGACCACCGCGTTGACGCTCGGGTAGCCGGCGGCGATGTTCTCGCCGATCGTGCTCCAGACATAGCCGGTCGCGTTGATGCGGTCGACCATCGTGCGGCCGTCCTTGCTGGTGTGCGAGAAGTAGTTGTTGGTGGCCATGTCGGTCGAGTGGCCGGCCGCGGCTTGCAGCAGCTTGGTGTTCCAGACGAGGGCTTGCGTCGGCGCGAACTGGCCACGAGTGCGGCAGCTTGCGCCCGCGGCGCGGTATTGATTGACCCGCGCCAGCACGCTGGCCTGGAAGTTGGCGAGGCCGCAGGTGGTGGAGAGCGTCGCAGCCGCGGCGGTCGTCACCGGCGTGCTTCTCACGCGCAGCGCTTCGGCTCTCGCCTCGGCGTCTGACGTGGCGGCCTCGGCCGTCACCGCCTCGGGGAAGGCGGCGACGCCCGCGTCCTGCGCGCTCATCGAATCATCGTTTGGCGCGGAGCCGCCGCCGCCACACGCCGCCAGCAGGCTGCACAGGGCCAGCGCCGCCGCCAGGGTCCGTCCGTTCACGCTATCCGTCATCGAATACTGCCTTTCGAAAGAGTATCGGGAGGAGGCCCGATGCCGGCTTATCGGCGGGCTGGCTGGCGCCTCAACGGCGCGCTTGTAAGTGCCTGGTTGGGTGCGTTACCAAAAGGGAGCCCGTCTTTCAGCGATGTCTCTTGTCATGTGTCATCTGATAACGATGTGGACGGACTGATCATGCTCGGGACGATCTTCAACTACCTCGCGCGCAACCAGCGGCGCGGCCGAAGCTTGCCGGAAGATGCGGCGCTGGCCTGATTGCCGTTGTCAGCCTATCGGGCCATCTTTTGCAACAACATCGACTTCACCGCCGGCCATTCGGAATCGATGATGCTGAAGCGAACCGAATTGCGCTTGCGCCCGTCGGGCATGATGCGTTCGTTGCGCACGATGCCTTCCTGCGTGGCGCCGATGCGCAGGATCGCGGCGCGAGAGTTCTGGTTCAGCTCGTCGGTCGTGAACTGGACACGCACGCAGTCCATGACCTCGAAGGCGTGACGCAACAGCAGGTACTTCGCTTCGGTGTTGATGCCCGAGCGTTGCACCGACAGGCTCAGCCAGGTATGGCCGATCTCGAGCTTGCGGTTCGCGGGATCGATCTTCCAGAAGCGCGTGCTGCCGACGACCTGGCCGATATCGCGCCTGACGATCACGAAGGAGTTCGACCGTAGTGCCGACCAGGCCGGCCTGGTCGAGTCGGGGCAGGGGGCTTGTCATGGCTCGATCGGAACGAGGATCAGGTTCATCCGGGAGAGGAAAGCGCAAACGCCTGGCGTTGCGCGCAGCCTCTCAGCAAGCCGCTATTCGATGTTCTGCACCTGCTCGCGCATCTGCTCGATCGCCACCTTCATCTCGACCGAGACATTGGTCAGTTCCAGCGCCGCCGATTTCGACCCCAGCGTATTCGCTTCGCGCTGCAGCTCCTGCATCAGGAAGTCGAGCCGCTTGCCGATCTCGCCGCCCGTCTTCAGCAGGCGCTCCACTTCGTCCAGGTGCGAGCGCAGCCGCGCCAGTTCCTCGGCCACGTCGATGCGGATCGCATAGGCCGCGGCCTCGTTCAGCGCGCGCTCCTGCAAGGCTTCGCGCGGAATGCTTTGCGCCGCGCCGGTGGCTTCCAGCGCCTCCTGCCAGCGCTCGAGGAAGCGCTGCTGCTGGCGCTGCACGACGGCGGGCACCAGCGGCTCGGCCTGCGCCGCCAGCTCGCGCAGTCGGCTCACGCGCTCCATCAGCACCGCGACCAGCCGCTCGCCCTCGCGCGCCCGCGCGTCGGCCAGGCCCTGCACGCAGCGCCTGGCGGCTTCGAGCGCGGCTTCGTCGAGCTTCTCGTTGCCGGCGCCGCCCTTGCACCACAGCAAGGCCTCGTTGACCGACAACGGCTGCGCCTTCGGCAGCCAGCTGCGCACGGTGTCTTCCAGGCGCGAGAGACGATTCAGCTGATCCGACTGCGGCTGCGGCCAGCCGGCATCGGATTCGCGGTGCGCGTTGAGCCGCAACTCGATCTTGCCGCGACGGAACTTGGCGGCGAGCAGGTCGCGCAAGGCCGGTTCGAGGGCGCGGAAATCATCCGGCAGCCTGAAGCCGACGTCGAGGAAACGGCCATTCACCGAGCGCAATTCCACCGTCACGCTGCCGGCACTCGCGGCCGCCGGCGGCGCGGTTCCGGCCGAGGTTGAGGCATCCGTCACGCCCGGCGCGCCAGCCTGAGCGGACCCCCCCGCCTGGGCGCTTGCATAACCGGTCATGCTGTAGACTGCCATCGAGCTTGCCCCCTCTGAAACCACCCATTATGTCCAAGACAAAACCAGCCCCGTTGCCTGCCGGCACCGTGGTTGGCGGCTACCAGATCATCAAGAAACTGGCAGCCGGTGGCTTCGGTGTCGTGTACCTCGCCGAAGACGGCGAACGGCACCTCGTGGCCTTGAAGGAATACCTGCCGTCGTCGCTGGCCGAGCGCAGCGCCGGCGAGCTGACGCCGCGCGTCAAGCCCGAGAAGCAGCCGCTGTACCGCCTCGGCCTGAAGAGCTTCTTCGAAGAGGGCCGCTCGCTCGCGCAGATCAGCCATCCGAGCGTGGTCTCGGTGCTGAACTTCTTCCGCGAGAACGAAACCGTCTACATGGTGATGAACTACCTGCAGGGCGACACGCTGCAGGACTTCATCGTCACCGCGCGCGACCTGAAGCGCGACAAGGTGTTCCGCGAATCGACGATCCGCTCGCTCTTCGACGAGATCCTGCGCGGCTTGCGCATCGTGCACCAGCACAAGATGCTGCACCTGGACATCAAGCCGGCGAACATCTTCATCACCAACGACAACAAGGCGGTGCTGCTCGACTTCGGCGCGGCGCGCGAGGTGCTGAGCAAGGAAGGCAACTTCATCCGGCCGATGTACACGCCCGGCTTCGCGGCGCCCGAGATGTACCGCCGCGACGGCACCCTGGGCCCCTGGACCGACATCTACGCGATCGGCGCCTGCATCTACGCCTGCATGCAGGGCTATCCGCCGAACGACGCGCCGCAGCGCATCGAGAAGGATCGCCTCGCGCTCAGCCTTTCACGGCTGCGCAACGTGTACTCCGACAACCTGATCGAAGTCACCGAGTGGTGCATGTCGCTCGATCCGCTGTCCCGGCCGCAGAGCGTGTTCGCGCTGCAGAAGGAGCTGGCGCGTGAGACGGAGCGGCGCTACACGAAGCTGAGCTTCAGCGAGAGGCTGAAGCTGCAACTCGAAAATCTGAAGACCGGCGCCAAGGCCTGAGCCTCCGCGCGCAACCAGGCATTGGGCTAAGGGCCGTATTCCATGCGTTTTTCCGTCTACCAGATCAGCCGCAAGGGCGGCCGCGAGAAGAACGAAGACCGCATGGGCTATTGCTACACGCGGGATTCGGGGCTGTTCGCGCTGGCCGACGGCATGGGCGGCCATCCGGAGGGCGAGGTCGCTTCGCAGCTCGCGCTGCAGACCCTGGCGGCGAGCTTCCAGCGCGATGCCAAGCCGACCTTGAAGGAGCCGCTGCGCTTCCTGCACGAGGCCATCATGGCCGGCCACCACCAGCTGCTGCGCTATGCCACCGAGAAGGCGCTGATCGACACGCCGCGCACCACGCTGGTCGCCTGCGTGATGCAGGGCAATGCGGCCTACTGGGCGCATTGCGGCGATTCGCGGCTCTACCTGGTGCGCGGCGACAAGCTGATCGCCCGCACCCGCGACCACTCCTATTCCGAACTGCAGGACACGCTGAGCCACGTCGTGCCGATGGGCGAGCGCTTCAACCGCAACGTGCTCTTCACCTGCCTCGGCAGCCCGGGCAAGCCGGTGATCGATACCGTCGGCCCGCTGCTGATGCAGAGCGGCGACCGCGCGCTGCTGTGCTCCGACGGTCTCTGGGGCACGGTCAGCGACGCGGTGATCACCGAGCAGCTGGCGAAGCGGCCGATCAGCGACGCGGTGCCCGAGCTGGTCGAGCAGGCGCTGCGCAACGGCGGCCCGAAGAGCGACAACGTGACCATCCTTGCGGTCGAGTGGGAATCGGCGGAAGACAGCGAGGCGAGCGGCATCTCCACTCAGTCGCTCGGCGACGAGGTCTTCGCGTCGACGATCCAGGCGAGCGTGATCGGCCAGGGCCAGGCCGCGGTCGATGAGCTCGACGAGGCCGAGATCGAACGCTCGATCCGCGAGATCAACGAGGCGATCCGGCGCTCGTCGCAGCAGAAGAAGACCTGAAGGGCCACCCGGCGCCGGGATATCGACGCCACCCGCCGAGCGCATCGCCGGCCGCTTCGGAACGGTCGGGCGCTGGCCGGCGTAGCGTGAGGTCGGGGCAGCGGCGAGAATAGCCGCCATGCCATTCCAACGAAGCCTCCAACGCGCGCCTGATGCGCTCCGCCCGGTCAGCCTGACCCGGTCCTACACCAAACACGCCGAAGGATCGGTGCTGGTCGTCTTCGGCGACACCCAGGTGCTGTGCACCGCCTCGGTCGAGGAGAAGGTGCCGCCGCACAAACGCGGCAGCGGCGAGGGCTGGGTCACCGCCGAATACGGCATGCTGCCGCGCGCCACCCACACCCGCGGCGACCGTGAAGCCGCGCGCGGCAAGCAGAGCGGGCGCACGCAGGAGATCCAGCGCCTGATCGGCCGCTCGCTGCGCTGCGTGGTCGACCTGAAAGCGCTCGGCGAACGCACGATCCACCTCGATTGCGACGTGCTGCAGGCCGACGGCGGCACGCGCACCGCGGCGATCACCGGCGCCTTCGTCGCGCTGCAGGACGCGGTCGCCTGGCTGATGGCCAAGGGCCTGCTCGCAGAATCACCGGTGCGCGACCACCTGGCCGCGATCTCGGTCGGCATCGTCGAGGGCACGCCCTTGCTCGACCTCGAGTACACCGAGGATTCGGCCTGCGATACCGACATGAACGTGGTGATGACGGGCTCCGGCGGCTTCGTCGAGGTGCAGGGCACGGCCGAGGGCGCGAGCTTCTCGCGCGACGAGATGAACGCCTTGCTGGCGCTCGCCGACAAGGGCATCCGCGAGCTGATCGCCGCGCAGAAGAAGGCGCTGGAGGCGGCATGAGGCTGGTCCTGGCCTCCAACAACGCGAAGAAGCTCGCCGAGCTGAAACAGCTGCTCGGCTCGGTGCCGGTCGAGCTGGTGGCGCAGGGCACGCTCGGCATCGGCGAGGCGGCCGAGCCGTTTTTCAGCTTCGTCGAGAACGCGCTGGCCAAGGCGCGGCATGCCGCCGAAGCGGCCGGCGGCGCGGCGATCGCCGATGATTCCGGCCTCTGCGTCGAAGCCCTCGGCGGCGCGCCCGGCGTGATCTCGGCGCATTTCGCCGACGTGCAGCAGGAGCCGGTCGATCGCGAGCTGCAGCGCCGGCTGCAGGACGCTGCGAACAACGTCAAGCTGCTCGCCGCGATGCGCGGCCGCAGCGACCGGCGCGCGCGCTTCGTCAGCGTGCTGGTGGCGCTGCGGCATGCGGACGATCCGGAGCCGCTGATCGCCTTCGGCCGCTGGGAGGGCCAGTTGCTCGAAGAGCCGCGCGGCGAAGCCGGTTTCGGCTACGACCCGCTGCTCTACATCCCGGCCCTCGGCCGCAGCGTGGCCGAGCTCGACGCGGCGACGAAAAACGCGCACAGCCATCGGGCGCTGGCAGCATCGGCGATGGTTGGCCTGATGCGGGCAGCGTGGCGGTTTGACTGAGCCGATCTCTCTGCCCGGCCAGGCCGAGGCGCGGGGCCTGGCCCAGGTGGTCGAGCGCTACATGCGTCCGGGCACGCTCTCCCTCGGCGCCTTGCCGCCGCTGGCGCTCTACGTGCATCTGCCCTGGTGCCTGAAGAAGTGCCCGTATTGCGACTTCAATTCCCATGAAATGTCGGCCCCCAGAGAGCTGCCGTTCGATCGTTATCTGGACGCCCTCCGTGCCGACCTCGAATCCGCCTTGCCGCTGATCTGGGGCCGACCGGTGATCAGCGTCTTCATCGGCGGCGGTACGCCCAGCCTGTTCCCGCCGGAGCACATCGACCGTTTGATCGCCGATATCCGTGCGCGGCTGCCGCTGGAGCCGGGCTGCGAGATCACGCTCGAGGCCAACCCCGGCACCTTCGAGCGCGACCGCTTCCGCGGTTTCCGCGAGGCCGGCGTGACGCGGCTCTCGATCGGCGTGCAGAGCTTCGATGACGCCAAGCTGAAGGCGCTGGGCCGCGTGCACGACGCGGCGCAGGCGCATGCCGCGGTCGAAGAAGCGAAGGCCGCGTTCGAGACCTTCAACCTCGACCTGATGTATGCGCTGCCCGGCCAGACG
>Ga0207671_10002970_pt1 | contig 17427 bp, 19 predicted proteins | sample KBSC24metaG_FD_184352 | JGI IMG/M metagenome (GOLD analysis project Ga0207671, IMG submission 184352) | Corn rhizosphere microbial communities from Kellogg Biological Station, Michigan, USA - KBS C2-4 metaG (SPAdes) (version 2) | ecosystem: Host-associated > Plants > Roots > Rhizosphere > Soil... | reverse complement strand
CGACAGCACAACCGTTTTTTTATGATGCTGATTTTGCTGCGTTAAAAAGTTTAGTGCAATTTCCAGCGATTGTAAGTCGGAGTTATAGGTATCATCAATTACCGAGCAGTCGTTTATGCCGGTTTTCATTTCCAGGCGCATGCTTACGGCGCTCAGGCGTTCTATGCGGTCGTCGGCTTCGGCAGGCGAGTAACCCATGGCCAGCATGGTTGCCCAGCAAACGGTGGCATTTTCGATAGATGCCTCGTCAAGGAACGGAATAAGGCATTCTATTTCATTGCCTTTATACATCGCCCTCAAATAGTAGTTTTTGGAGATAGACGTACCGCTGAACACATATAAATCGGCTTGCTTAAATTTAGTGCTCCAGGTAAAATGTTCTTTCGCGTTGATGCAGTCCTGGAAATCGAGCAATTGCTCATAATTATACACCAATAGCCGGCAGTTCTTAAATAGTACCAGCTTTTCGCACACTTTTTGGTCGCGGCTTTCAAAACCCTCGTCATGCGCCGGGCCGATATGCGTTAACACGCCCACCGACGGCTTAATAATGGCCTCCAGCTTATCCATTTCGCCAACGGTGGAGATACCGGCCTCAAAAATCCCCAAATCATTTTTATCGTTTATCAGCCATACCGAAAGCGGCACGCCTATTTGCGAGTTATAGCTCTTGGGGTTACGCACAATGTTTTTATCCGGCGACATTAGCTGGTACAGCCATTCCTTTACAATGGTTTTACCGTTACTGCCGGTAATGCCGATTACCTCCGGGTTAAACCGGCTGCGGTGATAAGCCGCCAGCGTTTGCAGCGCCGCCAGCACATCGTCTACCATTAAAAAATTGGCTTCGGGCGCTTTTATTTCGCTGCCCTGCCTTACCACGAAGTTGCGCACACCGGCCGCGTAGGCCGAAGCGATAAACTCATGCCCGTTGCGCCTGCCGCTCAGCGCGAAAAATAAAGCGCCTGCCGGGTTGCTGATGCGGCGGCTGTCGGTTAACAACGTATTGATGGTGTAGTCGTTAACGATAGCGCCGGTGGCGTTTAAAATCTGCTGTATTTCGGCGATAGTGTACTGGTTGCTGAGCATGGCACGAATTTGCTTATATTTCTGTAGATAGAAGAATTTTTAGCGATTTTTGGTTTTAATGGACGAACCGAAAAAAACAAAAATTACCGACCCAAAAGCCGCCCTTGCCAAAGCCGAGCATTATTGCGCCTACCAGGAGCGCGCACAGCAGGAAGTGCGCGACAAGCTATACGAATGGGGCCTATGGCCCGACGCGGTTGAAAATATTATCGGTGAGCTCATCGGCGCTAACTTTATAAACGAAGAACGCTTCGCCAAAGCCTACGCCCGGGGCAAGTTTAACCAGAATGGCTGGGGAAAAAACAAGATAAAACAAGGCCTGAAGTTTAAAAAAGTGCCCGACGTTTTGATAAAAAAAGCGCTACAAGCCATCCCGGACGACGACTACCTGCAATCGCTGGAGGTTATTTTGGCCAAAAAAGCAAGAACCATCACAGAAAAGGACAAGCTAAAACGCCGCTTTAAACTGCAAGCCTACGCTTTAGGCCGCGGTTTTGAACTTGATTTGATTTTAGATATTTTGAAAACCAACGACTTATAAAAAACTTTAAAAAAAGTTAAATTTTATCTTGCAGGAAATTCTTTTCTGCCTATATTTGCACTCCCGCAAACGAGGTAAGATGTTTAGCAAGTAAACATTAGGTTGCGGGAATGAAAAAATGCGAAAGTAGCTCAGTTGGTAGAGCACGACCTTGCCAAGGTCGGGGTCGCGAGTTCGAATCTCGTCTTTCGCTCCAAATCCCTTCCAAAACAGAAGGGATTTATTGTTAAAGGTTAGTATATTTACAAAGCCAATAACAATGGAACCACGCTCAGATGGTGGAACTGGTAGACACGCAGGACTTAAAATCCTGTTCCCGTAAACGGAGTGCGGGTTCGATTCCCGCTCTGAGTACTGAACCCTTCAGTAAAAAGCTGTAAATCATTGATTTACAGCTTTTGTTTTTTAGACTACATACTATTTAACATACACTATTAAAGATTTTTACCTAGGTCTGATGGTGATTTCGCCACACTATATTGGTCATTTAGATAATTTATGGATTTGCTCTCGATTATTAAATTAAGGGATATTTATCTTTCATTAGCAGCAAGGGCAAACCCTAATGAAACATCTTACTTTACGGAGGAGGAATTAAAAATATTATTTGAGTGCGGTTTAATTGTTGAGATTTCAAAGGGTGGAGTGCTTTTAGCGCGATCTCATGAAGAAGGGGGTATTAATTTACTAGGTAAAAGGGATGGCGTTTTTAGGTTTGTGGCTGAACTTGAAGGTTTTGAATTTATAATCAATCCAAAGGCTATATTGCTAACACAACGAATAAAAACCGAAAAAAGCAAGCTCCACAATCCAATCCTCCCGCCATCCCCGGCTTTTGCGAGGCATGAGCAAATGCCACCCCGGCCGGTGAGGCGGACTGCGCAAGGGAGCCCAGCGCGGAGCGCGGGTGCAATGCAGCAGCCTGCCGCAACCGGCAACAGGTTACAGCCGGTATTGCTGTCCTTTCTTCTTCCTCTTTCGCGTCTTTTTAAACTCAAAATCCATATCCGGTCCCATCCGCTCATTGCCGTTTTCCAGCAGCACTTCAGCCAGGTTTTTACCGATAAAACATCAACTGGCAGATTTCCGCTAACCATTTCACCCATACGTTGTCTCATCTGCTGTTTTTGCGCATACGTACCATGCTTCATCGCATTCGCATAAGCAAAGCTTTCCTTCATCTCCCTTCGGTAAGTAAACAAGTCATCAAACACACTTTCTGCCGCCTGTTTAAAGGCCACCCGGTCAAACTGCCCTACCTTTGCGCTGTGCGCCGCATTCTTCCCTTTCGAGTTATTCAGCGGGCTCAGCTTCATACTGTCAGAAACATCTTTCCGGCTCACGATCATCTGCACATGCAGCTGTTCCCCCGGCTTCCGCTCGCCCCGTTTTGCCCTTCCTTCCCGTACTTCCGCATCCCGGTAAGAATAATACCGGTACTGTTCCACCTTCCCGAAATACACCAGGTCTTCCTTACCGTTGATGCCTGCTCGTTTAAAGTTTTTAGCGTAGGCATCCATCACTTCGTTGGCATACAATCTCAGCTGTTCCCGCATCACTTTTTTCCCAAATTTCTCCTTCAAAAATCCCAGCTCCTTTGCGCTTGGGCTGATGTTCACCAAAAAGAATTTCGCATCTGATTTTGACAGCTTTCCAATGTTATTATCGATAGCCTGCCGCACCTCGTACGGCCGGATACCTGTGCGGTTATGACTGAACCAATATTCGGGCACCGCAGTCTTATCCAGCTGTTCCGCCAGCCGGTTTTCTTTTTCCAGGTAGTTCACCAGCCGACTGCTGCTCCCTTTATTATCCCCGGTCTCACTATTCGTAATATTGATATGCATCGCATAAATCCCATCCCTTTACTTTACAAAATCTGCACCTTATAAACCCGCCACCTGCGACCGCACAAAGGCAACCAGTTCCTCCTTATCCGCCTGCTTGCTCAGCACCGAAAGCTGCTCCCGCTGACGGATATAATGCTCCAGTATTTGGCTGAATTTTTTCTTTAACAGGTTCCGGTCGTTGTGTAACAGGTCCAGCCTGTCCAGCCGCTCTGACAGCAGCTTAATTCCCGTCGTTTGCGCAACCGAAGCTTCTGCCTGCAAATTGTTGTGTTTGATGATATGTTCTTTAAAATAACCCGGCAGCACCTGTAATATTTCCAGTGCTTGTTCCGACTCTTTTTTGACCGGCACCAGCAGATCCTGTTCCTGCGTCCGGATAAACGCAATGATGTTATCCGTCTTCCGGTTAATCGCATTTTTTAACAGCTCATCATTCAGGTCCCTCGGGTCCTTTTTCGTCTTATAAAAATAGTCTACCATAGAGACAAAGAACCCCAGCTTCGACAATCCGCACTTGTTAGCCAAAGCCTGCAACCGCTCATCCGTCTTTACCGGGAAACGTATCGTTTTTACATTCTCATTACTGCCCATAACACCAAAAATCACCATTACCGTATACCGAAGAGTATACCAAATTCACTGAAAACAATAACAAGCGGGGGGGAGAAGTATACTCACCGTATACCAAAAGCTTCGCTGCAACGCAGCGCGAGCGGAAAAAGTCGGGCTTGCCCGACTTCCGCTCGCTCCCCCCGCTTACGCGGAAGGACAAAGCGCAGCCGCCAAATCAACCGACCAACCCGCAGGCCAGAACACCAAACTACCCAGCTTCGGGTGAAAGGAAGGCTGGTAACGGATATAACCAAGCTCATCCAGTTCCCGGATACATTTATGATAGGTCGCGATGGAAGCAATTTTACTGTAGCCCATCAGTCCCTTCCGCGTCACCGGGAAAGGGCTGACAAACCCGTTCCGCTGCCAGTGGACGAACAACCCTGAGCACAAGCTCACATGCGTTGCCAGCAGCCGCTCATCCTTACTCATTCGACGCAACAATGCACCATAGCCGGACAATAATTCATACTTTACCGAACTCATTTCAAGCCTCCTTCCAGCACCTTATTGATGTCCTCCAGCCGGTAATAAATGATGCTCCCCACCCGTGTAAAAGCCAGCGTCCCGTTGATGCGCAAATTCTGTAATGTCCCCGGAGAAATCTTTAACAGCTTCCGCACCTCGCCGCTTTTCAGCCATTGTTTCGCACCGTCTTTTTCACCACCTGATAACAGCTTTTTTATCTCCGCCAGCAGCCTGTTCTCAAACTCGCTTAAATCTTCTTTCGTGATAATTTCCACACTCATCCGTCCCTCCGTTTTCGCCCGTTTTAAATTCTCGTTTATGAATTATTGGTTTTGCCGGGAAAATAGTTTATTGTGAATATTTTATAACAACTCACAATCAATTATGAGTTTAAATCATCGAACTATTCTCCAGCGAAAAACGAAGGTAAAGAAGCAGTATGGAATGTGAAGAACCTCATTAAATTTTGGACAGGATGGGTCACGGTTGAGTAGAAGACTCATAATCGGAGCGATAATTAGGCGTAGAGTATTAAAAACGGGGTTTTGGCCTCAAAAAAAATTGATAATTTTGAAATTGTCAATTTTTGAGAGAAAAGCCAAAAACGAGCCCCAAATGTTTGGCGAAAGCCAAAAGATTAAACCATAATCGCCTATAGCTCAGTTGGTTAGAGTAGGAGACTCATAATCTCTTGGTCCCTGGTTCGAGCCCAGGTGGGCGCACTTAGAACAGGTCATTTTCAATAGAAAATGGCCTGTTTCTAAAAAAAAGCGCTATATTAGTGCTAATCTTTTCATAGTAACCCAATCGGGTGTCTTTGCAATTCAGCAAACAAAATTGTCGAATTAGGTCTAAAAAAATTGATAAATAATTGATAACGGATTTATCGGTTTTATAGACCTGCAATAGTCTACATCATGGCTACTATTAATGCAGTTATAATTCCAAGTCAGAAGAAAAAAGACGGAACTTGGAACGTGAAAATCAGGGTAAACAAAGATGGTCGTTCAACCTACATTGAAACCTCTCATTTTGTAAACTCGAAACAGGTCTGGAAAAAGAACCAGATTAAAGACCCTAAGCTTTTAGCCATACTCGGACCCTTATTGACCGAATACAGGTTAAAGATCGGGGAGCTTGGTACTAAACTTACTTCCCTCACATCATCAAAATTGGCGGTTAACCTGTTCGAAGAAGGTATTAAAGCCGAAGATATCAATGTAGTTGAGTTCGGTCGCAGGCGTATAGAGGAGCTAAAAAAAGCTAACCGTTCAGGTAGTGCCAAGAATATGCAGTCGGCCATCAATGGTCTGATAGATTTTTTCCGTACAGAAGATATCCGAATAACGGACATCCGGGCCAACATGCTTCAAAGGTATGAGGAGTTCCTGCGCAACCCACGGACACAGACTCGCCCGGATCAGTTTCATCGCCCTCGTACACGTGAAATTGCTGGCATGGCAACAAATGGTGTGCACAATTGCATGCGCGACCTGCGAATACTTTTCAATTGCATTAGGGAGTTCTACAATGACGAAGATGAGGGAGTGATGATTGTAAAACACTATCCTTTTAAAAAATATAAGCTTCCCTATGTTGAGCCAACTAATAAGCCGAAGCTGACAGTTGAACAGGTTGTTGCTATCAGGGATTTTGTGGCTGAACCGGGTTCGCGTATCGAGCTCGCCCGTGATCTTTTTATGCTGAGCTTTTATTTGTGCGGCATGAACTCGGTCGATATATTCAAGCTGCCGCCTCCTGATGAATCGGAAGATCGTATTGGCTACAATCGTTCTAAAACCAAAAGCAGGAGACGTGATCAGGCCTATATTAGCATATTTATTCCTGAAGTGGCCAAGCCTCTTTATATGAAATATGCAGGTAGCCTAAAGAAACGGTACATAAATCAATACTCTTTGAATTATGCCCTCGCATATGGCATAAAAAAGATCGGCAAAGTGCTGGGTCATAAGTACCCCGAATTTTACAGCGCGCGGCATGCCTTCGGAGATTTGGCGAGGAACCGTTGCCGTTTCAGCATGGATGATGTCGGCCTTGCTATGAACCACAAAGACCAGTCAAATCGGGTTACAGACATTTATGTTTCTAAAAACTGGGATATAATCGACGAGGTGCAATCAGCAGTTATCAATTTGCTCACAAGCCATGATCTGGCTGTACAAAGTAGGCTCTCCGATAATGGCATTGAACTACCCGGGGAGAAAATATCGATAGAATCACATGGGTTAGTCGAAGCATAATATAACTTAAATTACCAAAAACATTTATTTGTCTTATTATAACGGCGTTCACTTCGGCGGACACCGTTATAATAAAGTTAGAGAATAAAAATGTATGGCATACACGAGTCAGATTTAGGAGAATATTATATTACACATTAAAATACTTTAAAGCAATGAACTGCTGAAAGGAAGGCAATTGTTCAGGTAAATCAATGATTCTTATGTAATCACATTTGGTATTTGGGTATTGTTTTTTGGTGAGCAGAAGCAGTAAAATGAATGAAACTTCTGTATTGGCCAATTGACTATTGTGCAAAGCGCCCGAGCCGGAAACATCTGCAAAAAATCGCAAAGAGTCGTCGACTGCGACGATAGCCATTGCTTACAGGATATCTAAGCGTACTTTAAATACAGCCCCACAAGGGTGTAAGGTTTATCTCTATTTCGTTTGTATAGAATCATCTATCATTAATACCTACCGTGTTGAAGCGATGGGCGGGCGTGATGTTCCGAAAGATAATAGAAAGTCGCTATATCCATACGTTGGAGCTCATGTATGATACAGCGCAGATCGCATAACTCGGTGGAAAAGGAGCCTTTGCCTGTCATGTTTTTATGGTCGCTTTAGCGTCGTCTTTCAAAAAGATTGCTAAGAATGCCAGTATCAAAGCTTTTGTAGATGGCATTACCAGGGCGGTGATCGGCGCTTTGGTGGGTTCGGTGATTATCATCGGGCGCGCTTCATTACCGACATCCCCACCGCGTTGATCGGCATTACTGCTGTATTGGCACTGATCTATATTAAAAAATTGTAGAAACCCTATATTAGGGGTATCGTAGCTATTATTATAGAGATAGCGATAAAAATTAATGTAAAATTTTTAGTGCATTTTCAATGGTTTGAAACGTTTATATTGTTAAATTTCGATAAAACAAAATAGACCATTGCACTGCTAATGCTGAAAGATAGAAATAACTATTTACAGGGTAATTTAGCTTCCTCGCAAGAAAGCCTACCGAACGATGTTAAAACCGTCAGGATGACTTTCTTCATGTTTGTCGTAGAAGAAGAAATTGAAGATTGTGGAGGCTTTGTAGAATTTGAATGCTCGGTTTTTTATTTTGACTTCCTGTATGCGAATATCATTCAGTTTTGTGTTGATCTTTTGAAGCATATCGTCGCATGAGTGTTTTAGGTCTTTTTCAGCAGCATCTGCGATTTTGTTCACTTTTTCTTTGAGTTTACGAATCACTTCAGCACGAATTTCAGCTTCACTCATGCGCGGTTGCGCTTCCGTTTGCTGGGTTTGTTGGCTAGCCTGATAAACCCGGTAAGCAGAACGCCCGTACCGAAATAATTTATAGCCCAGGGCAAAAAGACTTAATCCTGGGATCAGCATGGCGATGTTCTCAACGGCTGATTCCAAAACGGTACTGTGAAATTCATCCCACAGTACATCCTGGATGGTATTTTTTACCATGTCACCAATATCACTTGGTGTGATTAGTACCGTGGAAGCCGCCAAAGTAATCCCATCAGGCCGGCGTTGATAAGTATCGCGCGAAAACCCGGTATTCACAGAAGCTTTCACTTCAAAGTCTGCCGTTTGGGTCGCCGAGGCCAGATCAGATAAATTCGGTACGCCAAAGTTGTCTCTCATCAATTTGTGGTAGTAGTCCAGTGAAAATAATTCTTTCATGTTTGGATTGTACATGATAAATATTTTCCTGAATATTTTAAGGCGGCGCATATTCAACAGTTTGAGCAGCGACATGCTGATATCTTTTTGACACTTTAAGACAAGTTCTAATTTTCCATCATCGAACATTTTTGAGGTAAGTGCTTTGATCACATCTTCCTGTGCCTGAATGATCTCTTTTTTGATGAACGCTTCCAATTCGGTTACATTGATTAAATCGTTGTACGCTCGGTCAGCAACGATTCGGGCGCGCGCTGCTTTTCGTTCATTCTTTTCTTCTTGCGATAATTCCTGTTCAACTTCCCCTTCTTCAGATTCATCCGCATAAAGTGCATCGATCAGGTCCGCGTCGATCATTTTATCGATGTCACCAGTTACGATTGCTGCGCGGTCGTTAACATATTTTCGAATATTGTCCGTGCGCTTCTTGATGATTTTCTCAATTTCGTCCGATTGCAACAGGTCTTTACAAGCCATCCGGCCGATATGCAGTATTCGTAAGATCTTATCAGAAATAGAGAGAATAATTTTTGCCTCTTTTTTGGTAGGGCGGTCAATTTTAAAAATTACGGTGAGTGCGTAATAAATGAAGAACACTAAAAAAGCAGTCAGCGTCCGTGTGATGGTTTGGATTTGTATAAAATGCGTTCCGGCCGGAGCAGCAGGTACATAGCCATAAAGTCCAAGAATATACATTCCACCCTGGAAAAGTGTGAAGATCATTCCCAGAAACATGAAGACATCCACCAGTTTTTTCATATCAAGGACATTCCTGGTGAATCGTATTTAAGACCATAAATAATAGTGCGAAATGTACTTGAGATATAAATAAGTTAATTGCTGATTCCAGGTCGGGTTCGATCTCAAGATCATCAGCAAACTCCATTAAAAAGAACCCTAGCAGCATTTTTTGATTGGTATTAGAAAAAATTGGACAAAAAGCATTTTTCTGTTTGGCGAGTGTGAGCCTGCATGCTGGGGTCTTGGGCTTCATGCGAACATGAATCTCATCTTTATAAGCAGAAATCTTACTATTCAGTTCTTCATCAATTTCCTTGTTGGCAATAATTGCTTGCTCGATTTTAAGCTTTTGGTCGGCGTTCCAATTAAAAAAATAGGTATGATCGGGGCCGAAAATTTTTTCGGCACAATTAATCACATGCTTAGAAAATAAATTAAAATGGTCCGGCCGATCAATCAAAGCAGTTTTATCAATGTCGTCGACCGAACTGATCAAATTCTTTTGCAGTTCGAATTTAGCGTGGAGTTGTTCAAGGCTCCTGAACCCTGTAAATAAAGGTTGGTCAGATACATCCAATCCGAGTTCCGCCTGTAAATAGGCCCCTTCTCTTTCAAAATCTTCAATCCGAAACGTGTTAGTGATCACCGTAATCGGCTTTTTTTTTCGATTTAAGTCGGTTGCGATGTTATTTTTATATGAAGTACCAAGTAGGATAATTTTATCACAATCGCTTTGGGCATCCTTTTTATCTTTTTCACTAATAAAAAGGTCCAAAAAATTCTTTTGAAGCGCCTCAGACGCGGAATAACCGTAAATATTTTCCGCTCCGGAATTCCAAAACACGATCTCATAATTGTCCCCATCGCCCCTTGAGGCCCAAATGGCAATATTATCCGAGAAATTCTCAAAAAAGGATAATTTCCGTTTTTCTTCAACAGAAAAACCTCCCAACCGGTTGTACTCCAGTGCTTTAATTTTCTCTGATAAAGCATTTTTTAGTAACAGAATTTCTTCATCTTTTTCGGAAATGATCTCTTTTTGATTGTGTATTTCTTTCTGCAGTTTTTGAATATCAGGTAATTTCGCCATGCTGGATAGGTTTAAATGGGTTGCTGTTGAGTCATACAATGAATGTTCCCGCCACCCAAAAGAATGTCCCTAGACAGAAATGGAACAATTTGTCTGTCCGGAAATAGATTTTCGAACTGGGTAACGGCCAATTCATCGTGCTTGCTGTCACCAAATATGGGTAGGATCACCCCGCCGTTCACGTAATAAAAATTAAGATAGCTGGCAGGGAGTCGTTCGCCCGCGTTTCTCGAAACGGTACCATCGAGAACCACGATGCTGTCACTTTCTTCTTGAGTGATATATTGCGGTACGGGCTGATGAACTTTATGGATAATAAACTTTCTGCCTTGTGCATCGGTTGCCGACGAGAGCGCTTCGAACGCAGCATTTGAAAGTTTGTATTGTGGGTCATTCTTGTCGTCGGTCCATGCCAGCAGAATCACGCCTGGACTTAAAAAACTACAAATACCATCAATATGCCCCCCGGCTTCGTCAAGGTAAAGGCCATTTTTAATCCATACGATCTTTTCTACATTTAAATATTCTTTTAGAATAATTTCAATATCTCGTTTGCTTAAGTTGGGATTTCTATTTGGATTCAAAAGGGTTTCTTCTGTCGTAAGGAGTGTACCCTCTCCGTCACTTAAAATAGCACCGCCTTCAAGCACCATGGGGGCTTTATAGTACTCCAGTTTTAAATATTCGACAATTTTTACGGATACCAGCGCATCTTTGTCCCAAGGGGCATAAAGCCCGCCATCGATTCCGCCCCAAGCATTGAATTGCCATTGTATCGCTCTTGTTTTTCCGTATTGGTTTTTCACGAAAGTGGGACCTGTATCTCTTAGCCAATTTCCGTCTGATTCCATTTCAATTACCTCCGCATAATTATAAAAATCCGGATCCATCGTTTTGGTAAATTGATTAGAAACGCATAAGTATACTTTTTCAAAAAGAGAGATCTCACGGACCAAATTTAAATAAGCACGCTGCGCCCGCTTGGCGCCAAAAGGGTAAATATCCGTTCTTTCCGGATACATCAGCCATGTTGCCTGGTGAGGATCGAATTCGCCTGGAAAATAATATCCGTCCGCTTTGGGTGTCGTATGCTGCAACGTTGCCATGTCAGTGTTTTTTATAGATATAAGCGTCGAGGTCAGCTGGCCTTACCTGTTCATTTTCGCTGTAATAAAAATTGATAGGGATACTGATCCGATAAGTTTCAGCTTTTAAAGGCATCACAGTATGGGGAATTGCTCTTGCGTCGAACAGGATCAGTATCCCGCTCTTTGGATAAACGTGATATTCTTTAGCCTCCGTCCTAAATATGAGGTCACCTCCCGAACCCTCCGGGTGAGTTGTTACAAAAAGTACACCGGTAAGCGGATTACTGTCTACATGCCATTCATATCGGGCGTTCAATCCTTTTAAGTAATTTATATTCAGCCCGTTCTCAATAGAATTCGACACGCAGTAACCGCCATCAAAATCTTCATTGGCAAATTGAACGAATTTTGTCCGGTATAAATGATCCAGCCAAAAAAGTTGGTTACGGATCACTTCGCCATCTACCACATAAACATCGGCACCTGAAGTATCGGTGGGTTCCCTCGATGTAGATGATTTTCCATCCAAATGAACATGATAGGCATATTCTTCAGCAACTTTGAAAATTTCCTGTGCCCAATTTTCTGGCAACAGGCCGGTAGTATTCAGATCATATGCTTTATAAGGTTTCATATTAGTGATTAATAAGTGGCGGTTAGGATCAAATCATGACTGAAATCTTTATTCAGCTGAGAAAAAAGCAGGTTCAGTTTCCAAGCCCATTTTCTATTCAAAATTCCGGCAAATGAGTTATAACCGTTCACCTTAATATGAGAGAAGCCATTTGCTTGAAACTTGCTTTTTAGCTTGCTACTTGAAAAGACATGTGCCTTTGTAGTCGCCTTTAATGAGGAATTACGGGTGGCATATTCTTCAATGGCAGCAAACTTTAACCGAATAAGTCTCCTCAACGACCACTTACTCAGGACAGAGATCAACAACCGGCCGCCTTTCTTTAAAACTCTTTTTATTTCAGTTATGGTTTTTTGCGTATCAAAGACAAATGAAAAAGATGTATTAATACAAATAACGAGATCTACGGATTCATCTTTGATCATACTTAAGTCACTCATGGAGGTTTCGACGATCTTCAGTTCCGGATGAATCGCTTTCGCTTTGCTCACCATTTCTTTTGAAATATCGATGCCTGTATAGCTAAAATTATTGTGGAATGCACAAAGTAATTGATAACCGAGGCAAAGCCCACAGCCCAAATCGAGCACTTTGTCACCTTGATGCAGCATATTTTTCAAACTATCCTCCATATAGCTGTCTTCCAGGGAACTCCATCCATCGTTGTACAAGGCGTCATAAGTGCCGGCAACCTCGTCCCAGTAGTTAATATTGGTTTCTTTCCATTTATTCATCTGGCGGTCGTTATTTGTGTCTGGTATAAGGCCTTGAGGTGTGGGTAATCATCGACAAAAAGTAGCGGGTCGACCAACACCCGCTGGTAGTCACCGCTAAACAGAATTTCGAGATCGAGATTTTCGAAGATTTGAAATTTTTCAATGATCTCTTTTTGAAGTGAGTTCGCTTTCGCAAAGTCCTGATAAAGGATGATGACCAATTCGTAATTTGAAAGCTGACCTTTTAAGATCTCAAAATAATTAGCCCTTTCATTATCATCGATGTTTTTTGTCGAGTAAACATATCTGATAATATTGAAGAAATTTCCGAAATAATGGCCAAGTTCCGCGCTATAGATGTAGAGCTGTTCCTTAGCAATATCTACAAAAGGACGTTGGCCATGATTATGTTCCGTAAATTGTTCATTGATGGCCTGGGCTAATGCCAGGAAGCAACTAATGCCGTTCTTCTCCGCAATAAACCCATCTTCATTTTTCAAAGGGACACCGGCTTCGTCCAGTATAATCATCTTAAGAGAGTTGACAATCTGGTAGTGAACATTGATCAGTTGGAAAAAAGTGTTTTCAAATTGCTGCACCCTCATGGATTTGCTGTTGTCCTGCGTGGCTTTTTTTTGTTCCTGGAGTGACGCGATGAGCAAAAACACACCAGCCAATGACCATAATAAACCAACTGTTCCTGCGGTCAAGGAACCAAAATCATTTAGCACGGAAGAGTTGATTACCTTATCTCCCTTGAAAGAAACAGGATATTCCGACCTAGCTATAAATAAATAAGCAGTCGTCAACAGGAACAATATCCCCGCGACGATCAGTCCAATAGCTATTTTTTGGAAGTTATTTTTCACGGTTGTCCAAACGTGAGTTTGATTTCTCCGGCTTCTTCTTTCATGATGCAGTCTACATTTGTGTAGCCACCGTCAACAAAAATATTGGCTCCGGTTACGAAACTGGCTTTTTCGGAAACCAGGAACGAAACGACTTCAGCAACCTCAGAGGGTTTCCCGTTTCTGCTCAAAGGTGTAAGGTACGTTGCTTTATACGACGCTTCGGTTGACATCCCGGTATTGATCCAACCCGGACATACGGCGTTGACCCGTATTTTCCTTTTCGCGAAATTATTAGCAAGGCTTTTGGTCAAGTTGCTAAGAGCAGCTTTTGAGGCACTGTAGGCCATGCTTGTGAACGAACCTGTAAACCCATCTGTACTGGAAATATTAACGATACACCCGTTTTCTTCGATCTCGTTTTGCAATGTCATCGCAATAAGCAATGGTGCATTTAAATTAACTTCCAAAACTTCGTCCCAGGCATTGAAGTCGAAATTTTCAAATTCCTCACCGGCAAAGGCCGCAGCGTTATTGACAACTGCCTGGAATTTCAATCCTGTAAGTTCATCAAGGAATTTCAAAGTCTGCTCCCGCTTGGAGAAATCAACCTGATAAAATTTAACGTTGGTCAAATCCTTTTCGATTTGTGCGGCCTCGTCGTTGCCGGAATTGAAAGTACAGTGAACGAAAAAACCGTCTTGGACTAATTTTTCGCAGATCGCTTTACCAATTCCTCGCGATGCGCCTGTGACAAGCGCGTTTTTGATATTAGTATTCATTTTTATAGGATAAATTTTCTTCATGGATTTGCCGATCCTTATAAACATTATTACAACGGTTGCCGCAGACATAGGTTGCAAGCCCGCTAATTCGGTAAAAATTGTCGGTAGATATGAAAAATGAAGTAATGAGCACTTTTCTCATAATCGTAATAAGGTATAAAGATTTTAAGGCGTTGAAATATAGGGATATTATTGAAAAATACAATACAATATTCGCCTATATAAACTAAACTTTTTAACTATCCTCAACCATTTCACTGTACTTTAATTTAACCTCTGCCATATCCCGCATTACTTTGGTATCCGTCACCCTTGCATACAGCTGTGTCGTAGCCAGCTTTTTATGTCCAAGCATTTGTCCAACAGTTTCAATGGGGACGCCGTTGGTGAGGGTGACGGTCGTGGCGAAAGTGTGGCGGGCGCAGTGGTAGGTCGGGTGTTTGCTAATGCTTGCCTTGTCGGCGATGATAGTTGGTCTACAAAATGGATTATTTTTTGAAAAAAACTCACACCTGTCTGAAGAACAAAAAAATATCATTGAACAAAATATTCCCCCAAATTTACGTTGGCGCGCGATTCCGCTTAGCGAATTTGAAAACTATGACTGGCAGCGATTGATCACACTCACCCGTGATTTTATAGCGGAAAATACCGCTTTGTATGAGAATTGATTCTCCTGACCTGGGGGGCATCGACCCCTGAAGAAGTGTTTAGCAATGCGTTAAGACAACAAGTGCTGCCCGCAAACGGTGTTTCGGAGCTGCCGAAACTTAATCCGACTTTCAAAGGAAAAGATGTCGACTACATTGCTGAAGCCATTGAGCATAAAGAGATTGGAGATGCCGGCGAGGAACTGGTTATTCAATACGAAAAACAAGCGCTGGCCGCTGCGGGACAAGCTGACCGGGCCGCTCAGGTGTCAATGGTCAAGGATGGCCAGGGTTATGACATTATCTCTTTCAATGCGGATGGCGGTGTTAAATACATCGAAGTTAAAACTACGACAGCAGGCCCACTATCTGCTTTTCGTTTTACGATCAACGAGTATTTATTTGCCGAACGCAACCCGGTACAGTATTGTATCTATAGGCTTTATCATTTTAACGAAGATAACAACACCGCTGATTTTTATATACTGACTGAACCGCTCAAACATCTACTTCTACAAACAACTGATTTTAAGGCGTATTATACCGAGGTTGTTTAAATAGAAATATTATATTTAGAAATTATAATAACCTTTCACATGCCTGAACAAACACTCAGTAACCAGCAGCTTTTTGAAGCGCTCCATGCGCTTCATACCGAAGAACAATTGGATGAATTCATCGTAAAACATCCTATCGTTTTTAAAGAAAGCAACTGGTATCCGTTAGGCGGGCATGAGAATAATTATGGCGTGATCGAGAACCAGCAGGCATCGCCCATAGCGGCGCTGATCGAGAAAATCACCAACTCGATTGATGCGACATTGATGAAGAAATGTTATGAGGCGGGTATCGATCCCAAATCGGCTGCTGCGCCGAGAACGATGGATGAGGCAAGGGAAAAGTTTTTTCCGGATTACAAGAACTGGGATTTGAACAATCCGCGAAAGAATCAGGCGAAAAACCTGCAAATTTTAGCGGACGGGCCTAGGTTCGAGTCATCACTCACGATCTATGATAATGGAGAGGGACCCGCCACCACTGCCTCCTGGATGGTTGTAAACTTATAATTTATTTAAAAGTTATATAATAATTATGGAAAATGAAATCAAAAGAATAGTCAATATAATTAAGGAACAAGCAGAAACATTTCTGTTAATGGCAAATGAGTTTTATCCATTTGGCGCATATATAAATAAAAAAAACTCAATTATTCCTTTGGGTGCATATTTAGAAAATGACCAACCGCCATCGTTAGAGGTAATGACATTGTTAGAAAAAGCAATTGTAGATCATATACAAAAGGGAGATTGTATATTAGGTGCCATAGCTATCGATGTTTATGTAAGCTTTAATGATAAAAAACATGATGCTATAGAGATAAGATTCTTTGAAGCTGGCAAAGACACCTATAAAAGGCATTATAAGTACGAGATAACAGATAAACAGGTTCAATTCCTTGATGATTAAAATCAAAACTGTTGATATCAACATAACAAACTGATTATCAATAACAATCCGGTAGTGCATCAAAACTGTTGTTGATATTGTAACTATCAAAAAATCCCATTCAGGCGCGAGTATGACGGGCAGGGCAAAAGCGTAAAGGCTACTCGTGCCACGCAGGACAGGTAGAGAACATGCATAACAAACAAACCGGTAGCCCGCTTGCAAAACAGGTGGGCTATTTTCTTGCTAAGCAATTTACAATATGGTAGCTTTAAACTAAATGGATGTGGGCAGTATGACAGAGTATGCCGCAAGTAATGTAAACCATATTGGCTTGGGCGTCACGAGTAGCCATTGCGCACAGGCAGCCCGTCATACTCGCGCCTGATTGGGCTGGCTGCGTACCAGCAGTGCCGATTTATTCCAAATGGAGCTGCAGTACAATACCGGCAGCCATAAAGAATATAACGGCAATATAGCCTACCAATTGTGGGGCACGAGGACTGCACCCAACACGAGCAATTTTACCTACAGCTACGACAAGCTGAACAGGCTTATAATCGGTGCATCCAGCGGTAACTACAAGGAGCGAGGTATTACCTACGATGTAATGGGCAACATCAAAACGCTTAACCTTTACCAGGCGGGGACTATAATTGACAGCTTGCTGTATACTTATACAGGCAACCAACCGGGGACTATTGCGGACAGGAGTACGGATGCCGGGCCTAATGGTAAGGTGGCGGGTAGCAGCACCTATACTTATGATGGCAACGGTAATGTTAGCGCTAATACTAATGTCGTAAATACCGGGCAAAATAAAAGCGATACCTACAATTTACTGAACCTGCCGCAGGTAATAACTGTGCCGGGCGGTTCGGTAACTTATACTTATGATGCCACGGGCAGAAAATTGCGGAAGGTAG
>Ga0207671_10002966_pt1 | contig 17440 bp, 14 predicted proteins | sample KBSC24metaG_FD_184352 | JGI IMG/M metagenome (GOLD analysis project Ga0207671, IMG submission 184352) | Corn rhizosphere microbial communities from Kellogg Biological Station, Michigan, USA - KBS C2-4 metaG (SPAdes) (version 2) | ecosystem: Host-associated > Plants > Roots > Rhizosphere > Soil... | reverse complement strand
CGCCTTTTTAAATTTTGTTGAACGTATTTCATAAAATTAATTGTTGTAGAGATAATCATATACTTAACCTTACGTAGCATACGGGTATGAATGCTACAGACGATCAAAATTTTATCTGTAAATTAAATGTTACGTTCCTGAACATCATCCATGTTCAAAGTATCACGCTATTGTCTGTTTATGCCGATTGACAGAATGCAACAAATGATTGCTTAAAAAAAGATAGATATTAGCGATGGCCAGATTCAAACCGTAAAAGAATCACATGTTGAATAAGCCATGCCTGTAACACTATTTATATGAAAGCATTAACATTTTCCACATTTGGAGACCCCGGGGTTCTTCAATATCAAGAGATTGCTCAACCGGTATTAAAAACCGGAGATATACTGGTAGAAATGAAAGCCATCGGGCTTAATTTTTCTGATACCGAAAGACGTAAAGGAAATTATCACTTGCTAGGCAAGCCACCCTATATTGCGGGTTATGAGGGCGCGGGTATAGTAGCCGATAATAATGGTCATCCGGATTTTAAGTCCGGTGACAGGGTGAGTTTTGGAGATGTGCCTTTTGCTAATGCCGAGCTGGTTGCTGTTCCGGTAACACATGCTATTCCATTACCTGCCGAAATAAGCTTTGATACTGCTGCCGCTATACTCTTACAGGGCATGACCGCCCACTATCTGGCAACAGACAGCCATCAGGTTAAACCCGGCGAAACGGTGTTGTTGCATGCCGTAGCCGGAGGGGTGGGGCAGTTGCTCACACAAATATGCAAGTTGCTGGGCGCAAAAGTTATTGGTCTTACATCGTCCGAAACTAAAAGGGCAGCCGCCCTAATAGCTGGTGCCGATACGGTTTTTTTATATCAGGATGATTGGAAAAAGCAGGTATTAGATTATACAGGAGGTAAAGGTGTGGATGTGACCTATGATAGCGTGGCAAGTACCCTGAATGATAGTCTTGCGATAACCCGGATATTGGGTACGGTAGTACTATATGGTAAAGCTGGTGGATTACCAGAACCTTCACCATCTTTAGAGTTACTAATGGATCGTTCCCAAACCATTACCGGCGGCGACCTTTGGAGTTACCTGGATTCAAAAGAAGAAAGGATCAAACGGTCGGGCGTATTGTTTAACTGGATAACGTCGGGACAACTGGTATTGCAAGCTCCTAAAGCTTTTAAATTGGCCGATGGCAAACTGGCCCATGAATACATGGAAAGCAAACAAAGTACCGGAAAAATTATTTTAATTCCATAATGAAACAAGGCAAATGAAATGAAACAGCCCGAAGATGATTTTATAATAACTGTTACAGCCGAGTTTGTAAAAGTTGAACATCCGGAACGGGAAACAGAAACATTGTTTTGGAACGATCTGGAGGCCATATTGCTCATTAACACCGATTCGGGGCCATGGTTGCCAGATATATGGTTAACGTTAGCTGGGAATGATAGTGGCTGTATGATCCCTCATGGTACTAAAGGATTTGAGCAGGTTTATGATATTGTCTCGAAATATAAAGGGTTTGATTTTGAAAACGTTACCCGGTCTATGACGAGTACCAATAATGCCGAGTTTTTACTCTGGACTAAGCCATAGTTGTTCGCCAAAATATCCCTGCCCCCGGGGCTCTTAGAAAGAGCCCCGTATTGGGGACAAGGAACTTATAGTACCGACATTATACAATACGCTGAAAAAAGTGTATTCGATACACCGGTTGAATAATTTTTATGCATTTAATCATCAGTTAAAACATTTTACCAAAAAAGCTTAATAATAATTTTACCCACGGCGTTTGGCTTTTATCCTTATCTTCATGGCTCCTTATCTGCAATTATTTTTATGCCGATGCCCATCAAAAAAATCATATTTAAAACGCTTAAAATAAGCGGTATCGCGGTAGTAAGTTTACTGCTGCTGATGTTTCTGTTGCCTTATCTTTTTCCGCAAACCATAACCAACAAGATCAAGCAATGGGCGGGAGGCAGTATCAATGGTAAACTGAATTTTACCAGCACGCGCCTATCGTTCTTTAAAAGGTTCCCAGCGCTTACCCTTACGTTAAATGATTTTTCGTTGGGCGGCAGCGCGCCTTTCCAGAATGATACCCTGGTGGCCGCTAAAGAGGTTTCGTTGGCGATAGATCTTTCGTCGGTATTTAAAAGCAAGATCAATATCAATAAAATATACCTTAGCCAGGCCCTCATCAATATCCAGGTTGATAGCAGTGGTAAGGCCAATTACAACGTATATAAATCAAAAGATAGCAAACCTGCCAACGCGGCGGATACCAGCAGCGCATCCCTGGGTATTGAACAGATACTGGTTGAAAAAAGCAGGTTGGTATATGATGATAAGTCGGTACCGACACAGATCAGTGCCAGCGATTTTAATTATAAAGGCAGCGGCGATCTGAGTAAGGATATTTTTGATCTGTCGAGCCATATCGCGGCAGCCTCTGTCGACTTTATTTATAATGGTAAAAGCTACGTTCATCATAAAAAAGTAAATGCCGACCTGGTCACCAGCATCAATACCAAATCTCTGGCTTTTGCTTTTCAGAAAAACGATCTGCTCATTAATAAGCTGCCCGTTAAGTTTAAAGGTCGGTTTGAGTTCCTGAAAGAGGGTTATGATATGGATTTCCGTATCACCTCTGATCAGAACGATCTGGGTGATATTTTTACCGCCCTGCCTGCAGAGTATGAGAAATATGTAGATGATACCGACATCAGCGGTAACGGTAATATCCAGATAGCGCTTACCGGTAAATACATCGCCTCCAAAAACATTATGCCCGATTTTACTTTCAATATGAAGGTACGTGATGGTTCTGTTGTCAATAAAAACACCCCCGAGCCGGTAAAAAACCTGTTTATCAATATGGATGCTAAATTGCCGGGGCTCAATCCGGATAGTTTGAACCTCAATGTCGATTCGATCTATTTTAACATTGGTAAGGATTACTTTGGCTCAGTGATTAAGGTGAAAGGCATTAAGGATCCACAGATCTTCGCCAAGATCAATACCGAGATCGACCTGCAAAAATGGAACCGAGCCTTTGGTGTTAAGGCGGTTGATCTGAAAGGACGGTATTCGCTACACCTGCTGGCCGAAGGCAAATATGCCAAAGGACTGAAAAGAACTGGCGGATTAAGACCAAAGACAGAAACGGTGATCACCAGTATCCCTAAGTTTACTTTACATTCAACCTTCAAGGATGGCTATATCAAATACGCCAATCTGCCCGAAGCACTTAAAAATATCAGCTTTAACCTGAACGCAGTCTGTCCGGATCATGATATAGCCCATGCCACCCTGCAGGTTGATAATTTGAACGCCATAGCTCTTAATAACTATATCAAAGGATATTTAAAACTGAGCAATACCGCAGGGGCGATGATTGACGCGGGGCTTCAAACAAAATTCCACCTGGCCGATGTGAAACAATTTTTGCCAGCCGATAGCGGTATGGATGTGCGTGGCGACCTGGATGCCAACTTGCAGCTCAAGGGCCGGTATATTCCCGAGCGTGGTATATTCCCGGTTACCGATGCCAAACTGAACCTGAAGAACGGCTATGTACAAACCAAATACTACCCCCACCCTGTGCAGGATATACAGGTGAGCGCGGATATCACCAATAATACCAGCTCATTAAAAGGATTGAAAGTTAATATCAAGCCAGTGTCTTTTAATTTTGAAGGACAGCCTTTTATGCTGAAAGCCGATCTGCATAATTTTGATGATCTGAATTACCGCATAGCTTCGCACGGACAATTGGATATCGGCAAGATCTATCAGGTGTTTGCTATGAAAGGCTATGATGTAAAAGGCTTTATCAGTACTAACTTTTCATTAAAGGGTAAGCAAAGTGATGCCCTTGCCGGAAGATATAACCTGCTGGCTAACTCGGGCACCATGAAAGTAAAGGATATTACGCTCCGGTCGGAGTTATTCCCCAAACCTTTCCTGATCAAAACCGGTCTGTTCAGCTTTAACCAGGATAAGATGAAGTTTGATCAGTTTACGGCTAATTACGGAAAATCGGTGATCGTTTTGAATGGTGCGCTATCCAATGTGATCGATTATGCCATCAAAGCAAATTCGCCACTCAAAGGTGAATTTAACCTGCAAAGCGGCCTGATCATAGCCGATGACTTTATGGCCTTCGCGGGAACTCCTGCTTCGGCTAAACCTACCAAATCAAACGGGGTTATCCTGGTACCCACCAACCTCGACCTGAACTTTACTGCTGATGTAAAAAAGGTAAAATACATGGGGCTGGATATCAGCGATGCCAAAGGGCAAATGAGTATCAGCAACGGGCAGATCATCCTTAAACAAACGGGCTTTACCCTGATAGGCGCCCCGGTGGTTATGGATGCTACTTACGGCAGTACCACACCGCAAAAGGCTTATTTTGATTACCACATCAATGCCAAAGAGTTTGATATACAACGTGCTTATAAAGAAGTAAAAATGTTTCATGATATGGCTTCATCAGCCGCGCATGTACAGGGTATCGTATCGTTGGATTATAAGCTGAATGGTAAGTTGAACGGTGATATGAGGCCGATTTATCCTTCTATAAAGGGTGGCGGCGTGCTTTCGGTTAAAAAGGTGAAACTGTATGGCTTTAAGCTGTTCAGCGCGGTAGGCAAACAAACCGGGCATGACAGCCTGGCCAAAGGCGACGTATCTAAAGTGGATATCAAAAGCACCATCGCCAATAATATCATGACGATAGAGCGTACCAAAATGCGTATGGCAGGTTTCAGACCAAGGTTTGAAGGACAGGTAAGTCTCGATGGCAAACTGAACCTGCAATTCAGATTAGGACTGCCGCCATTCGGTATATTCGGCATCCCAATGACCATCACCGGTACCCAGGAAAACCCTAAAATAAAAATGGGCAAGGCCAAGAAAGAAGATGAGTTGAAGGAGACAACGGAGGATCAATAATATAACTACACAATGAGTGCTTTAAACAATGTATGGTATCTTTCTTCTGAAAATACCCGGCAAAAAAAACAAGTGATGGCTATGGATGATATAGGAACTCTAAATATATCTCCAGGTGTATTAAGTTTTAGAGGAGCTAAAACAGAAATAATTATTACAGGAGTTATTTCCATATCATATGGAAAACAAGGTAGAGACTTTATAAATAATTGGGTAAGAGTTGAATATCACGGTAATAATGATGAATTATTGCATGCTTATTTTGCAGACGGTAACAATAGGGGGTGGTCGGGTATTTTTGGCGGCACCAAAAATATATTCAAACATTTGAAAGAAGTTTACGATCTGTAAATCGGATTGTTTTACTGCCCCGTAACATAAGACTCGGGCAAAAGATGTTTAGTTATTTTACGATACAAGCAAGAGACGCAATTATGCGTCTCTCCAAAAAAGGGAAAATCCTGTACATCCCTCAATTCAAAAAATTCTGGTTCAGACAACCTTACCACGCCGGGTTAAACTTTACCCAATAAATATCATCGCTGCCATTGCCTGCTTCGTTTAATTGGGTCTTGATTTGTTCATACGTTTTGGCGGTTTTATTGAGCATTTGCGGGTTTAACCGTTTGCTGGTAAACACGAGGTATTTCTTATCCCAGGTTACAAAGGGGCAATAGTCAAGTACAGTAGTATTGATGGGTACGGGCAATCGTTTTACCGGGAGCCAGTTGCCCGCTTTATCTTTCCTGCTGATGTACATATCACCGCGACCCATATCATCCGGTCGACCGTAGGAGGAGAGCAGGATAAATTGTTCATCAGGATCAACAAAGGCGTTAAATTCATCGTATTTGGTGTTGATATCTTCGGGCAGGCTTTCGGGTTTGCTATATCCGGTGGCTGTAGCTTTAAAAAGTACAATATCCTCATCGCCCTTACCATAATCAGCTTCTACGGTTATATACAGGTTACCGCTGCGGGTAATGCTGGGATAAAACTCATTTTTGGCAGTATTTACGCTTGGCCCCAGGTTTTCGGGCTTACCCCAGGTGCCATTACCGGTTCGTTTAACCCGCCATATATCAAAATCTTTCCGGGCACCAGTATCCTGCAAGGGCCTGTCTGATGAAAAATAGATCCACTGCCCATCTGGAGAAAACGCGGCTTCATGATCATTGTCGCGGCCCGAGAAAGAGGCTACTTCAGGCTTACCCCAATGGTTGTTCTTTTTAACCAGGTGCAAAATAACGCTGCCTACGGCACGCGGTTGCTCCAGGGTAAAGAATATCTCGTCGCCTTTGGGTGATATCGTAAAATCACGGTTACTTAGGCCATCGCTTAACAATCCTTTAGCAAAAATCCGGGGAGTATCTGAGGGCAATTGTACATCCGGATAAACTAGCTGGGCAAAGATATTACCATTGATCAGGATGAAGGTGAAAAGAGTAATGAGTTTGTGCATCAGATGGTTAGGGTTTATATCAAATATAATGTTTGCCGGGCTGTAAATCCTCCCCCTAGCAGGGTGATTTAAAAGTATCGGCAAATAATTAAGCTTGTGTAACAAAGCACGCAATTTTTGGTCATTACATCATGAAAACCTTTATAGCCACTATCAGCCTTTATCTACTTTCGTTATTCCATGCCAGCGAGCAGCAGAAATTCAATGATTTTTGTAGCAAGTTTGTGAGCGGATACAAGGCCCTCAACCTGCCTGAACTTGACCTGAGTTACGTAACGGGACTGGAGCGCATTGGCTCGGCAGATGCCTTGCAAAAACAGCTTGAGTTTTTCAAATCGATACACGCAGAGCTCGCCAACTATAAACCCGGAGAGCTAAGCCCTTCCCAAAAAACAGATTATGCGCTGATTGCTTATGAAACTAAACTCAACCTGGAACACCTGGCTTTGGAACAGGACTGGCTTAAACATAAACCGGCACAGATACCTGTGGGTGGCATCATCACTATACCCAACGGTAAAGCCTGGTACGCGTATTTATTAAAGCGCTGGGTTGATGCCGATGTTACCCCCGATCAGGTCTACCAATTTGGTTTGACCGAAGTTAGCCGGGTACAAAAACATATAGAAGCCGTAAGAGCGCAAACCGGTTTAAGTGAGGACGCTTTTTACAAGCATTTAAATGATTCCTCCTTCTTTGAAAAAGATCCAGGAAAGGTACAGCGGGCATTTGAGCATACCAAGTCTGTTGTATATGTCAACTTATCCAAACTTTTTAACGATACCAGCATTCCTCCGTTAAAAATAGAAAAAGGAGCGGCTAAACAGCTGGCACAAACGCCGGGCTATTACAATGACAATACTTTTTACTATAACCTTTTTGATAAACCTTACAATAAGCGGCAGTTCGACTGGCTTTTTATTCATGAAGCTGTGCCCGGGCACCATTATCAACTAAGTATAGTAGCGCAGACTAAAACTTCGGCAGTGCAAAAGCTCTTTTTTTACGCGGGTTTGGCCGAAGGCTGGGCTGCCTATACCGAAGAACTGGGCAAACAGCTGGGCGCATATAAAACACCCTATGATGAAATGGGTAAGTGGGAGTGGGACATTGTACGATCAGTTCGTGTACCGCTTGATATTGGATTAAACTATTATGGCTGGACAGATGCGCAGGCCCTGGCCTTCTGGAAAAAGAATATCCGTAATCAGGATGATATCGCTCTACGCGAAATAGCCCGCATGAGGCGCTGGCCCGCGCAGGTTGTAACTTATAAATACGGCGCTTTACAAATACTGCACTGGCGCGAAGAATTGCAGAAGAAACAAGGCAAAGCTTTTAATATTAAAGATTTTCATTCCCGTGTGTTAGACCATGGCTCGTTGCCACTGTTTTTGGTGAAGGAGAATGTATTTAGGTAGCATTAGGCGGAGGGAGGATGATAAATAAACAAAAGCAGTACATGGTTTCTATACTGCTTTTTTTTCTTGGTTAAACCAGTTTCTTGCTGAAATGCCCCACTAAAAATAAAGAGGCTCCCAGGATACTAATATCTTTAATCAGGAAAGAACCCGTTCCTGATGGTACTAATAATCCGTCTACATGTTCAACAACGCCGGGTGTGCTTAATAAAAACGTGCTGGTTACAAAAAAGATAAGCACACACAACAAACTGCCCCATAAACCTACCCTTGGTGAAAAGTTACCGGCCAATATGCCCATTGCTGCCGTAATTTCCAATACACCAATAATTGCTGATGTGGTCCTGATACTGAAAATGGAATACATCCAGCTCATGAGTGGACTGTTTTTTACCAGTCCGGCTATGCCGTTGCTTTCTGTCGGGGTAAATTTAAAGGTACCTATCCATAGCAGTATCAAAGCGATACCGAAACTTGATACAATAAATGCAATGTTGTTGCCATTGAGCCATTTGGCAAATTTTAATACTTTCATTTGATTATTTTTAATAATGATTTAGTTTAACAGAAGGGCCAGATGCTATTTGTCTCGCAATTCTGAAAACTTAGTCGCAGGGAGATGATAATCCTTACAGTATTGGGGGTGATTTTTTTGTATGGTGCACTATTGGGAAAATATAATACTTTAGATTTTAAATCTTATCGCGATGAGTATATTGATCAGCATTTTAATTTTTATAGCAGTTGTTTTTTTAATACTGAAATTTAAAGGAAGCAAGCTTGGAGCTGAACCTTCTGATAATATTTCCCGGCCCGATGCAAGTGAGAAACCAGTTGCTGAAAAAGATAATGATAAGCTTATTGTTGTAAGTAATGTAAATCAGGATGATATAGCGCTTGCATTAACCAGGTTTTGTAATATGTATAACAATGAGCGTTATGCTGCCTTACCAAGATTGTCGGAAGTTTATCCAGGTACATTTGCTGTAACTTTCCCTTATGATATTGATTTTGTTACTTTTTGTTTTGCCGTAAACTTTATGAAATATCCTGTGGATATTAAATGGGATGCAAAAGTAACCGCCTGGACAACAGCTAACAGCGGAGAGGACTGGGTAGCCGATACGAATGTAGGGAAAAGGATAATGCTGTTTGTACCAGAAGATGACAAAGAATATGATAATGTGTTTTTTACCACTGCTGATAATATAGGCTATAAGCTTGATTTTGCTGCCAGAAAAGCCAAACCTCCTCTTGGTATGCCCAAAATGCAATTTGCAGAATCTTCGGTGGATTTGGATAGCCTGAAGCAACTTCAATTTAAGGATATTGAGTAACCCCTTTTCTTAATTATAAACCGGCGTTCCGTTCAGTTCAATACAATAATCTGTTATCCAGGCTCCGGCTACATCAACATATAAAATATTGGGTTTATTGTTTTTGTTGATGGTACCATTGCTTATCCATTCATTCAATTTTGCCGGCAGGTATTTATTGCCAGACATAGCCAGGTCTGTTATGCTTTGGTTTTTTTTGATCACATTGGTGAGCAGCATCATACCATTAATTACGGGGTTCACCTTTTCGTCCTGAAAATCATTGCACACCAGCGCAGCTTCATCACTGCTTTGGGTAAGCTGCCAGTCGAGCCGTATCAGGTCGTTACCATTTACGCCGTTCTTCATTGATGTGAAAAATAATTCCTCCGTACTCAGTAACCTGTTGATCTGGTTGGTAGCGGCATATGCCCTGCGGATATTGAGAAAAGTTTTCCCTTTAGTAGCCATCGAGTTGGAGTCAATCAAATTATCAGGATTGGCATATTGCTCAAAAGTCACGATCACCTTACCCGCCAGTTCGTTCAGTTTAATATGGTCGATGCTTTTCGATTGATTATTATAAATATGGTCTTTACCGAGGGCCTGAAAAATAGAATCGGCGACTTTACTTGCCGATGCCTCTTTTGGGCAGAAATGACTAAAAGTTAAAATAATGAACTCTTTTTTATTACGGTCGAGGAAAGTTTTAATGGAGTCAAGAATATCTTTAAAACGCTCGCCATATCCACCGCCCATGGCATCGGCCATACAGTCAGATGAGCTATGTTTGGTGTAAATGCTGTTTTTAGATAAACCCACCCGCAGATCGAACATCCGGATGCCGGCATGGAGCTGCTTGCCAATATTTTGTTTCTGGGTAAGCGTATTGCAGGGGTTGATGGAGCTTGCGTGCTGCCCCCCGGTGCCGTTTAATGCCGACATACCTGCATCATGCGATCCGGGTATTACGATATCTTTAAGGGTAAGGTTTCCTTTGGCTGGAAACAGCGTATCCTCCATCCACCGGGCAGGATTGTAATTAGAGAAGTAGCTTAGGTAAAGTTTTTGATCTTCGCCTATAAAGGCCATGATGAACTTTTTAGTATCCACATTACAAACAGATACGGGGTAAGGTGTTTTAAAATAGTCGGGTAACGTATGCTCGGCAGCCGATCTGGTTTGTTCATCACCGGTAACATAATAAATGCGGTTATCCTTTTTATTGCCCTTCCAGATATAAAACAGACGGGGGGTATTAAACAGGTGATAAACGGCCGGCGACACTTTGGTTTTGGAGCCGGATACCGGGAATTGATCCGTCCATACCTTGGTATCCGTATTCAAATCGGTATAATAAATGCCCTGATCATTATAATAACATAATCTTACCGTATTGTTAGAAAGCGTGACTATAAAAGGATACTCCGGGCTCTTTTTATCAGGTACGGTTTGCAGTGCAGCTGGTTTAAGTATGCCACTGTCATCAGCGTCAATCAAAGCTACCACCATGTCATTTTTATTATCGGCATGCGAGGCAATCATCATCCGGTTGTTTATAACCGTTGCTGTAATGCCCGATCTTAGTTTAGGTGAACTTTCGAAGCTTACCGTATTGATGATTTGTGTATTGAAAGTAGTATCGCTGTTATTAATAATGTATTTTAACGATCCATCCGTACCTAGCCATAAAACATATATGTGGTTATTAACCACTCTTAAAACCGGCGCAAAAGCGCTTTTCTCCATACCTGCTGTTGTCTCGTTTTGCGAAAACCGGGTGTCATGCTGTTTACCTAAATAGCATACATGAATATTGCCGGTAGCACCCGCATCTTTCCAGGTAACAAAATAACCATTTTTAAAATTGGTGATGTCAATAGCCTTATCGGTGTGGGCAGCCGGCAAAAAATTAATAGGCTGACTAAAGCTCAGGTTTTGCGCTTGTGTTTTTGATCCTGAAAAGATCAAAAATAAAATGAGTGCTGTGCTAAGAAACAGAGACTTCATAATAGCAGGTTTAGAGGGTTAATAGGGCATATTTAACAATCTCAATATTATAAATTTTCAGGTAATATTTTTCTTTATAGTGAAATTATAATATTTTTATTTGAAAAAACTAAACCTATGCTAAAAACACTTATCATTTTTTTAGGTGTGATTTTATTCCTGCAGGAAGTAAAAGCACAGGACGCCAACTATTGGTCGTCGAGTTATAACCCGGCCGGTTATTTAACCCCGGGAGCAGTGATCGCCTTTAACCGCGACAGTGGGGTGATGTTTTTGAACCCGGCTTTACTGGCTTACAATAATAAAAGTTCGGCTTCCATCAGCGGGTCGATTTACCAATACGGTACTATAAAAATAAAGAACGGAGTTGGCTCCGGGCTCGATCTTAAATCAACATCGGCCAGTATCATCCCGCAAATAATATCGGCAACTATATCTTTAAAAGGCAAACATCCCTTTACAGTTGGCTATGCGCTTACCCATAACCCGGTGATGAGTTATCAGGCCACACAGCAACGCGATGCTAAGTTCAATGTGCTTGATGATTCCTATAGCCCGGGTAACGAGAGCTTCCTTGGGCAATTTAAAAGGCTGAATAGTATTAATGAAACCTCGGGCATTATAAGCGGGGGTTTTAAAGCATCGGATCATTTGGCATTGGGTATATCGGCAGAGGCACAGTTGCGTAAGCAAAGTTTCAATTCCGATTTCAGTTCAAGGGCTTTGTATAATACCAATAGCGTTACAAGTTTGCCACCCGTTGCAAATGCCGAAGAATCATACCTGGCATCTTATTTTCACGCGGGGATAAAGTTTAAAGCGGGTTTGGCCTATGATGTGGATAGAAGCCACCTGGGGCTCACCATATCATCACCGCTGTTGCACGTAACCGGCAGCGCAAGCATACTGAGTGATAATGTGGCCAGTAACATAAGACTTGCCGGCGATACGCTTAATATTTTAGCTAATTCCAGGCAGGAAAAGCTTAAGGCCACCTACAAAATGCCCCTGAGCATAGGTTTTGGCTATGCCTATGATTTAAAAAACGGGCAAATTTATTTTGCCGCCGAGTATTTTAACAAAATGAATGAATATAACCTGATAACCCCTCGTGATGAAAGTTTTGTAAGGGGAGATATACCTTCAGATGGTTTTACTTCATCGTCGCTTAAGTTTAAGGATGTAAGGAAATCAGTGTTCAATTTTGGGATAGGGGCAAGTTATTTGCTGCAACCCGATGTAACCGGCTTTATATCATTACATACCGACTTTAATTACGCCGATAATAGCTTGTATAAGGATGGTGATGGCTATACTTCCAATACGGCCTATTACAATATTTACCATTGCCAGCTTGGCGCTAACCTTAAAAAACGGAAATTTAATTTTCGTACCGGATTGTTATTATCTTATGGTACAACCAATAAGTATATGCAGTACGTTAACTTTGATAACCCGAACGAGGGGAATTTTTTGAGTGGGGTGCCAATAAATACCAATGCCTCTCAATTTTCAGTAGGTATAATGCTGTCATATATTCATAATTTGTAAAGTCGGAACCGGTACAGATAAGCTCACAATAGCTATTTGCAATTTAATTGCCAAACATTTTAAGGATTTTAGGGTTTGAAATTTGACGTTAAATTATCACAGCAGATATATTTAATAATTGAAAATTAAACATTGATCATCCTGAAAAAGCAATATATAACACATCGAAGGTTTTATTTAGCATTTAGTATTTTATTATGGGCACTATGGGCAGGGATACCTGATCATGCCCATGGTCAAACTGTCAACGCCGATTCTTTGAAGAAAGATTCATTACGCAAAGTTGCCGTGAAGGTCCAAAAAAAGGAAGCGGTAGCGCTATCCAAACAGTATGATATTGGCGATCTGGCAAATACCATCTTTCATCCGCATAAAAAGCCAGATTCTGTTCTGAAAAAGCCATCAGGCATCACTATTATTCCTAATGTGGCTGCAAATCCTACTATCGGTTCGCAGATAGGCATCAAGGCGGTAGCTGGTCGTAAATTAGGGAACGACCCGACTACGCTGTTATCTGTAGCAGCTACCTCAGCATCCATCACTACCAAAGGCATTATTTACTTTTACGTGAACCATAACGTATATACCCCGGGCAATAAATGGAATTTCCAGGGAAGTTTGGTAGCCGCTAAAACCGTTACGCCCGATTTTGGCCTGGGCATTGGCAGGCAAAATGTGGAAGGAACTGAAGCTGATAAAATACTGGCCGACCCGCAGCGCAAAGTATATACGCTTAAATCGCTTTACTTTAATTTCAGGGAGAAGGCATATAAGGAGGTGTCGAAAAACCTTTTTGTAGGAGCAGGGGTGTCATTTGATATCAGGCGGAATATTGAAGCTAAGGATACCACCAATAAAATGACCCCATCCCGTATTTATAACGAACAACACGGGCTTCCGCAGGATCATTATTCGGCAAACGGCCTGCTTTTTAATGTGCAGTACACCACCCGCGATAACCAGAACCGCGCCTATAAAGGGATTTATGTGGATGCCGGCTTCCGTGTCAACCAAACCTGGATGGGCAGTACCAAAAGTGCGGTGCAGTTCACTACCGATTTCAGGAAATACTTTAGTCTGTCCGAAAGTCACCCCGAGCACGTGATCGCGTTCTGGAACTGGGGCTCGTATTTACTCGGTGGTACTTTGCCTTACCTGGAAGTACCGGGCACCGCCCGCGATGGCAGTTTCCGGAGCGGCAGGGGATATACTTCTACTTATTTTAAGGGTACTCAGTATAATTATTCCGAAGTAGAATACCGGTTCCCGATACTCCGGAATGGTTTTATAAGTGGGGTTACCTTCTTTAACCTGCAAACCGCTAATGACGAGCTGGGCACCAAACTGTTCCAGGTATGGCAACCGGGTGGTGGTGGCGGTTTACGGGTGCTGTTTAACAAGGCTACACGCACCAATTTGTGTCTGGATTATGCCTGGGGTAAATATGGTTCCAAAGGATTCTTTTTAGGCTTGAATGAGGCGTTTTAATGATCAGGTACAAACTCTATTTGTTTAGGGCTGCCTGGTTTCTTATGTGAAGATTTGATTAAGAAACAAAGTTTTTACTTAGCGTGCTTGGGATAATTTTTATTTTTATCTAAAAACCATTCTCCATTGAAACGCTTAAAACAAGGCATGTTTGTATTGCTGCTGCTGATAGCAGGAAAGCTCAGCGCACAGGTAGATACTACTTATAATCCCGCCAAAACCTATACGCAAACCCAATTGCTTGATGATCTTACATTTTTAAAAAATGTGTTAATAGAGGCACACGCCAGTTTATACCGTTATCAAAGTAAAGCCGGTCTTGACAGCGCCTTTTTAAAAGCCACAGCGCAGCTCAATAAACCGATGACCGAAGTAGGATTTTGGAAGGTATTGCAGCCGGTTATTGCCGGCATTCGCTCGGGGCATACAGCTTTATTTTATTCACAGTCTTATGTAGCCTGGCAAAACAAGTACCCGGTTGATTATCTGACTCCTAATCTGGCTTTTCAGGATAACCAGCTTTTTTTGCATGTAAAAAGCAAGGATACGCTCAAACGCTATTTTGTACAGGTGAAAAGTATAGATGGTTTACCGGCAGATCAGATCATCCATACGTTGAAAGAATATGTATCGGGCGAGGGCACAAGTAATCAGTGGACAGATTATCAATTGCAGGGTATTCAGTTCAGTTCATTATATGGAAAGGTGTTCGGTTACAAACCGGTTTATGATCTGCAGGTCATCGATACTTTAAATAACAGCAAGACCCTCCACATCAAAGCAACCCATGCTAAACATACAATGGGAGGCGACGAGATCAAGCAACAGCTGGAAAACCAAAAGGACGAGTTAAACAAGGTGGTTTCTGTAGACTATCCGGCAGGGATGCCGTTCACTGCGGTATTGAAAATTAAGGGGTTTACTTATTTTAATTATTACCTGAGTTTTCATGAGCAGTTTTTTAAGCGGATACAGGATGACAAAATTAAGAACCTGGTGATCGATACACGAGGTAATATCGGGGGGCTTGCCGTTATTGGTGGCGATTTGATGCGTTACCTGGTTAAAAATCAATTTACGGAGATTGAAGCCACGCAGGTGCCGGTTAACAAGATCACTTTTAATGATTATATACTGCATAATGCCGGGAATGATTTACCCCAGAAAACTACCGATAAGGTGCAGCCTTATGATTATAGCTGGTGGCAACGCCCCAAATTATATCCTGCGGCGGAGTATCATTTTGATAAAAAAATTTATTTGTTGATCGATAAGGGCACGTTTTCGGCAGGGAGCATATTTGCAGCCAGTTTAAAAAATCAATGTAAAGTAACGGTTATCGGCGAAGAAACCGGTGGGGCCGAAGCCGGATCAGATGGCGGTTTTTCTACTATAAAATTACCCAATAGCGGTATGCTGCTCCATTTACCGCGATTTTGGGAAAGCACTACAGCAAGTGATCACCACTCCAAACACGGCTTAATACCCGATATTGTTGTTAAAAACGATATTAGCTGGACAAAGTATAATGATGCGGTAATGAAAAAAGTAAAGGAGCAGATACTTACTTCCAAACAGAATACGGTATCTTCAAATTAATGAGCTTTAAGCCTTTGAGGCTTATGAACTTTTTAACACCGAGGCTGCTTACTTTGTAAATATTCTTTCTGTTACTTCTCCCGTTTTAGCATCTACTGTAAATTTAAAACCGCACCAGTTAAACGAAACTAATTTTAAATTATCTGTTTCAATATTTATAAAGGGGCAGTATCCGATCATATCCAGATTTTCCGTTCTTTCAATTTGCCATAAAATTTTACCATTAAAATCTATCGCAAATACATTTTGGTTGTATCGGGTATTTCCCCAAATATCTAAAAGAACAACTATTTTACCATCAAAGACTAAGGTTTCCTTTATAGGAAAATCAAATTCAACTATATTCCCTGTTTCAAAGGTTATCTTCTTTTGATCTATATGATAGTTTTCTATATCCATACTACACTTTTATTGCTATGGAATTATTAGGTAAGGTTTTTGAGGCTGGTAATGTCACAAGTCATCAACCTACAATCGCACTACACAAGACTTGCACCAACGGTGGTTAAAATTACAATGGCTAATATAATTGGTTTTCATCAAAAGATTTAATTTGACCTTGTATAGGCTATAAGTATTTTAAAGTCTTATTTTTAGCCCCTCAAATACCGGCACCTGTTTTCGCCGGTATACATTGGAAAATACAAGCTAAAAATGAAAGTTTTAAAATTTGGCGGAACATCGGTGGGTAGCCCCGCGCGTATGAAAAATCTGCTCGACATCATTAATCCTTCCGAACGACAGATCGTTGTGCTTTCGGCAGTATCAGGTACTACCAATAACCTGGTTGAAATTGGACAAGCTTATCTCACCGGCGATAAGCAAAAGGCCATTACCCTCATTAAGCTGCTGAAGGATAAGTACGAACTGTTTATCAAAGAACTGTTTACTGATGATGAATTTTTAAAACAAGGCAAAGAGGTTATCGATTACCACTTTTCGGTGCTTGGCAACCTGGCCAATGACCTGTTTACTACTATCGAAGATAAGATCATCCTGGCCCAGGGCGAATTACTATCAACCACCTTGTATCATGTTTACCTGAAACAGATCGGTGTGCCATCGGTACTGCTACCCGCGCTTGATTTTATGAAGATTGATGAGGATAACGAACCCGTTGTTGACCATATCACCGAAAAATTAACCCCGCTGCTGGACAAGTACCCCGAAGTAAACCTGTTCATCACCCAGGGTTTTATTTGCCGTAACGCTTTTGGCGAGGTAGATAACCTGCGCCGCGGCGGCAGCGACTACACTGCGTCATTAATAGGCGCCGGCATTCGCAGCGAAGAGGTACAAATCTGGACGGACATCGACGGCATGCATAACAATGATCCCCGCATCGTAAAAGGTACGCAGCCTATCGCCCAGTTATCATTTGATGAAGCAGCCGAGCTGGCTTACTTTGGAGCCAAGATACTGCACCCACAAAGTGTATTCCCTGCACAAAAATATAAGATCCCGGTGCGCCTGCTTAATACCATGGATCCACAGGCTAAGGGTACCCTGATCACCAACACCAGCGAAAAGGATAAGATCAAATCCATTGCCGCTAAGGATGGTATTACGGCCATCAAGATCCAATCAAGCCGGATGCTATTAGCACACGGTTTTTTGCGA
>Ga0207671_10002963_pt1 | contig 17464 bp, 18 predicted proteins | sample KBSC24metaG_FD_184352 | JGI IMG/M metagenome (GOLD analysis project Ga0207671, IMG submission 184352) | Corn rhizosphere microbial communities from Kellogg Biological Station, Michigan, USA - KBS C2-4 metaG (SPAdes) (version 2) | ecosystem: Host-associated > Plants > Roots > Rhizosphere > Soil... | reverse complement strand
TGATCGGCAAGGCCATAAAAACATTGCTGCTGCAGTTTTTCCCTGATCCCGAAAAAGCTAAGAAAACCAAAGCACCGAATCCTTACGCCGAGATCATTAACTGGTTTAGCGATGCCAATACCATCGTGCTGAATGACGACCTTCCATTTGAGGAATATCAAAAAGCGCTTAATTCTGTTGTCGGTTTAAAGGAATTGGTTAAAAAATTCCATCCCAAACTCAGCGCCAACCAGCAATTGTTGCTGATGGAATTTGTACTGCATGGCCTCGCTGAATTCTCACAGCTCAATAAAGGTTTCATGGACAATGGCTTTGCATTCTCTGATATGTTCAATAGCTTGTTCAACCTGGAACCCGACGAGGACGACCTCGATATAGATGATGATCGCTATTAATACCCCTTAATTCTTAGAATGGCTGAACAAACTTCCACTGTATTATTAATTTGCTTCGTACTCCTGCTGGCCGACCTGTATTTGATCGGTGGCCTTCGCGCCGGTCTCAAAAAATGGAAATTCTCGAAAAAGCGCGCATTTGCTGTTATCTATTGGATGATATCCTTTATGCTAATCGGCGGTGTAGTATTAAGCATTTTCCTCCGTACAGGATTGGGCGTGCGCTCGGTGTTCCTACTTGTATTTTTCCTGTCGTTATTTATTAAGGCCTTGTTTTTACCTTTTGTGATTGCCGACGATATACGGCGGTTGATCATATGGTTCAGGCAGCGATCGAAAAAACAACTGAGACAACCAACAGATACTGCGCCTGTAGCTAACGCTATCCCCCGTTCTGAATTCCTGATGAAGGCAGGATTGCTTGCCGGATCAATACCTTTAGCCGGACTAACCTACGGCACCATCTCAGGGGTGTATGATTACCGGGTTAAACACCGCAAATTATACCTGCCCAACTTGCCAAAAGCATTTGACGGCATAAAATTAGGACAGATATCCGATATACATTCCGGTAGTTTTTATAACAAAAAGGCGGTACTTGGCGGGGTGGAAATGCTGTTGAAGGAAAAGCCCGATTTTATATTTTTTACGGGCGACCTGGTGAATAAGCAATCAAAGGAAATGTACGGTTACCAGGATATTTTCAGCAAGGTTAAGGCACCCCTTGGCGTTTACTCCTCTTTGGGTAATCATGATTATGGCGATTATTACGACTGGCCGAGCTGGGATGCGCAGCGGCAGGATTTTGCCGACCTGATAGCCACCCACAAAAATATGGGTTGGGATCTGCTGATGAATACCAACCGCCGTTTAAAGGTCGATGGCGAAGAGATCGGTATCCTGGGTGTAGAGAATTGGGGGTCAATAACCAGGTTCCCGCGTCGGGGTCGGCTTGATCTGGCAACGCAAAATACCGACGACCTGCCGGTAAAATTGCTCCTCTCACACGATCCCTCGCATTGGCGCGCGCAGGTACTTGATTATCCGCAAATTGATGTGATGTTCGCCGGGCATACCCATGGCATGCAATGTGGCGTACGATTGGAACATTTTCAATGGAGTCCGATACAATATATTTACAAAGAATGGGCTGGCCTTTACCGCGAAGGCGCACAGCAATTATATGTAAATGTAGGCTATGGCTTTTTAGGTTATCCCGGCAGGCTTGGAATATTGCCGGAGATTACGATATTTGAATTAAAAGCCTCAGCTGACCCTTCCTTACAAAACAGGGCATAATAAAGCGGCTTGTCATTTTTTCATTTACCAATGAGGAAACTTTTACAGCCCGCCCTTGATTTTTTGCTCTTCAGCAATATATTTATGTCATTGTGCGCCGTCGCGCAGGGACTACTCACTTTCTACCTCATCGGCTCCAAACCGGTTTATCCTGTTGTAGGCTTGTTATTTACCTCTACACTGGGCATTTATAACTTCAGTATCCTTATCAGCAAACCAAAACAGCCCGAAAAATCATCCTACCGCCGTGTCCGCTGGTTTTTTGGGCATTACAGGCTGATGGTTACGCTCACCATTGTTTCCCTGCTGTCGCTAATACCGTTGTTTTTCTTAATATCCGGGGCCTCCAAAATATTGCTCATTTTCCTGGCCGTGCTTTCCTTTTGCTACGGGCTTCCGCTGTTCAGCATAGGCGACCAAAGGTTTGGCCTGCGCAACATTCCAGGCTTAAAGCTATTCCTGATCAGCCTGGTGTGGACTATGAGTTGCGTATTACTGCCAATATTGGAATCCCAGGCCGCACAACTGGCTTCCATCTCCATGCGGGATACCACTATATTGATTGCTAAAAGGTTTCTGTTCATAGCCGCTTTAGCGATACCCTTTGATATTCGCGACCTCTTTGAAGACAAGCAATCAGGACTAAAAACTATCGCCGTTGCCTGGGGCGAGAAAAATGCCTACCTCTTTTGCCAGGTATTGCTTGCGGGATACATCGTGCTGATGTTCCTATTCCGGAACAACGGTTTCAGCCCCGCTTTCTTCGCGCTAACATTTGTCGCTATACTTACCGGTTGGCTCATCTTCAAATCCAAATGGGAAAAGAATGAATATTATTATTTCTTTTATATGGACGGCGTTTTAATATTACAGTATGTATTTGTGCTGGCGTTTAGCAAGGTGGCCACCTACCTGTAGTTATTTCGAAATTGCGACGCACATCTGCAAAATTGTTACCAACCAAACCCGTAAATCCTTTTTATATTAGCCTGCCTGATTCCTGTTTTTGAAGTGACCTGCTATGAAATATAAATTCTTATTGCTGCTTTTTTTAGGGCTTGCCGGCCTTTCGGCAACGCGCAAAACTCCACGGCCGGATACTGATTTAAGGGGAATGGTGTTGATTAAAAAAAGCACTTTTATAATGGGGTTGGATAGTGCCCATCTTCAAAATTATATCCAAAGATTTCACAGCCCGGCTTCATTTTTCGCGCAGGAATATCCGGCATTCCGGGTAACAGTAGTTCCGTTTTATATCGATAAATACGAGGTTACTAATGCTGATTTTAAAAAATTTATCGATGCCAACCCGCAATGGTCTAAATCCAAAATTCCTGACAGCTTGCAGGATGGCAATTACCTGAAAGATTGGAATGGTAATAAATACCCCAAGCTGAAGGGTAAATTCCCGGTAGTGTATGTGAGCTGGTATGCAGCTAATGCCTATGCGCGCTGGAAGGGAAAGCGCCTGCCTATGGAAGTGGAGTTGGAGTGCGCAGCCAAAGGTTTGAACGATACTCCGTCATACCCCTGGGGCAATACCGATGCGGATACCACGAAAGCAAATTACCTGCCATCGCATGTTGGACACCCCGTGAAGGCTGGCAGCTATCCGCCAAATAGCCTGGGCTTGTATGATATGGCTGGTAATGTATCCGAATTCTGTATGGACAGATGGCGCACGAATGATTATACCAATAAGCAAAAGTTTAAAGGCGGGTACGTTGTTATTCCATCCCTTGCAGAAGATAAAAACAAAGTGCTGATCAGGGGCGGAAGCTGGAACAGTCCCGCGGCCGCCTTGCTTACTATCCATCGCGAGAGCTTTCCTGCTAATGGTTGCAGTGGCGAGGTTGGGTTCAGGTGCGCGGTTTCCGTGCCGACAACTCCGAATCCAAAATAATTATCCGGCCATGCCCGCCAACTACGATAATTCCGCCTGGTTTTACGACCGCCTTTCTAGGCTGATCTATGGAAAAAATCTGATCCGGGCACAGGTATATTTATTAAACTACATCCCAAAAGGATCAAACATTTTGATTGTTGGCGGGGGCACCGGCTGGATATTGGAGGAAATAAGTAAATTATATCCCTCAGGTTTAAACATTACCTACGTGGAGATATCTGCCAAAATGATGGCGCTTTCCCGCAAAAGAAACACCAGCGGAAACCAGGTAAATTATATAAATGAAGCTGTTGAAAATGTGAGTTTTCAAACCAATTACGATGTGGCGATCACTCCCTTTTTATTCGACAATTTTACAGAGAAAACACAGCAAAAAATATTCACCCATATCCATACTTATCTCAAATCGGGAGGTGTCTGGTTGAATGCGGATTTTCAACTCACCGGCAAATGGTGGCAAACATTCCTGCTTCGGTCCATGATTTTATTTTTCAGACTGATCTGCGGGATAGAGTCCAAACAATTGCCTGATACAAAAAAAATATTTAAGCAATATAGCTATACTATCACCAGCCAAAAAACCTTTTTTGGAGAGTTTATTATTTCAACAATCTATCAAAAATAAAAACTCCGTGTTCCTCTGTGAAAAACTCCGTGCCCTTTGTGGTTAACTTTTTTCACCACAGAGATTCACAAAGAATACACAAAGTTCACAGAGGATTAAATATTCAAATCCGATCCCGATAACTATCGGGACATCCGAAATCGAAAACTATCCTTCATAAGAAAACTTGTACCCCACCCCTCTTACCGTCTGCAAGTATTGCGGCGAATCCGGGTTGTTCTCAATCTTTTTTCTCAGGCGCACAATGTGCATATCTAAAGTACGGGTATTCACATCGGCGTTGTAGCCCCAAACCTCCATCATCAGCTCCTCGCGATTGATCACCTTATTCTTGTTCTTCAGGAAATACAACAAAATGCGGTTCTCCAGTATGGTCAATTCTATCTTGCGCCCATCCCTGATCAGCAGGTGCATATTGGGATGATGCTCCATGTTGGCAAACTTGTACGATTCGCTCTTCTCGCTGTTCAATGAGAATTTGATCTTGTTATCGATCAGTGCCACCAGTACATCCATGTTAAAGGGCTTGGTGATATAATCCGATACCCCTAAATTATACGCCTCTATCTTATCCACGTCCTGCGACTTGGCCGTCATCATGATCACCAGCTTATCAAAGCCTTTTTCCCTGATCGCTGCGCAAACATCAGCACCCTGTTTGCCGGGCAACATCCAATCGAGCAGGACGATAACGGGCTGTTCCTCCAGTATCATCTTTTCTGCATCATCACCGTTGTCGGCTTCCAGCACTTTATACCCTTCAGACTGTAAGCGCTCGGCTACTAAAAAACGCAGGTTTTCATCATCTTCAACCAGCGCTATCTTTATTTCTGTATTCATAATTCAATGGTGATTATTTATTCGGCGGTTTCAAAGGGCAGTGTAACTATAAATTCCGACCCTTCATTAATTTTCGAGTTAACTGTTATATCTCCGTTCATAAAGTTAGCCAGTTCTTTACAGAAAGCCAAACCAAGCCCCACGCTTCCGTTTTGATTATATTGGTTCTCTATCCTGTAAAACTTTTTAAAGATATGGCTTATCTCCCCTTTTGCAATACCTATCCCCTTATCTGCGAAAGAAAATACAATATCTCTCTTATCAGACCTGATATTGATATAAAGCGACTTCTGCTTTGGGTTTGAATATTTGTAAGCATTCTCCATCAGGTTCTGAAAGATACTGCCTAATAATACCGGATCGGTGTAAAAGTTAGTAATGCCATAAACCTTATAATCCAGTTTAAAATCCGGGTATTTTATTTTAAACGTTTCGATATAGCTTTTAACAAAATCAGCCAGGTATATTTCCTCCTTTTTTAGCTGTATCGACTTATTTTCCAATTGGGTAAATGACAATAGCTTATTCATCAGGTCGTTCAGCTTGTCGGCCTCTTCATCCAGTATTCTCCCATAATGCTTTCTTTGGCGCTCACTCAGTTCATTATCTCCCCGCAGGTTTGATCCCGCAATTTTGATCACACTGATGGGCGTTTTGAATTCATGGGTGAAGTTGTTAATAAAATCGTACTGCAGCTTAAACAGCTTTAGGTTGACGCTGAGGTTGCGGTAGATCAGGTATCCGATCAGCACCAAAAAAGCGTAGATCAATAGTACCATAGCGCCTATGGGCATAAACCGCCTGTTGATGTCATCCGTCAGATAGTCAGCCGGTGAGCTGAAGTAGAGCTTATAATCCGAAAAAGCCCCCGGAAAAGGCACTTCAGTAGTGATATTGCTGCTCTCATTATCCAGTGGATAATAAACAACCGGCTTTATGGTGATATTTTTATAAAGTTCCGGGTGCGAATTGGTTATTTTTAGCTTATACTGATCGAGTATAAAAGTGAGCATATTTTGCTTATACACCGATGTGCTATGCCCTTGTTTTTGAAGCTCCCGGTATCGTTTCACCTCTTCGCGGCGCGGGATATTCAGGTAGTTGATCTTCTCAGGCTGAACATTATAAAAAGTTTTGAATTTCTCGTCCTGTGTAGGCTCACGCGAGGTGTCGGCCACGGCTACAAAATTATCCAACTTATTCGCCATGGTTTTAAAATCATCAAAATTTTCAGCCTGTATCTTCTTTGAAATAGTGATCGCATTTTTTTTAGGCTGATATTCATATATCGACTTCACATTGATCCCCAATGCATTGCTGTCAAAATAATAATTATCATGGCTCCCTATTTCCAGGTCGTAAAATATAATGCGCTTTACAAAAGGATAATCCTTAAAAACGGAGGCCGAATATTTTGCTGCGGAGGCAGAGTCAAGGTAACCCTGGTAAAAAGTGATCTCGGGTATCTTGTTCTGGAAAAAATCGTTGTATGATTTGGTGGTTTGTTCCAGCACATCTATTTTTTTAGAGGCGAAATCATTTTCTACATTCCTGGCGGTAAGCCCATAGGCAATAAAAAGCGCCACAATAAAAGTAACCGATATCAACACCAGGAAGGCTATGATCAATGAGAAGTTTTTGCGGTAAACACTCTGCTGTGGGTTCATCTCAAACGGGTTTAGGGCTTAACCCGCATGTTATTATCAAGGAACTCCTCTATCGCGGCATACATCTCCAGCCGGTTATGCTCGTTCCTGAAAACCTTGCGTTCGTTCTGTTTTAAATAATAGGTCACCGGCACATTTTGTTTCTTCAATTCGCGCACAAACTGGTTCAGCTCGCTGATGTTGGCTGTTTCATCCTTCGCCCCCTGGAAAATGAGCAAAGGCGCCTTTATTTTATCCGTATGAAATACCGGCGACATCGCCCTTAATTGCTCGGCTTCCGTTTCGGGATTGCCGATCATTTCATACATCATTTGCAGCCTCGGTTTCAAATATGGAGGCACATCTTTGATGTAAGTAAAAAAGTTGATCACCCCATACTGCATAATGGCGCAGTTATATAATTCCGGGTGAAACGATATACCATACAATGCCGAAAACCCGCCAAATCCGCCACCAAATAACGCGATCTTTTTGGGGTTGGCTATCTTCTTGCTGATGAGCCATTTTACACCGTCTGTAATATCATCCTGCATCTTGCCGCCCTCTTCCTTAAAGCCCGCGCTAAAAAACGCTTTCCCATATCCTGTCGACCCCCTGAAATTAACCAAAAACACGGCGTAGCCCCGGTTAGCCAAAAACTGGGCATCGTCACTGTACTCCCAGTTATCCCTGCGCCATGGCCCGTCATGTGGCAATACCACTACAGGCAGGTTGGTGGCAGTTTTATCCTTAGGCAATACCAGGTAGCCGTTTATTGTAAGGCCATCCCTCGCTGAGAAACTGATAGGCTGCATAGCACACAATTCATTCGGATTGATGCTGGTATTGATGTCACCCAACCTGGTCAGTTTATCATTATCCCGTTCATACAAATAATAAGTACCTGGATTACGGTCAGTATAGGATTTAATAATGAACTTATCTTCCGTGGTGTCGCGCCCAACAATTTGTATCTCGCTTCCGCTCAGCTGGTGGTTCAGGCTTGTATAAATATTTTCAATGTCTTTATTAAGGAAATGTCGTTCGGGTTTTGCTGCCTGCCAGGTCACCTGCTCAAAGCGATGTTTATTTTTGGAGTAATCCACCCGCTCAATATCAGCCTTGTCACAGGCGAATACTACTTTCAGCTCTTTCCCGTTCTCCGCGTCAATTTCAACCAAAGCGGTTTTATCCCTGTTCACATTGGATAATGCATAAAAGTAATTTTTCTCCCCGGTAAAAGCGATCGGTTGCACCCTGTTCTTGAAGTTGTTGGTGATGATCGGTTTAAATGGCTCATTGTCATTAGGACGGTAAAGAATGGTTTCGTTCACCCCATCAGATGCTTTCGCCAAACGGATCGTTCCATTGTCGTCAGGGAACCATTCGGTTATATTGCCGGGGTTTGTAACATAAGGCTTCAATTCCCCTGTTTTTGTGTTCAGCTTGTAAATGTCAAAAGTCGACGGATCACGCTTGTTCATGCTGATCGTCACAACATCCGGCTCTTGTTTCTGGTTATTGAGTAAACGTATCCTGCTTCCTTTATCCAATGACAATACATTCCGGAGTTTCAGGGTAGAAACATCCAGCACATACATTTTAAACTCATCCATCGAGATCACATCCTGGCTAAATACAATTTGCCCGTTATACGTCCAGGAATAATCGCGCACCGAGTAATCAGTGAACGAAGTAGCCATACGGTCTTTTCCGTCCACCAGCGATTTGACAAATATATTCTGCTTTCCTTTATAGGGCTGTAAATAGGAAACGTACTTACCATCCGGCGATATCCTGAAGACACTTTTTTCAGCATTTTTAAAAAAATCGCTGATCGGGATTAGTCTTTGATTATCGCCCCCACATGAAAATAATGTGGCCAGGGTAACTACAAAAAATAAAACTTTGAGCCGGTTTAACATGCTATACAATGGGGCACTATACTATACATCAGGTTAAACTTAGTCAAAAATAATTAAGGGGCGTAAAGTGTCACTACAATTTTACCCGTTTGAAGCGTTATACAGTTAATTAATACAATTGGTTTTAATTGATTATTTTTGAGAAGATGAAGCGTTTTTTTCTGGTAGTTTTTCCTTTGCTCCTGTTTTGTTCAACACTGTCTGCACAGGTGAACGATTTGCAACTGGCCAAACAATTTACAGCGAATGGTGAGTTACAAAAAGCACTCGATATCTATCAAAAGCTCTACAAACAGGATAATGAAACTTATTATTCCTACTATGTAAATGGTTTGCTTGGGCTCAAAAAATTTGATGATGCCGAAAGTATCACCAAAAAGATCATGCGAAAACATCCGGGTGATTACCAGTATACTATCACTCTGGGTCGAATCTACACACAACGCGGAGAAACAGATAAAGCCAATGCCGTATATGACGACCTGATCAAAAACCTGCCTGCTGATGCCGGGCAAATATCCAACCTCGCTTCCCAGTTTTACCAGGCTGAAAATGCCGACTATGCCATAAAAATATTCCAGCAGGGGCGCAAACTGCTTCATAATGATAACTTGTATACTTTCGAACTCATCAGCCTGTACCGGTATAAACGGGATAAGCCAGCATTGACCGAAGAATACCTGAATTTTTTACCCATTAATCCGTCGTTTTTAAGCCAGGCCGAAAATACCTTATCCACCATTTACGAAAATGAGGCGGATTATAATATGCTGAAAGCCTCGTTGTACAAGCGCATACAAAAAGAACCTCAGCAAACGATTTACGTCGACCTGCTTATCTGGCAATTTTTGCAGCAAAAGCAATTCGACCAGGCCTTGAACCAGGCCCTCGCGCTAAGCAGGCGGCAGAACGATGATGGCAGCACCATTTTTGATCTGTGCCAAACACTCATTTCTAACGAGGCTTATGATACCGCTATACGCGGTTATGAGTATATTATCAGCAAAGGAAAAGATCAGCAATTATATGTCCCTGCCAAGATCGAACTGATCAACACCAAAAACCTGTTGGTTACATCAGGCAAGTACACCCAGGCTGACCTGGTGAGTTTGGAGAAGGATTATATCGACCTGTTAACCGAATTTGGTAAAACAAGCAGCACTGCTTTCGCCATGCAGAAACTGGCAAAGCTGCAAGCCTTTAAATTGCACAAACTAACCGAGGCACAAAGCCTATTGGAAGAAACCATAAAAGTGCCAAACATCAAGGCGAACCTGCTTAACAGTTGCAAACTTGATTTGGGTGATATATATGTATTGAATAAACAACCATGGGAGGCTACGCTGCTTTACAGCCAGGTTGAAACAGGTTTCCCGAACACCACCATCGGGCAGGATGCCAAGTTCAGAAATGCCAAGCTGGCTTATTTTACAGGGGATTTTACCTGGGCCAAGGGCCAGCTGGATGTGCTAAAAGCAGCAACTTCCCAACTGATCGCGAATGATGCTTTGAATTTATCGTTGCTGATCTCCGATAACTTAGCAGAAGATACTGCCGGCAATGCACTTAAAATGTATGCACGAGCGGACCTGCAGATATTCGCCGAACAACCGGAAAAGGCCGTGCAGGTATTAGATAGCATCGATGTAAAATATCCCAACAACTCACTGGATGATGATATCCTGATGGCTAAGGCACGCATCCTGATCCAGCAGAAAAATTATAATGATGCCCTTGCTCCCTTGAAAAAGATCGTAACTGATCACCCTTTTAACCTTTGGGCCGATGACGCCGTATTTATGCTGGGCGATATTTACGAAAATCACCTGAACAATAAAGAGCAGGCCAAGATCTACTACCAAAAGATCATTACCGACTATGCCGGAAGCTTGTATCTTAACGAAGCCCGCAAACGTTTCAGGATATTGAGGGGCGACAAACCGGACGCTTCTTAATTATTGAATTACTGATTTATTGAATTATTGATTTCGTACTTTTACCGCGATGATCATATATAACGAAACCTTTATTGTAGAAGAATCCATAGCGCCTAATTGGTTAAAATGGATAAAAGATAATCACATACCCGCCATTCTGGATACAGGCTTTTTTGACAGCTACAAGGTGATGACCGTGCTCGATTCACCAAACGAAGGGATTACCTATTGTTTCCAGTATTACACCGATAGTATTGAACGATATAGCCCGTTCTACTACAAACACCGCGAGAAATTTCACCAGTTGCATAATGCGCAATTCGAAAACCAGTTTGTGCTGTTTACTACGCTGATGGAATCTGTAGATGAGATGTAGTTCGAAAAATTTTGGCTAAAGCCAGATTGTGTTGTTTATTATTCCCCGACCTAAAGGTCGGGGCAATCGAAGTATGAAATCAGCCGTATGATTCGTAGCTTACCCCCCGCAATTTCTTCCGACTTCCGACTTCCGACTTCCGACTTCCGACTTCCGACTTCCGACTTCCGACTTCCGACTTCACCCCACCCTCAACTCTTTCGGCATCCTCCCATGCAATAAAAATTGCGCCCACTTTTCGTTACCATTTTTGCGTGCTGCTTCCGAAGCTTTATGCCAGTTGTACGCACAAAGCACCTGTTCGATACTGATCGCATCACCATCAGCCCGGACAATGGCATACTTGGCATGTGGTGTCATCGATTCCATGGCAAAGCGGTGTTCGCCATTACCCAAATAAGCAGGCAAGCCTACACTCCCCGGATTTAAAACGATCTTATCGTTCGACAGGTATACCACCCTATTCACATGCGAATGTCCGCAAAGAATTATCCGCTCCTTTATATCTTTTAATTTTTCAACAAGTGCCTCGTCGTTATATACAAACACGCCATTCGCGGTAACTTTCTCCAGCAGGTACTCATCATCACTTTCAGGCGTGCCGTGGCAAATAAAAAACAGTCCGTCAAGCGTAGCGGTTTTAGGCAGGCGCCGCAGCCAGGCAATGCTTTGTTCCGATAGATCGGCCTTCACCCTATCCATCCCATCCTTTGTAAAATCACCATCGATACTTTCCAATATCTCCCGGTCGGTATTGCCGGTAATACAAATCATTTCATGCTCACGCAATATGTTGGCTACGCCTTCCGGCTCCAAGGCCCCGAAAAAATGATCTCCTAAATTGATGATCTTTTGGATGCCCCGTTGTTTAATGTCCTGCAGCACCGCAGTAAGCGCCAAAGAGTTACCGTGTATATCAGAAATAATGGCGTAAGTTTCCATACTGAATTGTTTGTGTACCAAAAACAAGAAACAGACTTACGAAGTTTTTAAAACTTCGTAAGTCTGTTAAGCCTGCTATGTGCTTTAAAGCTCCCCTTTAGGGGCTGGGGGCTATTGTTTTATTAAATTATACAACTCATCCAATTTTGGCGTCAGCACAATTTCTATGCGCCTGTTCTTCGCCAGGGCGTCAGGAGTAGTGCCTGGATCTACCGGTTGATACTGGCTCTTGCCAGTGGCGGTAAGTCTTTTCGGATCAACATTTTCAACCTCGGTCAGGTATCGTGTTACCGAGGTAGCACGAAGCACGCTCAGGTCCCAGTTATCTTTTATCTGGCCCAGGTTATGTACCTTCTTATCGTCGGTATGTCCCTCAACAGCCATATTGATTTCCGTTTCTTTATTCAGCACCACAGCTAATTGTTTTAAGGCTTGTTTACCGCGGTCATCAATGATAATACTACCGGATGGGAAAAGCAATTTATCAGCAAGGGAAACATATACTTTACCATCCCTGATATCAACGGTCAGCCCACTGTTCTGGAAACCAAGCAGAGCTTGCTGCAATTTGTCCTTGAGGGCATTAGTAGCAGCATCACGTTTCTTTAGGGCCTCTTCTACCTCTTTCAAACGCTGTTCTCTTTTTTGCAGATCGCTTGATAACTGACTAACTTTGGTTGAGCTGTTGCTGTAGTTATCATTCAGCTTATTGTAATTAGTATTAAGCGTTGCGTAGTTGCCCTGCAGTTCAGCTATCTGGCGGTGCAGGTGCATGGTATCAGCCTGCAAACTGGCTACCTGTGCCTCCAGGCTCGAACTCCTCGTTAAAAGCGAGTCCCGCTCCGCAACCAGTGATTTATACTTTTTGGGCGATAGCACCACACATGAATGTAATGTGGCACAAAAAAGGGCGGCTATTAAATAATATTTGATCTTCATTTCTATATAGGGTTTTAGTTGTTATGCAAGCGCGTTTCTTAAAAAAACATTTAACGGGTATAATTTAGTGCAAACCGATACCAGGTATTCCACAGCATCCGGTTTGGTCATGTCCTTATCCTTCATCATATGCCAGCCGATGAAACTTTTCAGTTTAAGCAGTTCGATATTTTCATTATCCGGCTCATACTCACGCGGAGCATTTTTTAATTGCTCTTGTCCCCTGAAATCGCCGAACAGCTTTTTAAATTCAGCATCATCGATGATCTTCTTCAAGTCTCGCCCGTTGTAGTCGATCTCCTGCCTTATTTTCTTCAAATGCTCTCCCTCTGGCATCCAGTATCCGCCGCCGATGAAAGTCCTCCCCGGCTGCACCTGGAAATAGTATTCAACACCGCCGGCTTTTGAACTTGACGTAGGTAAACTTACGCCAAAATTATTTTTATAAGGAGTTTTATTTTTACTGAAACGTATATCCCGGTAAATGCGCAACACACACTTTTTAGGGTCCATATCCGGGTTAACCTGCGGGTCCACAAGATGCAATTGCCTGATCAGTTCAGCCGCAAACTCGATCACATTTTCGCGCGCCTGGTCGTGCCGGTGCTTATTCGCCTGGAACCATTCACGGTTATTGTTTTCGGTAAGATCTTTTAAAAAATTAAACGTATCAGGACTGATCTTCATTATTAAAACAGGTAGTAAATATCGCAAACAGAAACGCAGGTGAATATCTGAAATTTATTCGCGAAAGCAAAAGAAGGATTGAAATTACAGCAGAAAAATGACCCTTAATTCAGGTTTAATTTTTCGGGGCGGATGTTTAGGTTAACATTTTTACGGCGATACTTTTTGTACCATATAAACCCAACCGCGGCCACTGCCAGGTAAGGAGCAGCCAACAGGTACATGATGCCGTGATTAATACCTTTGGTAGTACTTGCACCGCTTTTATTGTTCGACTCTACAGCCGTAGTACACATGGCGCACTGAGCCTTAACCTCAACCGCGCTCAGGGTCATAAAACCGAAAGCGAACAATATCAAAAGTTTTTTAATGCCTTTCATGTCCTGCAAAATTACTGATAAATTATCCCGAAACCCAATTTAAAAATGATAATATGGCGCTATCATGAAGTAAACAATAACTCCTGTCAACGTAACAAACAACCAGATAGGGAATGTCCACCTCACCAGTTTCTTGTGTTTCTCCACCTGCATTTGCAAGCCGCGATAAAAGCTAAGCAGGATTAATGGTAAGACGACGGCAGCCAATATAATATGCGGGATTAAAATGCAAAAATATACCGCGCGCAATCCCCCGGCAGCAGCTTTTTCTGTTGCAGATACGATGCCATCACCGTCGACATCGCCATACCTTGTTTCAGGAGTCAAATAGTGGAATAGAATATAGGATACCAAGAAAAGAGACGACAAGATAAAAGCTGCAATATTGATTCGCTTATGAACTGCGATATTCTTTTGTTTAATAAAATAAAGGGAGGTCAGCAGCAGCACGGTGCAGGTACCATTTAGTATAGCATTAAGCTTAGGCAAAAAAATCGCGAACGATGGAACAACTGCTGGCCTTGGAAGTATTTTAAGACTCAAGATCAAAACCACCAGGAACACAAAAATGGATACAGCGGCTACAAAACGAAATATAAATTTATCAGACATATCTTTTTAATTATTGAGTTAGTGAATGAGTGATTGAGTGAGTTATTGGACTTTCAATCACCCATTCACTAACTCACTCCTTCACTAATTAATACAATGGTTCATCGTGATCACGGATCTCTTCATAAACAAGCACTTTGATCTCATCATGCAGACGGACAATATCGGTTGCCGAAGTCCCCGAATAGTACCCTCTTATCCTTTTATGCTGATCGATCAGCATCAGCTTATCCGAATAAATAAAATCCCCTTTACCGGCGTCTAAGGCATTCACCAGGAATCCTTTCCGGGACAGGTTATAAATAGTAGAAGTATCCCCCGTTAAAAACATCCATTTTGATGCAGGTACATCGTACTTCTTCGCATATGCTTTCAATGCCCTCACTGAATCCCTTTGCGGGTCTACAGTGATCGAGGCAAAACTGATCATCCTGGTTTTTTCAAAACTGATTACCAGGCTATCGATATTATTATTCATCTCCTGGCAAAAAGTAGGGCAATGCGTGTAAAAGAATCCGGCCACAAATATCTTGTTGTCAAATGTTTTTAACGACACTGGATTGCCGCCCTGGTCGGTCAGTTTAAAATCATCTAATGTGTGGTATATAGTATCCGGAATATCCTTACCATGAACCTTGTGGGATGTTTTAGCCAGTGTCTTGGGGCCGTATATGGGCAGGGGATGATACCTATTTTTGCCCTTCACGGTCAGCAAATAATATAAAAATCCTGGCACTATTAAGATAAGTACCAGGATCAGGATCTTTTTTATTAGTCCACCTATGTTCATTAAGCCCTCAAATCAACCCAGTGGTGGCTTTCATTGGTGAGTACCAGGATCAATCCGATAATAAAAAGAACAGGAACTATAATGGCAAACACCAACCCGAGTCTTTCGAATTTAAGGTGCATAAAATAGCCTACAATATAAAATGCTTTAGCCAGTGTTAAAACAATGTATATCGGATTAGCAGTATGATAGGTCATAGCGCCATGTGGTACAAGGTAAAGCGCGATAAAGAATTCTACACAGGTAATGCCCAGTAATACAAAGAAAACATTCCAGATTCTTTTCCTGGTCATGCCTTCGTGTTCTCCGGCATGTTCCGCGTGTTCAGTATGAATAGGTTCTGATGACATAAAAGTAAATTTAAACTAAGTAAAAGAAAGTAAACACGAATACCCAAACCAAATCTACAAAGTGCCAGTAAAGGCCTACTTTTTCGATCATTAAATAGCTGCCGCGTTTCTCGTAGGTGCCCATTAAAACGTTGATCGTAATGATGATATTGATAACCACCCCGCTAAATACGTGGAATCCGTGAAAGCCTGTTATGGTAAAAAATAAATTTGCAAACTGGTGCCCGTAAGTAGTCATAACAGCCTCAGTAGCATGCTTCTCGTGAAAAAGAGTTTTCAACTCGTCCATCTTGGGTATAGCACCCCACCAAAAGCCCTCGCTGTGCAGGTGGTTCCATTCCAATGCCTGGCAACCCAGGAACATTAAGCCTCCGATAATAGTACCGATCATCCACCAAACCACCTCTTTTTTTGCATTACGATGGCCGGCCTCAACAGCCAATACCATAGTAACAGAGCTCATGATCAGGATAAAGGTCATTAAACCCACAAATACCAGCGGCGCGCCATGTTCTATCATTCCGGGTACCGATTGGAAAACCAGGTCTGGTGCCGGCCATGCCGCCGAACTGAAACGCAATGCTCCGTAAGAGATCAGCAATGATGAAAAGGTGAACGCATCCGAAAGGAGGAAAAACCACATCATCATTTTACCATACTCAACAGCGAAAGGCGATCTGCCCCCGGCCCATGGCGTGGTTTTAACTTCGTCTATTTGTGATACTGTTGTACTCATTTGTACTTTATTGTTGTGTTATTAATTCTGGTTCAAAAGTAAAAAAACATATAGATAAATCCATATAATATCGACAAAATGCCAAAATATTGAGGTCATTTCCATCTTATATAAATTTATCACCTGTGGCACATTGCGGTAACTTGCTCTAAGCGCATTCAACAGCACCAGTAAACCTGCAAAAATATGCAATAAATGCACTCCCGTAAGGATATAAATAAACGACCTGGACGCGTTGGGATTAACAAAATATATCCCCATCTTATCCGTAAGGATATACCAGCCATATACCTGCAATACGCAAAATACGCAGCCCAAAATAAACGTCAACCACAAATAAAGGCGTTGCTTATCAAATTGCAACCTTTTTGCTTCGCGCGATGCTAAAAATAGGGTAATACTACTCAGCACGATCACCGAAGTGCTATACATAAATATGTTTGGCAATATCACATTAAGCCCATGCCCTTTGCCGCCGGCATATACAATAAAGCCGCTGGTAAACGCCGCGAAAAGCATAAATGAGGTGAATATGAACAACCACATATTAAACTTTTTCGGTGCCAGGTTGAGCCTGTCTTTTTCCTGTGATATCTGAGCCATCATTTCACTTTCCTAAAAAATCAAATAAAAACATTAATTGTACCGCCGGCAGATAAAAAAACGAGCAAAACATTACTTTCCTTGCCGATGGAACATCCCGCCTGATCAAAAGCATCAGGGCGAAGTACAAAAATACTAAACTGCACGCTAATGACACGCCTCCAACCCAATAACCCCCATAATGATAAATGGTTGGTAGCAAACTTACCGGTACCAGCATCAAAGTACTCAGGAAGACAAACACCGCGCTGGTAACATCCCGCTTTCCGGTTGGTAACAATCTAAAACCTGCCAATTTATAATCATCATCCAGCACCCAGGCAATAGCCCAAAAATGCGGGAGCTGCCACACAAACTGGATACCGAATACGATCAGTGCAATCTCGTCAACTTTTCCATAACCTGCCACATATCCAATAAATGGTGGCAAAGCTCCGGCCACAGCGCCTACCAATACTGCCGGTATGGCCGAAATG
>Ga0207671_10002962_pt1 | contig 17467 bp, 12 predicted proteins | sample KBSC24metaG_FD_184352 | JGI IMG/M metagenome (GOLD analysis project Ga0207671, IMG submission 184352) | Corn rhizosphere microbial communities from Kellogg Biological Station, Michigan, USA - KBS C2-4 metaG (SPAdes) (version 2) | ecosystem: Host-associated > Plants > Roots > Rhizosphere > Soil... | reverse complement strand
GGCGAGCGACTATCACGAAACACCGAGTTACTCAGACACCGTCGCCTACGCACGTCGACTCGCACACGCATCGCCGTCGATCGACTTCGAAAGCTTCGGATTCAGCGGCGAGGGCAGGGAATTACCATTGATCATCGCCTCCGAAACGGGCACCTTCACGCGACAGGCCGCGCACGCCGAAGGTAAAGCCGTCGTACTCATTCAAGCCTGCATTCACGCCGGTGAACCTGACGGAAAAGACGCCGGACTCGCTTTACTCCGCGACATCGCTATCACGAAAAGCGTCGCAGGCATACTGACGAACGTCGTGCTGCTCTTCATCCCGATTTACAACACCGACGGTCACGAACGAGCAACTCCATACAACCGCATCAATCAGAATGGACCAGCGGAGATGGGTTGGCGCACGACCAGCACTTATCAGAATCTCAATCGCGACTACATGAAAGCCGACACACCCGAAACACGCGCGTGGATTCGTCTGTGGAACGAATGGCAGCCGGATCTCTTTATCGATTGTCACGTCACCGACGGCGCCGATTATCGGTGCAATATCACCTACCACCACGAACACCACGACGGCGTTGACTATGCCGTACTCGAATGGGAGCGAGACGTTTTCGGCGGCAAAGTCGCACCGGCAACAGAAGCCGCAGGCAACGTGATCTCCTGGTATCTCGAGTTTATCGACAATCGTGATCTCACACTCGGCACCCGCGACTTCAACGGCTCGCCACGTTTCTCGACCGGATACGTTCCGCTGCGAAACCGTGCAGGGATTCTGATCGAAACGCACATGATCAAAGACTATCGCTCGCGCGTGATCGGCACCTACGCTTTTCTGAAGGCAGCACTAACGGAAGTGAATCGCGATCCGGAGCGACTGCGAAGGATCGGTCGCGAGGCAGATGCGCGTACAGCCGCTGCGGGCAAAGACTACAACCCCGACCGAATCTATCCATTGGATTTCGAACTCACCGAGGAGACAACGCCGTTTGAGTTAGCGGCTTTTGAATACGAGACGGAACAAAGCGACGTGTCGGGCGACTTGCGCGTGGTCTATGGTCGACAACCTCTCGATCTCACGATTCCGATGTATCAGACTTTCAGAGTCACGAAAGCAGTCGCGCCACCGCTGCAATACATTGTTCCCGTACAGTGGACAGAAGTGATCGATGTGCTGAAAGCGCACGGTCTTAAGATGAAGACGCTAGCGGAGTTTGTCCCGATCGAAGTTGAGACGTATCGATTTACGAATGTGCGCTGGCCCGCGGGTCCATTTGAAGGACGGCTCATGCCGAGCTTCGACGTCACACGATCAATAGCGACGCGCGTGTTTCCGACAGGCTCGATCGTCGTGCCGCTGGCCCAACCGCCGGCGAAAGTGATTATGAACTTACTCGAACCCGAAGCGCCCGACTCGCTGGCGCGTTGGGGATTCTTCAACGCGATCTTTGAAGAGAAGGAGTACGCCGAGCACTACGTACTCGAAGCGCTTGCGCGCGAAATGATGGCAAACGATCCTGCGCTGCGACAGGAGTTCGAAGACCTCCTCGCAACCGACGCAGAGTTCGCCGCCAGTCCTTCAGAGCGTTTGCGGTTTTTCTATAGACGTTCGCCCTACTGGGATCCCCAAATGAATCTGTATCCAGTAGGGCGAATCATTAGTGTGATCGATCTACCACTTACCTGATATCTAAGACGCCCGACCTTGCGGTCGGTCATCACGCTTGTCGGGCGTCGAGCAGGGCAAACAGTGTGCAGTTGCCTAAACGACTAAACGACTGTCCGACGACCTCCAATTATGTTGATAAGCAGCACCACGAGCGCCAACACCAGCAATATGTGGATGAAACCACCAACCGTGTAACTACTTACCACGCCGAGTAACCACAGAACCAACAGAATTACAAAAATCGTCCAAAGCATTTCGTCTTCCTCCTTTTGTCAACCACGCCGTCCAAAATTTTCGTTGGTACAAAAGCAATCGCGGTTTGGTTGGAGCAACGCCCATGCCGCTTTCGTGCTTCCTAGCATTTCCTTGGGTTTTGCGAGAAATAGCCGCTTCCGCGCGTATGAAAATAAAGCAGTCAATGACTCAATCGAATAAGTCCTATACGTCCGCTCGGAAGATATGCGCCGGGATTAACAAATTTCACGAACTTGTTCTGGACTTCACATAATGGTGACTGGTAAAGTGACACACAGCGCTTCGCAAATCGCAGGCGCTCGGTGTTTTAAGAGCCTGTCTCTATTTCGCGTGCGGGTCCTTCCTTTTTGAAGTTCCGTCGCTTTTCCGAACCCCGATTCTTTGCTTTTTAGATTTTTACGGTCAGTCGGAGGTGAACTCCGCCCGGCCTTTCTGGAGGTTTTGTATGCCCACCCCCACGCCGCGGGTATCAGTTCGAACACGAAGAGTCGCCGTCATTGCCCTCGCGATCGCGACCATTTCCTTTGTGACCGCTGCCACGATTCTTAACTATCTGCGCACACAGCCCCCTGTGCAGAAAATTAACTATTCGCAGCTCTACACCATGGCTGAAGCCGGAAGCGCCGTTGCGCTTCAGGTCGAAGGCGAGACCATAACCGTCACGAAAACGGATGGCTCGCTCGTCGAAGCGACGGTGACAGGCGCGACAGCGCAGGACAAAGTGGTGGAGATGTTCCGCAAGAGCAACGTGCCGGTGGAGTACCGGCCGCTACAGCCGGGTCTGCTGGCGACGGTGGCGAGCTGGATGTTGCCGGTGCTGACGCTTGGGTTGATCGGCTTTGCGGGTTGGAGAATTTACGCGAGCATGAGTGGTCGTGGTTCGTTTGAACTCGAAAACCACAGCGGGAAGCAGAACGTAGGGTTCGACGACGTGGCCGGCGTGGACGAGGCACGCTCTGAGTTAACTGAGACGATTGAGTTTCTGCGAAATCCCGAGCGGTTCAGCCGTCTCGGTGGTCGTGTTCCACGCGGCATCCTGCTTTACGGTCCGCCAGGAACAGGAAAGACTTTGCTCGCGCGAGCGGCGGCGAAAGAAGCGGGCGTTGCGTTTCTAGCAGCCTCGGGTTCGAGCTTCCAGGAAAAATTCGCCGGACTCGGCGCTGCACGCGTGCGACATCTGTTTGCAAAGGGAAGAAAACTCTCGCCCTGCATTATCTTCATCGACGAGGTCGATGCGCTCGGACGTCAGCGTGGACGCGGCGGCGACTCCGCCTCCGCCGATCAGGACCAGACACTCAACCAGTTGCTCGTCGAAATGGATGGATTCGATCAATCGACAGCCGTTGTAGTCATCGCTTCTACGAACCGTCCAGACATACTCGACAAGGCGCTGACCCGGCCCGGCAGATTCGATCGCGAGATCGCGGTAAACCTCGCGGATGTTTCCGGACGTGAAGCGATTCTGAAAGTCCATGCACGCAACCTCAAATTGGAAGACGGGCTCGATCTCAAGTGGATCGCACGAGGCACGCCCGGCTTCTCAGGAGCGGAACTCGCGAACCTGATGAACGAGGCAGCGATTGCAGCGACGCGTGATGATTCCGAGGCCGTGGGTCGAAAGCACATCGAAATCGCGCGTGACCGCATTTTGATGGGCGCCGAACGTCAGGGATTCATGATGGACGACGACGAGCGGTACGCGACGGCGGTGCACGAAGCTGGACACGTCGCGGTCGGACTCGCGGTGGAAAATGGCGACCCGATTCACAAGGTTTCGATTCTTCCACGCGGGCGGGCGCTGGGTGTGACGCAGTCACTGCCGGAGCGCGATCGGTTTATGAAGAAGCGCGAGTATCTCGAGGATCAGATTGCGTTGTTGCTGGGTGGTCGTGCGGCGGAGCAGGTACTGCTTTCGACGATGACTGCGGGAGCGTCGAACGACATCGAACGTGCGGTCGAGATTGCGCGGCGAATGGTGAGTGAGTTTGGTATGAGCCGGCTGGGGCCGATTCACCTGGGTCAACCGGATCAACCGCACAGCCAGAGCCTGCTGGACAAAGTCGAAGACGCTACGAACGAGCTCATCAACGCTCAACTCGAGCGCGCGTGCGCGATCGTCACTGCCGAGCAGGACTCGATCGGCCGTCTTGTGGAGATGCTCATGGAGCGCGACACGCTCGACGCGGAAGAGATCCTGAGTTGCTTTAAGAAAGATACAGCACGCGCGGCGTAGATTCGGTTAGACAGGATTTACAGGATATTTCAGGATTGACGAGATTAATCCTGAAAAATCTTGTAAATCCTGTCTAACTAAACGACCAAATAAAGCGGGTTCTCGAGAATCTTTTTGAAGGTCTGCAGGAAGCGAGCGCCGGTGGCGCCATCGATCACGCGATGGTCGCACGACATCGTCACCCTCATGATCTGTCTGATCACGATTTCGTTGTCGCGAACGACAGGCTTCGGACTCATCGCACCAACCGCCAGGATCGCACCTTCGGGTGGGTTAATCACCGCCGTAAATTCATCGATCCCAAACATTCCCAGATTGCTGATCGAAAAACTCGCGCCGGTGTATTCCTCGGGTTTCAGTTTCCGCGAACGCGCCCGCTCCGCCAATTCGCGCACTTCCGCCGCGATCTCGCTGAGCGACTTCTGATCCGCTGACCGCACCACGGGCGTGATCAGTCCATCCTGGATCGCCACTGCGACGCCGACGTCCGCGTGTTCGTAATAGCGAATAAACTTCTCCTGGAACGACGCATTCACTTCCGGATGTTGTATCAACGCCGCAGCCACCACCTTGATAATGATGTCGTTGATACTGATCTTGAGATCAGGATCGAGAGCGTTGATGCCCTTGCGCATTTCCGCAGCGCGGTCCATCTCGATCTCGGTCGTAAGGAAGAAGTGCGGGACTGGTCCGAGTGAAGTAACCAGGCGCTTCGCGATAACCTTGCGGATCTCGGTTGCGGGTTCGTCTCGATATCCTGATGCGGCAGCCTGCGGGAACTGACGCGGTTCGACGGCTCGCGGGAACGCCGCCGGCGCAGGCGCGGCTTTCGGCTGGCTGATCGCCGCTTCGATGTCTTTCTTGATGATTCGTCCGCCGGGTCCACTACCCTGAAGGGACCGCAGATCAATTCCGGCTTCAGCAGCCATACGTGCAGCGAGCGGCGAAACTATCAATCTTCCCGAATCTGCCGTTGCTGCCTGCGGTTGTCGGCCGTCTACTCCGCTCGCCGGCTGAGCACTCGCCGCCGCAGCTTTCGCTTGCGGTGGAGGCGGCGGAGCCGCGGGTTCTTCGAGTTTCTTCGGCTCTTCCTTCGCCGGCGCGGCAGGTGCTTCAGAAACCAGCGCCGCAATGTCTTCGTTCGGTTCGCCAATCACCGCGATCGTTTGACCCAACGGTGCTGACTGTCCCTCATTAATCAAAATCTTCCGCAGCACGCCGTTCGCAAGCGCTTGCATTTCCATCGTCGCCTTATCGGTGTCGATCTCGGCTAGCGGCTCGCCCATGGAGACCTTGTCTCCCTCTTTCTTCAACCAACGCGATATCTGTCCCTCCTCCATAGTCGGGGAGAGCTTCGGCATGATTACCTTAGTGGCCATTCGGTTCCCTTAATTATGAATTAACCTAATCGAGATAAGCGACTTCGCGCACAGCAGCGACGATGCGATTCACATCGGGAATCGCGAGCTGCTCGAGATTCTTCGCGTAAGGCATCGGCACGTCCGCTCCCGAAACCCGCTTCACCGGAGCATCGAGATAGTCGAACGCGCGTTCCATGATCTGCGTGGCGATCTCCGCGCCGACGCTGCAAACCGGGTGCGATTCTTCCGCCACCACGACGCGATTTGTCTTCTTCACTGACTCGATAATCGTATCGATATCCAGCGGTCTGATCGTTCGCGGATCGACTACTTCGCAGGAGACTTTCTGCTGCTCCAGCATCTCTGCGGCCTTAAGCGCAACGGGGACCATCAAGGATCTCGCGACGATGGTGACGTCTGTTCCTTCGCGTTTGACGTCGGCTACTCCGAGCGGAATCGTGAAATCAGGATCGTCGGGAACCTCGCCTTTGTTCCCGTACATGCGTTCCTGTTCGATGAAAATCACCGGGTCGTCATCGCGAATTGAGGACTTCAAAAGTCCTTTTGCATCGGCCGCAGTCGACGGCATGACGACTTTAAGACCGGGGAAGTACGCGTACCACGACTCGAGTGCCTGCGAGTGCTGTGATGAAACCTGAAACGCCGAACCGCCTGGGCCACGAAAGACAATCGGAATGTTGAACTGGCCGCCTGACATGTAGAGCATCTTGGCGGCCGAGTTGATGATTTGGTCTGTCGCCAGGATCGAGAAGTTGAAGGTCATGAACTCGACGACGGGTCTGAGTCCCACCATCGCTGCGCCGACTCCGAGACCGCTGAAACCCAGCTCAGTAATCGGTGTATCGATAACTCTCTTCCCACCAAACTCCTTGAGCAGGCCTTTGGTGACCTTGTAAGCGCCATCGTATTCGGCGACTTCCTCGCCCATCAGAAAGACTGTTTCATCGCGCGCCAACTCCTCGCGGAGGGCCTGATTGAGTGCTTCGCGTATCGTGATTGTCGACATTATTTGCGGCCTGGTTCGATTGGGTTGGCGTAGACGTCTGTGTAGAGCTCTTCAGCTTCGGGCAAGGGACTTTCATCGGCAAAACGCAGAGCGTCTTCGACCACTTCACGCGCTTTCCGGTCGATCTCTTCGAGTCCTTTGTCGTCGATAAATTTCTCCTCGAGCAGGCTCGCCGCGAAGAGCTTGATCGGATCGCGTTCCTGGTACTTCTCGATCTCGGCGCGCGTGCGATAGTTTCCAGGGTCAGACATCGAGTGGCCCATGAAACGATACGTGCGAATCTCGAGCAGTGTCGGCAACTTCTCCTTGCGAGCGCGTTCAACTGCACGCAGCGTGGCGTTGCGAACTGCGAGCACGTCCATGCCGTCGACAAACTCTGAAGCCATCGAGTAGGCGCAACCCTTTTCCGAGATGTTGCTCAGAGACATGGCGCGCTCGAGCGATGTGCCCATTCCGTACTGATTGTTTTCGCAGATGTAGATGCAGGGAAGTTTCCAGAGCTGCGCCATGTTCAGCGACTCGTGGAAAGCCCCCTGATTCACCGCCGCCTCGCCGAAGAAACAGAGCGCCACCTGGTCTGTGCCTTTGTATTTAGCGGCGAAAGCGACGCCGGTCGCGAGCGGAATCTGGCCGCCGACGATGGCATGACCACCGAGGAATCCGAGGTTTTTATCGAACATGTGCATCGAACCGCCCTTACCCTTCGAACAGCCGGTGGCTTTGCCGAAGAGTTCCGCCATGATCGATCTCGCCGTCATCCCTTTGGCCAGGGCCAGGCCGTGTTCGCGATAACTTCCGAGCACGTAGTCGTCTTTGCCGACCGTGGAAATCGCGCCAACACCGACCGCCTCCTGGCCGATGTAGAGGTGGCAAAAGCCGCCGATCTTGCCGGCGACGTAGGCTTCCGCTGACTTCTCCTCGAAGCGTCGAATCAGAAGCATCTGCCGGTAGAGCTCGACGAGCTGATGTACGGTCAGGCCAGTGTTGCTGAGACGATTTTTCTGGCGTTCCTTCGCCTTGTCTCGTTCGAGTTTAAGTTGGTGTTGATCCAGATCTGGGGCGGCTGCTGTTTGGTTGCTCATGAAGCGATGGATTATAAGCGTAGCCACAAAAAAGCACAAAAACTACCAATGAGGTGAGAGTCATTTGTAGTTTTTGTGCTGTTTTTTGTGCCTTTGGTGGCCTACTACCTCATCATGTCGATCGAGCTGACACCCGCGCCGGCCACAGTCAGGAAGGTCTTGCGTGAGTTCTTGTCGCGCTGCATGCGGCGGGCGGCGGCGGTCAACAATTCCTCGGACGTCTCCCCATCATCAGGAAAACACGCCACGCCGAGACTGACGCCCAATCCCACCATCGTCCCCGCTCGCACAGAAAACAATTGATCTTCGACCGCATTCCGCATCCGTTCGCTGATCGAGCCTGCCATCTTGGTTGACGCCATCGGCATGATTGCGACGAATTCGTCTCCAGCGTACCGCGTCAGAATGTCCATCTGCCTCAGTTCGCGACGAACAACGCCCGCAACACTCGCCAGTAATCGATCGCCGATCGAATGTCCATACTTGTCGTTTATGACCTTGAAATCGTCGATGTCCATGCAGACGAGCGCCAAAGGCTCTTTGTTCATCCGCTGGCACTCGGCAATGCGCTGTTCGAGCATCATGTAGAAGCCACGCGCGTTTGGCAGTTCTGTCAGCGGATCGACCAGCGCGCTCTCCCGAGTCTTTTCATATGTCAGAGCGTTATTGAGTGCGCTCGAGGCGTGCTGGCAAACCGACTCCAACAGACGCACGTGCTCCGCCGTGTAAGACGTTCTGCTTTGCGAATACAGCGAAATGGCGCCAAACGCGCCGTCTTCACGCTGCAACGGCGAAACAAGCACGCCGCGAAAACGTTTGACCACCTCGTCGGGCAGGCCAACTAAATCCAGATCGGGCGACGCATTGCACATCGAGCGCGAGTTGGCTATCACCCAGCCCGTGATTCCATCGCCGATGTTTATCCGTCGACGTTTGAATACCTCTACTTCTTCACCAACCACATGCGCCGCGATCGCTTTGCCCGAAGGATCGTGGACGAGGTAGATCACGCACGTATCGAAAGGCACGATCGCGCGGAGTTTGTTCGCGACCAGCGTCACCGTGTCGCTCAGGTTGAGTGAAGAACCGATCGTCTGCGCGATTTCATGAAGTGCGAAAACCTCGCGCTGTGCTTCAGTGATCGAGCGAAAGCCTGAAGTCTCTTCGTAGACACCGAGAATGTCCGGCGCGAGCCCCGCGTCAGGCTTGGTTCTCGTTTCGGTATCGACGGACGGCGTGGAGGCGACTTGTTCCTGAATGTCCTGCGAGTCGATCAATCGATCGAACTCCTCGACGTGCCTGGTGAACGTTTCGACAACTCTGGGATCGAACGCCGTACCCACCATGCTGCGAAGCAGTGCGAGCGACTCTTCGCGCTTCATTCCTTTGCGATATGGACGGTCGCAACGCGTGGCGTCGTAGAAATCCACTACGGAGATGATGCGCGCAATGAGTGGAATCGCTTCGGCTTTGAGTCCTCTTGGATAACCGCTGCCGTCCCACTTCTCGTGGTGGTAACGAACGATGTCTTCAACCGGGTAAGGGAAGTTGACGCGCTTGAGGATGTCGCCGCCGACGCTGGGGTGAATCTTCATCTTTGCAAACTCAGCTTCGGTGAGTTTGCCGGGTTTGTTCAAAATGTACTCCGGCACCGCGAGCTTGCCGATATCGTGAAGCAGTGCGCCCGCGTGAAGTGCCTGCAACTCTTTTTGGGAGACGTTGAGCAGCGCTCCCATCTGTGTGGCATAGATCTGTGTGCGACGCACGTGACCGTGAGTCGTCTGGTCCTTCGCGTCGATCGCGATGGCCAGCGACTCGATGGTGTTCATGTGGATGCTCGCCATCTCCTCGACGTGGCGACGCTGCTCCGCTTCGTTGCGCTGAATCTCTTCGAGGCGGCGCTCGTTGACGCGATAGAGGAGATAGACCAGCGCAGCGATGAGCAGGCCGAGTAACACATGGACCACGCTCTGATACACGACGGCCAGGTAGAACAGGAGTAGCAGACTCAGGACGGAGATGCCTGTAATGAGAGCGGTGCTCTTCCAATCGGCTTTCAGCATTGCTGGGGACCCAATCCTTCCAAACTCGGAGATTACGATGGTTTGTGGAGGAATTTAGCGCGCTTGGTAAGGTGCCAACATTGTTGGACACGACGATAACTATAGACTGATTTCACAGGATTTACAAGATGTTTCAGGATTGACAGGATTCAATCTTGTCCATCTTGAAAAATCTTATAAATCCTGTCCAAGTCGAAGCTGAGCACCAAGCTCGAAGGGGTCCGTCACGGGGTTTTGGCAGGCATAATGTACGCAAACGTACGCCGTCGGGAGGTCATTAACGAGGGGACGATTCTCCAGGAGCGGGATGACATCGACGCCAAAACTCGCGGCAACCACCTTGTTCGGCAAGTATCTCCGCCACACCTCACGCAGCAGCGGCTGGATGTCAAAAGGATCGTTTCCGACGATTGCGATTTCTTTCGGTGTGGAGAGGAGAAAATCAGCCGCTGACAGCGCGTATCCGAAGCCTGACGGATACCTGCGAGCCTGATCAGCGATTGCGCCCAGGGTGGCTGTTGCGATATCGCGGTATTTCTCGTTGCCGGAAAGCAGCGCGAGTTTCAGTAAGACGAGCGCGGCAACCGAATTACCCGAAGGTGTTGCGTTATCAAAGAAGTCCTTCGAGCGCACGATGAGGTTTTCATGACTCGTGCCGGTAAAGAAGAAGCCGCCGGCATCCTCGTCCCAAAATTCTTTGATCATGACCACACTGAATGCCAGTGCTTTCGTGAGCCAACGAAACTCGCCGGTTGTTTCAAACAGCGTAGTCAGACCCTCGATCAGAAACGCGTAGTCTTCAAGGTAAGCATTAAACTTCGCGACACCGTCCTTCCACGTGCGAAGCAGTGCGCCGTCTTTTTGGAGATTAAAAATCACGAATTCCGCATTGCGTCGCGCGGCGGCGGTGTAATCAGGCCGGTTTAAAATCACGCCGGCTTCAGCAAAGCTGGCCATCATCAGACCGTTCCAGGCGGTGAGGACTTTTTCATCGCGACCGGGCTTGATGCGCGTTTCGCGCAACTCAAACAGTTTGCGTCTGCTTTCCTTGAGCGACTCCTGCAATTCAGAAACAGAAACGCCGTGTTCTTTCGCGATATCTTCCACTGAGTACGTGACGTTTGGAATGTTCTTGCCTTCGAAGTTTCCGGACTCGGTGATGTTGTAGTAGCCACAGAAGAGCGCGGCATCGCGTTCGCCAAGGACGTTTCGGATCTCGTCGATGTCCCACACAAAGAACTTTCCTTCGTGGCCTTCGGAGTCGGCGTCCTGCGTCGAATAAAATCCGCCGGCAGGATCGGTCATTTCACGCAGAACGTAATCGAGAATTCCTTCGACGGTCTCTTTCGCTAACGGATCCTGGCTCACCTGGTAGTAGTGGAGATAGAGCCGTGAGAGAAGGGCATTGTCGTAGAGCATTTTTTCGAAGTGAGGAACGAGCCATTTCGAGTCGGTGGAGTAGCGATGAAAACCGCCGCCGATTTGATCGTAGATTCCACCATTCGCCATTTTTTTACAGGTGTGACTCACGATGTCGAGCGCCTCTTGATTTCCGGTGCGCGCCGTTGTGCGAAGCAGAAACTCGAGCGTCATCGCCGGTGGAAACTTCGGCGCGCCACCGAAACCGCCGTTGACGGAGTCGTAATTCCTGATAATGCCGGCGTAGGCCGCGTCCAGTAATTCCCTCTCGATCGGTTGATCCGAAGTGCTTGTCTCACTCAAACGACGAAGCTCGTTGACGAGCGACGTGCCAGTCTCGCGGATGTCGTCCCGTCGGTCGCGGTATGCTTCGGCAACGCCGATCAAGACTCTCGGAAACCCCGGCATGTTGTAACGATCCTGCGGCGGGAAGTAAGTGCCACCGTAGAACGGCACGCCATCCGGCGTGAGGAAAACCGTCATGGGCCAACCACCGTGATGAGTCATCATCTGCACTGCGTTCATGTAGATCTGATCGAGATCGGGGCGCTCTTCACGGTCGACTTTGATGTTCACGAAGTTCTCATTCATGAGCTGCGCGATCGCTTCGTCTTCAAACGATTCGTGCGCCATCACGTGACACCAGTGACAGGCCGAGTAGCCGATACTCAACAGCACTGGCTTGTTCTCCGCGCGCGCTTTTTCAAAAGCTTCTTCGCCCCATGGATACCACTCGACCGGGTTATAGGCGTGTTGCAAAAGATAAGGACTCGTTTCATGAACTAAATGGTTTGGCATGTACACAGATTACACAGATCTGTGTAAAGTGTGTACATGCAACGAGAGACATTAGAGTTTGATGTGGTCTTTGTTGGCGCAGGTCCGGCCAACCTGAGTGGCGCGCTTCACCTGGCGCGATTGGTGAAAGAAAACAAGTCGCTGGGCGACGTCGAGATCGCCGTGATCGAAAAAGGCGCGGCGGTCGGCGCGCACATTCTTTCGGGCGCTGTGATGGACCCGAAAGCGCTGCGCGAACTCATCCCCGATTTTGAACAACAGGGTGCGCCGCTCGAATCGCCCGTCAAAGAAGATCACTTCCTTTACCTGACACCGAAACTCGCGTTGCGCTCGCCGATCACGCCGCCGCCACTCAAAAACCACGGCTACTACATTGTTTCGCTGAATCGTTTGACGGCGTGGTTGGGCGAGAAGTGTGAAGCAGCAGGCGTCAACATCTTTCCGGAGTTTCCCGGGGCCGATCTTCTATACGACGAAAACGATCGCGTCGTCGGCGTTCGCACCGGCGACAAAGGGATCGACAAAGAAGGTAAACCAAAAGCGAACTATGAGCCTGGCGTCGATCTACACGCGAAGGTCACCGTGTTAGGCGAAGGACCACGCGGTTCGCTGACAAAGCAACTCGTCGAGCGCCTGGGACTAGCCGAAGGACGTGAGCCACAGGTCTACAGCATCGGAGTCAAAGAGTTGTGGGAGCTTCCTGACGATCGTTATCCCGCCGGTCGCGTCACGCACACTCTCGGTTTTCCGTCAGACTCTGCGACGTACGGCGGCGGCTGGATTTACGGCATGCAGAACCGCGTGTTGAATATCGGCTACGTCACGGGGTTGGATTACAAGGACCCGCTGATCGATCCGCACGCCGAGTTTCAACGCTTCAAGACGCATCCGTACGTCGCGCGTTTACTCGACGGTGGCAAGATGATTCGCTACGGCGCTAAGACTATTGCGGCGGGCGGTTACTTCGCGATGCCGCGCACGTACGCTGACGGAGTGCTGCTGGTGGGTGACTGCGCCGGTTTTCTCAACCCACAACGTCTGAAGGGAATTCATTCCGCGATCAAGAGCGGGATGCTGGCGGCGGAGGTGATCTACGAGGCGCTGGTCGCGAAAGATTATTCCGCCAAACAGTTGCAGCGTTACGAGAAGGTGGTTGATGAGAGCTGGATCATCCCTGAGTTGCGCAAGGTTCGGAACTTTCACTCGGGATTCAAACACGGTCGCTGGCTGGGTTTGATCAATACGGGACTGCAGTTCTTTACGGGCGGGCGCTCATGGGGGCTATTCGATCGCGATCGTGGCGTCGCGGGTCATGAGGAGATGAAGAAGCTTTCGTCGTATGGCTATCGCGGCGACAACATCGAACAGCGCTACAAGGATCTGCGTTTCGACGGCAAGGTGACTTTCAATAAGCTCACGGACGTTTATCACGCCGCGGTGGGCCATGATGAGGACCAGCCGGTCCACCTGCATGTGCTCGACACAAACATCTGCGCAACGCGCTGCGCCGAGGAGTACGGCAACCCGTGCCAGCGCTTCTGTCCGGCGGCTGTTTATGAAATGGTCGAAGATGGTGGAAACGGGAATCGACGTTTGCAGATCAACTTCTCAAACTGCGTGCACTGCAAGACGTGCGACATCATGGATCCGTATCAGATCATCAACTGGGTTACGCCTGAGGGTGGCGGCGGACCTGACTACAAAGGAATGTAAAGCCACAAAAGGCACAAAGAAGCACACAAATAACTTTTGAAGGACACAAATGACTTTTTGTGTTCTTTCTTGTGCCTCTTTGTGGCTATTCTTCCTGCCCGTCCTCTTTAATACTAAAATGCACGCGGCCGCGCATGACTTCCTCGAGCGCGATGCGCGTCGGTTTGTGTTTCTGAGGATCGATCTCGATTCGGGGCTGTGCTCCTCGCTGTAGTTGTTTGCTGCGCTTCGCGGCGAGGATTATCAGACGATACTTAGAATCAACTTCCGGCCCATTAGTCCCGTCAACTTCACTATCAACCAGCTCTGTCGTTGTGGCCACTCGATTGCTCCTTCTTTGATGACTCTATAAATTTTGTTCGCTTTTGAATTTTTCAATCACTTCTCGCACCAGGCCCTCCTGGCGCATGCACCGCGCACGCTCGGCGTAAATAATCGACGCAAGCTGGTTCACCGCTCGTTCGACTTCATCATTGATAATTACGTAATCGAATGCTGAATACTGGCTCAGTTCTTCAGGCGCATTACGCAAACGAATCGAGAGCTCTTCAGCCGAGTCTGTCCCCCTCGCTATTAAACGCTCACGCAGCACTTCGTAAGACGGCGGTAAGATAAAAATACTCACCGAATCCATCAGCAACCGCCGCACGCTCGCCGCGCCCTGAACGTCGAGTTCAAGGATGATGTCTGCGCCCGAGCCAGTCTCTGCCAGAATCTGGTTCTTCGCAGTGCCGTAAAGATTCCCATGCACGCAGGCCCATTCGAGAAACTCGCCCGCGGCAACCATCTCCTCGAAAACTTCTCGACTTACAAAAAAATACTCGCGGCCATCGACCTCTTTTAGACGTGGCGCACGAGTCGTGTACGACACAGAATAGCTAAGATTCTCCACACATTCCAGCACGTGCTCGATGATCGTGCCCTTGCCACCGCCCGAAGGTGAGCTGACAACGAAGAGCGTGCCTCGCGGAGGAGCGATGTTCGGCGCGTTTGAAGCTTCCAATTCCGTCACTTTACTCGACATTCTGAACCTGCTCGCGAAGTTTCTCGACTTCTGCCTTTATCGCCAGTCCCGCTTCCTTGATCGCCAGATCCGTGGATTTTGACAGCGTGGTGTTCGCTTCACGGTTGAGTTCCTGCAGAAGAAAATCGAGCATCTTCCCGGCCTCGCCCGGACCGTCGAGTGCTTCCTGGAACTGTGAAAGATGGCTGCGCAGTCGCACCATCTCTTCACTCACGTCACTGCGGTCGGCGAGATAAGCGACTTCCTGGGCCAGTCTCGCAGGATCGATCTCGACTACCTGTCCACCGCGATTCAGCAGCTCTCCAATCCGTTTCTGCAACCGCAGGCGATAGGCGTCGGCAAGACCCGACGCGGATGCTTCGATGATCGGCACCAGCGCCTCGATCTTCCGCACGCGCTCGCGCAGCTCGTTCTTGAGCGCTTCGCCTTCCTGTTCGCGCATCTTTTCGAGTTCGTCGAGTGCCTGGTCCAATGCCTGTTCCAGCGCGGCGATCATTCTTTCGTCGATACCGTTTCGAGCGGGCTGGAGCGCACCGGGAATTCGCGCCAGGACGTTGATGTCGAGCTCGCCTGCGAGATTGAAATCCTGTTGCAGTTGTTTGAGTGCACCGATGTAGCCGGCGATGAGCGGGCGATTGAGTTCGTAAGCGATCTGCGCGGCGCGTTCCATGCTGACTGTGACGTCGACGCGCCCGCGCGACAGCCGCGCGGTGATTCGTTTCTTGATCGAGGGCTCGAGCGCCGCGAGCTCGGAGCCGACGCGTAGGTGAATATCGAGAAATCGATTGTTTACGGTCTTGAGGTCGACAGAGACGGAGAAATCTTCGCCCGCCACCATCCCCTTGCCGTATCCGGTCATTGATTTCATATTCTTAACTCAGCGCTACCAGGTCTTCTTCATCTGCGAATTGCAGTTCGTACAGTTTCCTGTACTGACCACCCTTCGCCAACAATTCCGCATGCGTGCCCACTTCAATGATTCGCCCCGCTTCCATCACCACGATGACGTCCGCACGGCGCACGGTCGAGAGCCGGTGAGCAATAACGATTGTCGTTCGATCCCGGACGAGATTGCCGAGCGCCCGCTGGACCAGCCGCTCGGATTCAGCATCGAGTGCCGACGTCGCCTCGTCCAGAATCAGGACGGGCGCATTGACCAGAATTGCACGTGCGATAGCGAGCCGTTGGCGCTGGCCGCCGGAAAGAAAGATACCCCGCTCGCCGACAATCGTATCGTATCCATCGGGTAGTTCGCGAATGAAGTCGTGAGCAAACGCGATTAATGCTGCGTGTTCGATGTCCGTGTCAGTCGCGTCGGGTTTTCCGTAGGCGATGTTATGCCGGACGGTGTCGTTGAAAAGCACTGTCTCCTGTGTAACCAGCGCAATCTGGCGTCTCAGACTCGAAATCGTCGTCTCGCGAATATCGATTCCGTCCCACAAAACCGCGCCCGAGCTCGGATCGTGAAAACGCGGCAGCAACTTCGTCAGCGTCGACTTCCCACCGCCTGACTCGCCGACCAAAGCCACCATCGTCCCGGCTTTAATCTTCAAACTGATGTCGCGCAACACCGACCGCGTTTCGTTCGCATAACCGAACGAGACATTTCGCAACTCGATCTCGTTCGTCAACGTTGGAAGCTCACGAGCTCCAGGCTTCTCTTTGATCTCCGCATGCTCGTCCATCACTTCCCAGACGTGGTGTGCTGCTGCGAGCGCCTGTTCCATGCTGTTCTGAAGTCTTGATAGCTTGCGCATCGGGTCGTAACTGCGAAACAGAAAAAAGAGAAACGTAACGAACTGCGCCGTGTTCATGTGGCCCGCCATGATCTCGCGCTGACCAAAAAACAGCAGCAGGACCACGAACACAATTCCGATCATCTCGATCGTCGGCGGCGAAGCACCTGCGATACTCGCGCTCCGCAAGTTCGCGCGCACGATTCTTTTTGCAACGACAGTAAAACGTTCTGACTCGCGTTTCTCCGCGCGATACGCTTTAACGATGCCTTGATTGGCAAGGGCTTCCTGGGCCGTATCTGTCAGTTCCTTGCTTCCTTCAAAACTCTCGCGCGCGAGATTGCGCAGGGCTTTCCCAAACTTCGCAGTGAGAATCGCTATGACGGGCGCAATCAAAAGGGAACCGAGCGTGAGTCGCCAACTGTAATAGAAAGACGCGGCGAGAAATGCGATCAAAGTAAAACTCTCGCGCAGCATGTCGCGAATCGTGCTGGTAACTGCCGTCTCGATCGCCGCGGCGCTCGATACGAGTCTCGAGACAAGATAGTTGGTGCGGTGACGCTCAAAGAACGTCGCCGACTGCGCGAGCAAGTGTCTGTACAGATCCTGGCGCAACCGCAACACGGCTGACTGTCCGATACGCGCCATCAGATAAGTCGAAAAATATTCAGCAATGCCTTTTGCGAACGTGAAGACAAGCAACAGCAGCGAGATCATTTTCCAGGCTTCGAGCGGAGCCTGGGGAATTAAATGTTGCAGACCGAAAATCGTGGCGGTACGCTGACCGGCGCCCTGGACGAACGCCTGGTCGAAGATTGGCACGATCAAACCGCCGATGGCACTCTCGAGGATCCCCACGAGCAGCATCGCGAGAGTAGCCAATGTGAAGGTTGGCCAGTGAGGTCTTAAATACTTTAACAGGCGGCGAAGATCACGCATCAGTGGTTGCGGAAATCTCTGATCAGTTGTTATAAGGGAGGCAGCAACGGTCCAAAACCTAAAGGAAGAACTATACTTACCCCCACTTATTTGCGTCAAGGCTGACCGATTTGCCGATTCCTCCGTAGACCTGAATCCATGC
>Ga0207671_10002959_pt1 | contig 17478 bp, 13 predicted proteins | sample KBSC24metaG_FD_184352 | JGI IMG/M metagenome (GOLD analysis project Ga0207671, IMG submission 184352) | Corn rhizosphere microbial communities from Kellogg Biological Station, Michigan, USA - KBS C2-4 metaG (SPAdes) (version 2) | ecosystem: Host-associated > Plants > Roots > Rhizosphere > Soil... | reverse complement strand
TATTGCCCACACCGCACACCAGCCCCAGGCCGGTGATCACTACTCTTCGATTCACCGGCTACTTGCCTTTCGCGGTCTTTTCGTTCTTCTCGATGTACTCGATTGCGTCCTTGACGGTCTTGATCTTTTCAGCGTCCTCATCGGGAATCTCGAGGTCAAACGCCTCTTCAAACTGCATTACAAGCTCAACAACGTCCAACGAATCCGCGCCCAGATCCTCTTGGAAGCTTGCACCGGGCGTGACCTCAGCCTCGTCCACCTGCAGCTGTTCGACGATGATCTGCTTAACCTTCTCTTCTACCGCCATGCCTTATTTCTCCTCAGTTTCAATTGCCAAAATCCCAGAAGCAGGGGGGACCGAATCCATTCGCACTACGCCTGCTCACCATACCGGCAGACGGCACACGAAAACAACCGCGGTCCAAACAAAATCCCGCGCAGCCCCGAATCTCCAAGTCTAAAGGGCCACCCCCAGTGTGTAAAGCCGCCCAGAGTGGAAATAAATCAATCACCTGCATCGCGATGAGCCTCTCCCGGCCTGCGCATTAACTCATCCGGGACGCAGTCCCAAAAACGTCAATTTCGCCCCACAATTGCACAGCGGAAAAGCGTAGATTAGGCGAAGATAGCTGTAGGAGTTCCCATGCAGGCTCTCTTCGTTGCAATCGCGATCGTCGCCGGCCTGATCATCGGCTTCATCATCCGTTCCTCCTCCGCGCGTCGCGAATCAGCCCTTCTCGAGCAGCGCAACCGTGAATCCTTCGACGCGCTCAACGCTCTCCAGCGGCAACTCGCGCAATCCCAATCTGAATCCGCGGCTCGCGCAGGGTTTGAACCGCTCGCCGCAGAGCGTGCCGCTTCCATCGCGCAGCTCAACAGTGAAGTCTCAAATCTCCGAGCCGACCTCGACTACAAGTCGGCCGGCGAAGCCACCCTCCGCGCGCGTATCAGCCAGCTCGAAACCGAATTGAACAACGAGCGCAAGAATCTCGGCGAAAAAATTGAGCTTCTCGAGACTGCGAAAAAGAGTCTCTCCGATCAGTTCAATACCCTCGCCACCGACATCCTCGAATCGAAATCGAAAACATTCTCTGAAGGCAGCCAGAAGGAACTCGGCAATCTGCTCTCGCCTCTCCGCGCTCAGATCGAGGAATTCCGCAAGAAAGTTGAAGAAGCACAGTCCGACTCGAAGACCGGCGTCACCAAACTCGAAACCCTCATTGGCACGCTAGGCACTCTCAACGAACAACTCACTGAAGAAGCACGCAACCTCACCACTGCTCTTCGAGGCTCCGCCAAAACACAAGGCGATTGGGGCGAGTTCATCCTCCGCGATCTGCTCGACAAAGCCGGCCTTCGCGAAGGCGAACAATACGCCTTCCAGCAATCCTTCACCGGCATCGACAGCGAAGGCGGCGAGCGCCCCCGCTCCGTTCGCACCGACGTGATCGTTTACCTTCCCGGCGGACGCAATCTCGTCATCGATTCCAAGGTCTCCCTCACTGCCTACACCGATTGCGTCGGAGCCGCCGACGAAGACGCGCGCAAGAACGCCTTGAAGGCGCATCTCGCCAGCATGCGCGGCCACATCGCAGGACTCTCCAAAGCTGGATACGACAAGCTCCCCGGCATTGACGCCCCCGACTTCGTCGTGATGTTCATTCCCGTCGAACCCGCTTTCCTCATGGCCTTTCAGGCGGACAGCGAACTCTGGGCCGATGCCTACAAGCAGGGAATCCTGCTCGTAGGGCCCACTACGCTCCTCTATGTCATCCGCATCATCAACGTGCTCTGGCAGCAGGAACGTCAGGCGCGCAATGTCCGCGAAATCATGGATCGAGGATCCAAGCTCTACGAGAAGTTCGCCGGTTTCGTCACCGATATGGACATCATTGGCGACAACATCCGCAGGGCTGACCAGAGCTACAGCAATGCCATGAAGAAGCTGGCCGAAGGCCCCGGCAATCTCATCGGGCAGGTCGAAAAGCTCAAGGAACTCGGTATCCGCACCAGCAAATCGATCCCCAGAAAGCTGCTCGACCGCGCGGCAGTCGACCAGGCCGAGCTCGCGCTCACCACCGAATCCGAGCTTCCAGAGAGCACAAATTAGGTCCGCCGGACCGTCTCCCTTGGCGCGTGTAACCTCTTCATTGCAAACCTGGAACCGCTTGTCCCTTACCAAGGTTTTGCTGCCTGCCCGTCCTCTCCGCCTCTTGCGCGTCGATTGCCCGTAATCTTGTGACAGGGGAAACGTGTACGCAATGGGAAGTCATGCGATTACTTACGCTGTAGTTGCGCTTGCCGTTGCCGTCGTCTGTCTCATCGCAGGCTTCTCCTGGGGCCGCTCCAACGTCAGGGCGCAGATCGAAAATGCCGTCGAAAAGGAGCACGTCGCTCTCGATGCGCGTGAATTTGCGATGCGCACGCAGCTGGAAGACGCAATCGCGGAGGTCGCCAAACTCCGTCCTTCCGCCGAAGAACTCGTCCGCGTTCAGAAGCGCCTCGAACGCGAGCAGTCAAAATACCAGCAAATGAAGGCTGAGTTCAATGCCGCGACGGGCATCAGCTCCTCTTCTGAAGAAAACTCCGAGCTCGAAGCGCCGCCCGTCTTGCCCGATGCGTCTGCCGACGAAGCGATCCAGAAACTGTTGCAGTCGCTGGAGGCCTTCAACGCGCCGGGAGCGGAAACGCCCGCGCCCCTTCCCGAACCCAAAACCATCGCACCCGTCGTACCGGCTGTTCCTGCACCGGCTGTTCCTGCACCACTTGTTCCTGCGCCAGTTGTTCCTGCAGCGGCCGTTCCTAAGCCCCAGCCCCCCGTCCGGCCTGCTCTGAGCTCAGAGACTCCCCGGCCCGCCGAACCTCCCAAAGCAGCCATCAGGCCTCCGCAGCCTGCTCCGCCGGCCCCGGCTTCAGCGCAACCCCCTGTCCGTCCTGTTCCAACCGAACCTCGCAAGGCTGAACCGCTCAAGACCGACCCCCCGAAGCCCGCCCAGAACGTCATCAGCAAGCCCGCTCCCCCAATCGCCGCTCCGCCCATCGTCCCGAGCAAGCCAGCTCCAGCCGCGAACAATGTCCCAGCCAGGCCCGCCCCCGCGACACCAGCCAGGCCCGCTCTCACACCGCCAGCCCGGCCGGGCCAGCAGGTAGACGAGTGGCAGGAGTTCGCCCGTCAGCTCGAAGCTCTTACCGGCAAAAAGAAATAAGCGCGCACTCGGCACCACGCCGTTTCTGGCTCCGCTAACCGGCGCTTCAGGGCCGCGAGTTCCGCTAACTCCGCTGTCTCTCCAATTCCGTAAACGTCGCCCGCAGCCGCTTCCACGTGGTGCCCAAATCCTCCGGCAGCACGCGCGTCTCAGCCACGGTGGTCATGAAGTTGGTATCTCCCACCCACCGCGGCATTGCGTGCATATGCAGGTGTCCTGCAACTCCCGCTCCCGCTGCCTGCCCCAGATTTAATCCGAAATTAAACCCATGTGGCCGATACAGCTTCTCCAGCGCGCGTTCCGTCTGCTGCACCAGGTCCATCAGCTCGTGAGCAGTCTCAACGTCCAGCTTGGCAATGCGATCCAGGTGTGCGTAGGGCATCACCATCACGTGCCCCGACGTATACGGATAAGCATTCAGGCAGACAAAACAGTGTTTCCCCCGCACCACCAGCCCGCCGGCCTCTTCAGCTTCCTCTGCCGGCATCCCCTGCTCGATCGCGTAATCCACGCTGGCCATCAGGTTGCAGAAAACACAGCTCAGATCGCCCGGCCAGGCATTCAGCCGCTGCGGTACCCCGGGACGCGGCGCACCGTCCGCCGTCGTCACATACGCAAACCGCCATGGGCTCCAGAGCTGATCCATTCCGCTTAAACCCTCTATATCCGCCCTAATTCCATCGCACCAAGTATAGTGTGATCCCCGCAGCGACCTCGCCGTGGCCGCCGACCAACGCCGCTACCGTCCCACGCCTCACACATGTATTCCACGTCACACCGAACCCCTAACCTGAGTCGAATCCCTACTCTGGTGCATCAAAAACACAGCAGAAATTCCCAAGGACGTCTGGAACTCCCAACGCGTTGGATTGACTGAAAATTCTGACACTTGCTACACTTGAAAGCGTAGCTTGCTGCGCGGATTCCGGCAGTTAGCTGCGGCCGCCCTCCAGCCAGCCGTCGCCTGCATGGTGTTTCCCTAGCGAACGAGTCGCGCCAGTTCTATGGCCCGAAGTCCCGTCTCCGTGGAATGCCAAAGCTCACAGGCCCGGATTGTCGGAGGATGCGGTATTCGCATCCCTCGTTCATCGCGACCTTGGATGCTACCCAGGTGAAACCGCAAGGCCATCGCCAGGGCAGGAATCGCGGAGCTTGCTGTCATGCCAAACGTCCTCAATCCAGAACCCGAGAGCATAACCCTGAACACCGAACTCGAAACCCCAACGCTTGATCCTGCGACTGAGCTTGATGCTCAGCCGTCCGAATCCACGTCCAACCCCGAGACTGCCGAAGCACACAACATTGCTGCCCCAGCGCTGGACGCCGATGCCTCAACCGAGCCTGTAAACCAGGCCGCCCCTGCAGAAACTGAGCACACCGCTCAACGCTCTGCAGCCCCGGCCGAACACAGCGCCGAATCAATGGACGATTTCTCAGCTGCCCTCGAAGCTTTCGAGCGCGAGCAGGCCGCTGAAGCTGCTGCTGTCGAAGCCTACGGAGACAAAGTCGTCTCCGGCACCGTCCTCAAGCAGAGCGAAAAGTTTCTCGTGGTCGATGTGGGCCTCAAGTCCGAGGGCCTTGTGCCGCTCGAGCAGGTCGTCGATCACACTGGCGCAGTCAAGTTCCAGCCCGGCGAAGTCATCGAGGTTGTCATCGAGCGCGAAGAACCCGAGGGCGGCTATCTCGTCAGCTACGAGAAAGCCCAGCGCCTCCGCGTGTGGGACACCATTGAAAAGCATGCTACCGACAAGACGCCGGTCATCGGCACGGTTGTCAGCCGCGTCAAGGGCGGCCTTACTGTCGACATCGGCATGAAGGCATTCCTGCCCGGCTCGCAGCTTGAGATCCGTCCCGTCCGCAATCTCGACGGTTATCTCGGCCAGCAGATCGAAGTCCGCGTCATCAAGCTCAACAAGAAGCGCGGCAACGTCGTCGTCTCCCGCAAAGAGATCCTCGAGGAAGAGCAGACAGTCAAGCGCTCTACCACCCTCGAGCACCTCGGCGAAGGCGCGGTTCTCACCGGCACGGTCAAGAACCTCACCGACTACGGCGCGTTTGTCGACCTCGGCGGCATCGACGGCCTTCTCCACATCACCGACATGAGCTGGGGACGCCTCACCCATCCCCGCGATCTGGTCAACGTCGGCGACGAGATTCAGGTCAAGGTGCTCAAGTTCGACAAAGACAAGCAGCGCGTCTCGCTCGGCTTCAAGCAGCTCACTCCCGACCCATGGCTCGATGCCTCTGAGCGCTATCCCGTTGGAGCACACGTCCACGGCCGCGTTCTTTCGGTCACCGACTACGGCGCGTTCGTTGAGCTTGAGCAGGGAATCGAAGGCCTCGTTCACCTCTCTGAGATGACCTGGTCCAAGCGCCTCAAGCACCCCTCCAAGCTGGTCAAGCCCGGCGACGAGGTCGACACGGTTGTCCTCAGCGTCAACCCCGCCGACCGCCGCATCTCGCTCGGCATGAAGCAGCTCCTCGAGAATCCGTGGGAGAACCTCACCGAACGTTATCCCGCCGGAACCGTCGTCGAGGGTCGCGTTCGCAACCTCACCGACTTCGGCGCCTTCATCGAAATCGAGGATGGCATCGACGGCCTCGTCCACGTCTCAAACCTGAGCTGGACCAAGCGCGTCAAGCATCCTTCTGAAATCGTAAAGAAGGGCGAGAAGGTCAAGGCAGTTGTTCTCGGCGTAGAGCCGCAGAACCGCCGCCTGTCGCTCGGCATCAAGCAGCTTCAGCCCGATGTGTGGGAGAGCTTCTTCGCTACTCACCGCGTCGGCGATCTGGTGCACGGCAAGGTCCTCCGCACTGCTCAATTCGGCGCTTTCGTTGAGATCGCCGAGGGTGTTGAAGGCCTCTGCCACATCTCTGAAGCCGGCGACGCCCCGGGCGAGCCTTCCAAGCTCGACGTTGGCCAGGAGCACGAGTTCAAGATCATCAAGATCAACGTCGAAGAGAAGAAGGTGGGCCTCAGCCTTCGCGCGGTATCCGGCAGCAGCCACGAAGCCAGCCGCGCCCAGGTCGAGAGCTACAAGGAGCACGCCCACAAGGCACCCGTCTCCAGCTCTACAACGACTCTCGGCGACCTCATCAACTGGCGCAAGAACGAGCGGTAAGTTTTCCGCCCGTCCTTATCCGGCACACCAGAACGGCCACCCTCGCGGGTGGCCGTTCTGCTTTTCTGAACATCGCCGGATCACTGAATCCATTACCGGAAATACAACCACGCTGTCATCCTGAGCGCACGGGGCCCCAAATGCTTTCTTCAATTTGGGGGTGGTAAGCGAAGGATCTGCTTTTGTCTTCCCGAGTCGAACCCGGAACCGAACGAAGGCCCTATCTCTCGATCCCAAACCGATAGACGTTCACGCTGATCGGATCCACGGTGATCGTGTTATCGACCCGGCTCACCCGGCTCTCTTTGACTTCAAGCTGCGCCGTTTGGCCGGCTCGATTAACCGCATCGAGGTTGCTAGCGGTCAGCTTCCACAACGTTCCGAGATTATAGAGCTTCGAACCAGCAACGTTCAGATCGAACCTCTCACTCTTCTCCGTTGCATTCACGACTACCAGATTTAAAAACCTGTGATCGGGAGAAAGCGTGGCCAGCACATCCAGCGGATAGGTAGGGCTGCCGGATCTGGTCTTCGGCTCGTCGCCGTAATTCGGATTGGTCGCCGGCTGCTGCGAATTGCCCGAGACAGCCACCGGGATCGTTCCCGCAAGATGCTCGCCATACAACTCGTACACCACTCCCACAGCATTGATAGCCGATGCGGTCGGCGTGATATCCAGCGATGAAGTGCCCATCGTATGCGAACCGACCGTAATGAAGTCCGTGTGCCGCAACATTTCGTTCAACAGCATGCCGTGAGCCAGCGCCGTTTTCAGAGTCGGTGCACTGAATCCACCGCCTCCCAGGTTGATATAGGCATACTCGTCCATCGACATAAAAATCCTTTTGTCGACCATCTTCGGAAAACGCTTCTGATAGCCTTCCCACTCTTCGGCGTGTCGGCGGATCACATCGCCGGCGTGCCGTGCGTACTCGAGCGAGGTCGGCTCGTAGGTCACGTCTGCGGCGGAGTCCGGTGCGTCAGGCGGCAGAGCCTTGGCCTTCGCAAGATCGAAATGTCGGCCCGGCCCCTCATACCAATGCTGGGCAATGCCATCAAATGTTCCCCAGCATTTCTCCAGCAGGCCGCCGGTCCAGTCCGTGTCCGATCCGAACATGGGTTCGATGTTATCCACGTATTTCCCGCGATCCGTGCCCTTCAGCCACATGGGCTCCATCATCTTCGCCGAACCAATCAACGTGATCGAAGGATCGGCTTTGCGCATCTCCCTTGCAAAATCGTTGTTCTTGATTTCGAAGTACTTCAGATCGGTGTACCCAATCTGAAAAGTTCCCCACGGCTCATTCCCGATATTCCAGTACTTGATGTGATAGGGCTCGGAATGACCGTTCTTTGCCCGCTTTGCACCCCAGTAGGTGCTGGCTGCGCCGTTCAGGTATTCAACTTCTTCCGCGGCAGAGTGAGCGTCGCCGAGCCCCGCATTCACCGTCACGTAAGGTTCGACATCGATCAGCTTGCACAGCGTCATGAACTCATCCATGCCCACATCGTTTACCTGCATGGCATTCCAGGCATAGTCAAACATGGGCCGCCGCTTGTCGATATCGCCGATCGCATCGTGCCAGTCCCAGTCGGAAAGAAAGTTTCCCCCAGGCAAGCGCCACATCCCGGAGTGAAGTTGCTTCAAAAGCGCAATGGTGTCGGGTCGAAATCCCTGCGCATTATCCGCAGGCATGAGCGAGACAGCGCCGATGTGAAAGTCGCCCGAACCGGTGCCGGAAATTTCGAGAGATGCGTCGGCAGAATCTGCCTTCGGACGAAAACTGAGCGGAAACCGCTTGTAGTCGCGCGTCAGCGTGACGGTCGTAGTCTGCTTGTCGTTCGCATCGGCTCCCCAGCTCAGAGAGATACTCACCTTCGTCCCAGGAGTGCCGCGAAGAAAGATGCGACCCGCGTACTCCTTCCCGCTCACCAGCGAGAATCCCCTCTGACTGATTCCGTGCGCAGTCGCACCATCCAGCAGAATCCTGGGGCTGTGTTCGCCGACAAAGGGCTGGTCATGATCCATCACCACAATGTTGTCCGGGCCCACGGGACGCCATTTATGCAGCTGCTGGCGCATGGGGTTCCCGCTCTGCCGGCGTGGCGCTGGAGGATCCGTGGATGTGACCGGGAAATAGAATTTGCGATCATCCAGCAGCTCTGCCCACACGCTGCGATAAATCAGCGTACCAATGTGCTCGATAAAGCTTCCGAACACGTTCTTCGAAACCGGATCGGAGGTCTTCTGCGTATCGACTGTCACGTTGAGCGGATCGGGCACGTTGAAAGGCGCCTGCTGCGCCGCAACAGACAGACATCCAAAGAAAGCCACAGCACGAATCACAATGCTTCTTTTCATCATCGCTCCCGAGTCCATTCAGCTTCTGAATTTTCGCGTCAAGCCGTCGATCAAAGGCCGGGTGCCCCGGTCCCTCGCTTTTGAGGACAGGGGAAATCTTTGCAGCGCATTCCCCGCTCCATGCTTTTAAAAGCAGGATCTTCGCTCGCATAAATACGGGGAAGAGACGTCCGCAACCAAAAGGTTGCATGCCTTTCCTCGGTCCCTCGTCCCTTTGTTCCCTCGTCCCCTGCCTCTCTCACACCTGCAGAGTCAGAACCGAATACGACCGCGCCGGCACCTTCACGCTCATCTTCGATCCTACCGACGGCGACGCCACCGTCTGCGGCACCACCTTCTTCGGATCCGCAAATGTGTTCAGCGCCTTTAAATCTTTCCCCGTAATCGTCTCGAACCCGATCACCTTCGACGGCGTCAGATCGTGCCAGTTCAACTCCAGTTCCTGCTCATTCTCGAGATCCCGATTCAGTACAAAAATCGTCGCCGTCTTCTGCTCCGGTTGCAGTGTCGCCATCACATCGAGATAGTTCACGTGTCCAAACCCCGGAGCCGCGAGCCCGATATCCTCGATCGGCCTGCCCAGCGACGCCACCTCGTATCCCGGCCCTTCCGGCGCGATGCTCAACGCACGCCCACGCCCATACTTCAGCGCCCACGCATACGGATAGAAGATCGTGTTGCGCAGGATCCCGTCCTTATTCGTCATGATCGGCGCAATCACATTCACCAGCTGTGCCAGGCACGCCACCTTCACGCGATCCGAATGCCGCATCAGCGAATTCACCAGTCCGCCCACCAGCAGCGCATCTTCCAGGTTGTAAGGCTCCTCCAGCAGATGCGGCGCCGGCTTCCCGTGTCCATTCACTGCATCGCCATTGCGCGCTCGATACCACACGTTCCACTCGTCGAACGATAAGAACAGCTGCTTCCCCGACCGCTTCTGCGCCCGCACCGAATCGCAAACCGCCACGATCTCCTCGATCTGCCGATCCATCGCCAGGTTCATCGCCAGGTACTTCGAGCTCTCGTGATTTGTCTCCTCGGTATTTCCCCAATAGCGGTGCAGCGAAATGCCATCCACGTATTCGTAGCACTGCTCCAGCACCGTGCGATCCCAGGTGATGTACGTCGGCATGAACGGCCCGCTGGACCCGCATGCAATCAGCTTCACTTTCTCGTCAACCGCCCGCATCTGCCGTGCCGCATCCGCCGCCTTGATGCCGTAGTCGCGAGCCTCCATGTGCCCGATCTGCCACGGCCCGTCCATCTCGTTGCCCACGCACCAGAACTTCACATTGTGCGGCTGCTCATAACCATGCGATCGCCGCAGGTCGCTCCACTTCGTCCCGCTCGCCACGTTGCAATACTCCACCAGCGCCGCGGCATCCTCCGCCGATCCAGTCCCGAAGTTCAACCCGAACAGGGGCTCCGTTCCTGCCTTCCGCGCCCAGGTGATGAACTCATTCGTTCCAAACTGGTTCGTCTCCATGGTGTTCCAGGCGCGATCCAGCACCGCCGGCCGATTCTTCTTCGGTCCCACGCCGTCCAGCCAGTGGTAGCCCGAAACAAAGTTCCCCCCGGGCCAGCGAATGATGGGAACACCGAGATCGTGAATCTCCTTCATCACATCGGTTCGGAACCCATCCCCATCCGCAAACTTCGAGCCCGGCTCATAGATTCCTTCATAAATCGCCCGCCCCAGTTGCTCCAGGAACGATCCAAACAGATGCGGATTAATCTCGGAAATCTGCCGGCCCGAATCAATCACGACGCGCGTAACGCGCTGCGCCTGTGCGATCCCGAATCTGCCCAGTGCAGATGTTGCCGCGACAGCGAGACCAGTCTGGCCAGCCCGCTTCAAAAATTGCCTGCGAGAATCTTTCTTCATAAGAGATCCCTTCCTGTTGCGGAATTGCAAGAGTGTTCGCGAGATTGCGGTTCGAACTCGCCCGCATCGGCGAGTCATGTTCGCTACGGAAAACTACTGGTAAACGTTTGCTCGCAAAGCATAAAAACCCCGCCGCCGCTTGTCAAAGGTTGATTTTGCACACCGCTGCGCTTCGACCCCCACTCGAGCCGTCATCACATCGGCTTGTGATCTCCGCCCTAGCCGCACTTGTTGCCAGAAGCCTATGGTCCTCCCCAGGGAGAGGTGTGTTCATGTCCATCAGGAGTTCACGTCGCGACTTTCTATCCGCCGGGTTGATGCTTCCCGTTGCCGGTGCCGCTTCCAATCTCGACTTCCTCAACCCCGACAAGCCCGCGCCCAAAATCGCAAAGACCCCGAAACTCGCCTACCGAAGTCTCGGCAAGACGGGACTCAAGGTCACCTCCGTCGGCTTCGGTTGCATGATCACCTCCGATCCCAGCGTCATCACTCGCGCCGCCGATCTAGGAATCAACTACTTCGACACCGCCCGCGTCTACCAGCAGGGCAACAACGAGCGCATGGTAGCCGCAGCTCTTGGCGCCAAGCGCAAAGACCTCATCCTCTCCACCAAATCAGTCAGCTCCAACAAGGCCGCAGTGCTGAAAGACCTCGACACCAGCCTCACCGAACTCAAAACCGATTACGTCGACATCTGGTATCTGCACGCCAAGGACTTGCCGAGCGCCATTCACGACGACATGATCGAAGCCCAGCAGATCGCCAAGCAGCAGGGCAAGATCCGCTTCGCCGGCATGAGTACACATGCTCTCGCGAAGATGACCGAGTGGACAGTCGACAAGAAGGCCTTCGACGTCGTCCTTACCGTCTACAACTTCACCATGGACCCAAAAATGGACGAGACCATCGCCGCAGTCGCGAAGACCGGAACCGGCGTAGTCGCCATGAAAATCATGGCCGGCGGAGCCCGCGCCCGTCGTCCCGGTGAGCAGGTTGACCCGAGAACGCAGCGCGATGGCGCAATGCTTTCCGCTCTCAAGTGGGTACTGAACAAGCCCAACATCGGCACCACAATCCCCAGCATGACCGACATGGATCAGCTCGACGAGAACCTCCGCGCCATGGCTGAGAAGTTTGCGCCCGCGGACGAGAAGATTCTCACCGCGCATCTCGATAAGATCGCGCCTTACTATTGCCGCTTCTGCGGCGAGTGCGACGGCGCATGTGCAAAGGATCTTCAGGTCGCCGACACGCTGCGCATCCTCACCTACGCCGAAGGCTACGGCCAGTTTGCCTTGGCTCGCGAGCGCTTTAACGAGCTGCCTGCGCATCATGCAACATCCCGCTGCGGCGACTGCACAGAGTGCACCGTCAACTGTCCGCATGGCGTGCGTGTCTCCGAACGCATCAGCCGCGCCCAGGAACTCTTCGCATGAAGCGCCTCCTTCAGGGCCGGGTGCCCCAACCTAACCGCAGCTTTTCGCGGTTAGGATGGAAAACGAAAATGCCAGACCTTGTATCAGGGCACGACTTCAGCCGTTCAATCACATTGCTTGCTTTGAACGGGCACGACTTCAGCCGTTCAATCACATCGCTTGCTTTGAAAGGGCACGACTTCAGCCGTTCAATCACATCGCTTGTTTTGAAAGGGCACGACTTCAGCCGTTCAATCACATTGCTTGCTTTGAAAGGGCACGACTTCAGCCGTTCAATCACATCGCTTGCTTTGAAAGGGCACGACTTCAGTCGTGCCAAAAAGCCTGCACAAAAGCTGAGGGCTTTAGCCCCTGAGGGATGGTTTTTGCTTTTGGTGGTTCTGATCTGCTCGTTCCTTGCCCAATCGTCCGCTCACGCGCAGGCCTGGCTCGACTGCCACTTTGTCCCCGGTTATGAACAATCCGGACCGAAGCGGCAATACACCTCCGACAATCTCTTCGAGTATCGCGACGGCGCCGCCGAGGGCTACCTCATCTACAGCTTCGCCGCAATGCAGGGCATCGACTGCAAATCCGGCGAGACCATTCTCTCCATCGACGTCTCCGACATGACCGATGCCGATTCCGCCTACGGCATGTTCTCCGCTAACCGCGATCCCAGGCGGCCCATCGCTAAAATCGGCATGGGCGCCCAGTTAATGCCGCAGAGCCTGCTCTTCGCCAGGGGCAAGTACTACGTCGAGATCATCGAAACCGACGGCAGCACCGACTCCAACCAGACCGCAACCTTGCAGGCCTTCGCCGCGAAAATCGAACCCCTCCTCGATGGACGCAGCACACCGCCCGAAGAGCTTGGATGGTTCCAACCTGAAAATCAGGAATCCGCAAAGCTCGTTCCCGAGAGCGTTCTCGGACTCAAGATTCTCAAGCGCGGCTACGTCGCGAAGTACCCGCAAGGCCAGGCCTTCATCGTCGTCGAACAATCACCCGAATCCGCGGCAGAAGTCATGAACAAACTTCGTGCCCGCTTCGAAGGCTCTACCCCTGCGCATTTTGGCGATGAAGCCTTCCAGGTAAAAGCGCCCTATCTCGACGGTGTTTGCGTCTTCCGCAAAGGCCGCATCATCAGCGGATACACCAATCTTCCAGATCCCGCAGAAGCGGTCGCACAGTCCGCGAAGCTTCTGGAACGGATTCCCTGATTCGCAATTTCAACGGATCGAAGATCTTTTTCGGCCGTCTGGAACTCGGTCTCGGAGTTGTCAGACTCTCGCTTCCGCCAGGAATCCGCTAACTTGCCAAGAGACTAACCGCCTGTCTCACCGCTCTGCACCGATCCTTCCGAATCCACTCGTGCATCCGTCAAAGTCTCACGGAATCAGCCTGCTGATCAGCCCCGTGATCACCGGCCTTGTGATGGGTCTAACAGGTCGTATCGTGCGCCGGCGCGGAAAAACCCCCGTCCAGATCGAGAGCTTCGCCTACGGATTCACCTTCGCGTTTGCCTTCGCCCTGATCCGAATCCTGATGGTCCGCTGAAGCATCTCTTAAGTACCGGATTAGGCACCGCATCGTGAAGTTTCGGAACTCCTTCTCCGCTATACTGGAGCCAGCACAACCATCGCCCCATCTTCCGTAAACCATGCCAAATACTGCAATTAGCCGCGAAGTTGTCCCGCCCTCCGTGTCTCAGAACGCGAGTGCGCGAAACATCATCAGCTTCACGGCCCTCAGTTTCGTGGTTTACCTCGCAATCGGGCTGCCTCTCGCCGTTCTGCCCGAGTACGTTCACTTGCGCATGGGCTATCACGCTTCGCTCGCGGGCGCAGTCATCAGCATCCAGTACATCGCCACGTTTCTCAGCCGTCCCTGGGCAGGCCGCATCTCCGACCATAAGGGCGCGAAGATTTCTGTCCTCTGGGGAATGGCAGCTTGCACCGCCAGCGGCATTTTGCTCTTCGGCGCCGCAGCGCTTCACCGCAATCCCGCCCCTCATCGTGTATGGCTCAGCCTCACCATCCTGATCGTTAGCCGCCTTGCGCTCGGCGTCGGCGAGAGCCTCGGCTCGACGGGAGCAACCTTGTGGGGCATCTCCAGCGCCGGCCCCGAACACACCGCCAAGGTCATTTCATACAACGGCGTCAGCACCTACGGCGCACTCGCTCTCGGAGCACCCCTGGGCGTAGTGATGGAAACACACTGGGGCCTGACCTCGGTCGCGATCCTCACGGTTCTCGTCTGCGCTGCTGCTTATGCCTGGGCGGCAATGAAGCCTCCCCTGCCGGTCACTCCCGGCGAACACCTTCCATTTCGCAGCGTTCTTGGCCGTGTAATGCCTCATGGCACTGGTCTCGCGCTCGGCGGAGTTGGCTATAGCGCGCTGGCAACCTTTGTCACCCTCTTCTATGCGAGCCGTCGTTGGGACGGCGCCGCACTTTGCCTTTCTGCATTTGGATTTGCTTTCATCGCCACGCGCCTCGTCTTCATTCGCACAATCGGCACCTTCGGCGGATTCCCCGTCACGAAGATCTGCCTCATCGTCGAATCCCTCGGCGTGCTGCTCCTCTGGCTTTCTGTCTCGCCGTGGATGGCTCTCGCCGGAGCGGCCCTCGCCGGTGCCGGATACTCACTCGTTTTCCCGGCGCTCGGCGTCGAAGCCGTCGCAAGGGTTCCGGTTGAGAATCGCGGAACAGCACTCAGCGTCTACACGGTTTTCGCCGACGTTTCGTTCTTCATGGTCGGCCCCGTCGCCGGAGCAGTCATCGGAGCCTTCGGCTATCGCAGCGTCTTCCTCTTCGCACTCGTCTGTGTGATCGCAGCGCTCGGAATCGTCTTCGTCCTCGCCGGCAGGAAGGCGCACACCTTCGCGCCAGTCGAGAAATCGCAGCGTCGCGAGATCGAACGCTGCACTTCCTAGCTCCGTTAAACGCGCGAAGCGCGCTAGCTCCGCTGCTCCAGTAAACTGACTTGTGTGGCATCGTCCTTCCACATCGAAAACTTCGGCTGCCGTGCGGCACGCGCCGACGGCGAAGCCATAGCCGCCCTCCTCCGCAATTCAGGAGCCGCCGAGAGCCTCCCCGCCCAAGCCGATGTAGTCATCGTCAACACCTGCAGCGTCACTGCCGAAGCTGACCGCGAAGCCCGCGCCTTCATCCGCCGCGCTCACCGCCACAATCCAGATGCCCGCATCATCGCCACCGGCTGCTACGCCCAACGCGCACCTCAGGAACTGGCCGCGCTTCCCGGCGTCGCCGCCGTAATCGGAAACAGCCACAAAGCCCTCACTCCCGAAGTCGCGCTAAGACTGATGCCCGTCCGCCGGGCCCCGACGAATGACCTGATCCAGATTCAGGCGTCATCAACCGCGGCTGCCGCACCGCAGGTGCTGCTCGCCGACGACTCCTTCGCCCACTCCTTCCTCGAAGAAGCCCCGATCACGCCCGGCACCCAGACCCGTCCCAACCTCAAAATCCAGGAGGGCTGCTCAAACCGCTGTTCTTTCTGCGTCATCCCGCAGACACGCGGTCACTCGCGCAGCCTTTCGTCGTCCGCCGTACTCCAGCACGTGCGCCACTTCGTTGAAGCCGGCGGTAAGGAACTCGTCTTCTCCGGAATCAATCTCGGCCGCTGGGGACGCGACCTCGATCGTTCAACCTCCGGACCCCGCACCCTGGCCGCTCTCGTCCGCGCCATCTTCGACCAGACCACCCTCCCGCGCCTCCGCCTCAGCTCCATCGAACCCATGGACTGGGACGCCGACCTCATTTCAGGAGTGCGGGAATTTGCAGGCGGCCGTCTTGCTCGCCATGCTCACCTCCCACTCCAGTCCGGCTCCGACTCCGTCCTCCGCCGCATACACCGCCGCTATCGCCCCTGGCACTACGCACAGAAAATCGCCGAACTGGTCAGCGCCGCGGGCCCTCAGATCACGATTGGCGCGGACGTCATGGTTGGCTTCCCCGGTGAAACCGGCCGCGAGTTCCAGGAGTCCTGCGATTTCATCCGATCTCTCCCCTTCGGATACCTGCACCTCTTCCCGTTCTCACCCCGTCCCGGCACCCGCGCCTGGACGCTCCATTCCGAAAATCCAGTCCCCGCTCCAGTCATCAACGAACGAATGTTCGCCTTGCGTGCGCTCGCCGCCGACAAGACCCGCGCCCATCGAATCCAGTTCATCGGCGCCAACCTTGAAGCCATCACCCTCCATACCCCCGCAGCCCTCGCTGCTTCCCGCCGCACCTCTGCCCTTACCGACAACTTCCTCCCCGTCGAACTTGATCTACCGCTCCCGGCCAATCAGCTGGTCCAGATCGGCATAACCGGCCTCACCGCAGATAACACGCTTCTTGCATCGCCCATTCGCGCAGCCGATTCCCAAAGCGTTTCATTCCCAGGCTCCTTCCCCCGACAAGCCGGGCAGGCTCTGGAAACCGCCTTCTAAGTCTCACCTCTGCAAGGGAAACCAGCATCAAACCAGTGCTATACTCAGGGTGCGTTCGCGCGCCCTCGAAAGAACTCCGGACCAGCTCCGGATACGGGCGCCCGGCCCATTTGGAGGATGTACCATCGCACTCGATAAACGCTCGGCCAAGTCTTTTATCCGCATCAACGATCGCATTCGCGCCCGCGAAATCCGCGTAATCGACGAAAACGGCGAACAACTCGGCATCCTCGCGCCCTTTGAAGCGCTGAAGATTGCCCGCGAACGCGGGCTCGACCTGGTTGAAGTCTCTCCCACCGCCGTCCCACCCGTCTGCCGCATTCAGGACTACGGCCGCTTCCTTTACGAGAAAGACAAGTCCGAACGCGCCGCGCGCAAAAAGCAGAAGGTCATCATCGTGAAGGAAGTAAAGTTCTCCGTCACCGTCGACGACCACGACTACCAGACCAAGAAAAATCAGGCAGTCAAATTCCTGCAGGGCGGCGACAAGGTCAAGGCCAGCCTCCGCTTCCGCGGACGCCAGATGGCCCACCGTGACCTCGGCTACAACATCATCAACCGCCTCATCCAGGACATCGGCGAGATTGCCGTTGTCGAGTTCATGCCGCGCATGGAAGGCACCATCCTGCACGCCATCCTCGCGCCCAGCAAAAAAGCTGAAGGCCAGAAAAAGCCCCAGCCACCCGCTCCGCCGCCGCAACCTCCGCGCCCGCCGGCACCTGCAGCGCAATAGCCAGATTCAAACCCAAGGCCGCCTCTCGCAGGCGGCCTTTTGATTTGCAGCAATCTTCGCGACAAACCCGCTGACTTGCTGACTCGCTACGTGCGCAGCACGCTAACTTGCTAAAAGATTAAACCTCATCTCAAACTGCCGGTGCCGACTCGAGCCTGGCTCTGCTAACGTGCAAAGCACGCTAACCCCGCCCGCTCCGTTGTATTCTGACCCCATGCTTCCCTACAGGCGTGCAGTTCTTCTCCTTGCGTGTCTTACCGTCGCTTCTGCGCCCCATCACATAACTGCTC
>Ga0207671_10002956_pt1 | contig 17493 bp, 19 predicted proteins | sample KBSC24metaG_FD_184352 | JGI IMG/M metagenome (GOLD analysis project Ga0207671, IMG submission 184352) | Corn rhizosphere microbial communities from Kellogg Biological Station, Michigan, USA - KBS C2-4 metaG (SPAdes) (version 2) | ecosystem: Host-associated > Plants > Roots > Rhizosphere > Soil... | reverse complement strand
TTTCAGCCAATTTTTTGAAGCAGGAAATGAGAAAAGCTGGATACTCCGACTTGGGTGCTAGGGTGGCCTTGGCGGGTCTGGTGAAACTCGGTTACGCGAAGTCCGCGAGACGTGGTGACCCCTACGAAAGCTGGGTTGTTTATGCCCTTACCGAAGAGGGAGAGTCCTGGCTAATCGAGAATCAATCCAAGTTGGAAATTCGGAAATCTCGTCCAGCGCTCCTCGCGGACTATGACAATGAGGTAAAAGACGAGGACATTCCCTTCTAAGGAATGTGATGACGTTTCAGTTTCCCGAGTGAGCACCTGACAACCGCCAGTCGATCCGGCCACCCTGCCTGTAGGCGGCATCCCATCTTTCTGTGCTACGCGTGACCGATATGGGGGGTCGATTTACCCTGACTCGGTCGCTCTAGATCCATAGTCCCGGGTCACGCACACACTCGCGAAATGAAAGCTGGAGGTATCTCGAACACCTTCAGTCAGATTTTTGGACTAGCGCCTTCACTATTTCAGCTGCCGAATTAAGGCCGCGCGCCGTCAACGTATAGCCAGTCTCCTTAGTACCAGAGACTTCTGCCGACAATCCCTTGAAATTCGTCGCGAAGTTGGCTGCATCGAACGCGTCATAGTGCAGACAGGTTTCCTTAACATCGGAATGGGTGAACCGGGACGCACCATTGGCGAGATAGGCTGCCAAGCCCTTCAGGAGGAAGACGGATCGCATTCTCTTACTCTTTTTGTCTCCGGGGACCTTCTTCAACACCAGATCAATCTCTTCACCTCCGATGCTGAAGATGGACGACAGATCCTTCGCGTTGAGGCCATTCCGGACAATCCATTTGCGACCCGCTGGGCTGATTCCATCTGCGTCCTCCTCGTCGCCCTCACGCTTTCCGTTGGCTGCGCTCTCCAATGATGGGGAGACACTTCGTTCTTCCAAAGCCCCGCGATTCCGCAGACCATCTGAAGCAGTTGGAATGCTCAGGTGCAGTTTATCCAGAACATATTTCAGCACCCGCACCTGCGCGTCGGGCTGAAGTTCTTTTAGCGTCGAGTAGACTTCGCTAATTGCTGTTATTTCAGGGTCTAGCGGGGCGGTGTTTTCAGGTGTCATTTCTTTCTCCTGATCAGTTTGCGGGCCACAATACAGCCCATTCACGTTTGAAGAACTCAACAGCAAACTCTGCTGCTACGAATGCGGCATATTCCTGCCAGTCATCAGTTTTGTCCGCCGCAAAGTCACAAACTGATTTGAAAGACACAAATCTCGGCCTTGGCTCAGGGGACTCTTGCACGGCTCTATAAACACCGTAAGTCTCCATCTCCACGCCGATAAGTTTTCGCCAATTTCGCTGAATCTCGATGATTCGTGTGGGATCGTCGATGACCTGATCTGCTGCACCGACGGGCCCAAGATGCAGGCGGTTCTGAGAGAGCGGTTTGCCGCTGGGCCAACGACTGCGAATTGTTTCGAAAAGGGAGTTGGATCCTCTGTATTTCTGTAGCAGGCTTCGCAGCCGAGGGTTCAAGCCGATTGGGTACGGGTCGGGAAGAAACTCGCGAATGCCGTTCTCCATTACGACTTTTCCGGAGTTGTAATCTACGCTAGGATCGGCGACAAGAACGTCGCCATATTGTTTGTTTCCACTTCGAGTGCCAGCTGCTATCCCGATCATAGCCACAATTCGCGGACGGAACTGATGGACCAACTGGGTCGTGGCTATCGCAGCCGCGGTGAGACCCATAGATGTAGACGTAGTCGCAATGATCCTCAGCTTTTTGCCGCCTTCGGCCGTAGTGTTCGTCTCGCGATACACGTGAGCGAGCCTAGCATCACCTATTTCACGCCAGGCAGACGATCCCCCGAGTGAATTAATCACCGCCTGCATTTCTGGAAACGGTATCGCGCACACGATGCCAATATCGGAATCGAAGCCCTCGCTTTTATCAGTCGCAAGTGACAGCCCCGTAACCGTCCGAAGGTGCTCGACTCCCTTTTCAGTAAGAGCCCACTGCAATGGTGGTCCCTTGTGTTTCGGACTCGCATATGCGGTGTATTTGCGGAGACTCGCCGGAATGTTCTTAGGGGATTTCGCCCCAAGATGCAGTTTCAAAATCTCTGCAATCTGGCGGGCAGTGACGGGCTGTATGTGCGCTCTCAGGGCGAAGAGTGCGGATAGAATGACGTACTGATCGGTACGTTCCTTCGGTTTCACCGCACTCATCAGCGCGGATAGCTCGATCATCACTTTTCGACTGTTCTGACGAATAGACCCGGCACCGTCGCGACCGCGTGCAAGATTGCCTTGTCCTTGTCCAGGAATACGTACACACCGTCCCGAATCACGAGGCTGTCAGCCTTGATCGTATGAACAGGTACGTGTGATGTAGAACTCGCATCAGGTCCAAAAATTTCGTATGTCTTCATGATCGGCTCCATGAACGAAGGCCGTGACAATGAAACAGTCACCGGCGGCCCGGCTTTGTGAGGGGTCGCCCATAGGATACCAAAGTTGAAACAAATCTCGTCGGAGCCACTTGACACTAGTAACGTGCTCCGATCACCTTCTATTCACTTCTCAGATGGTTTTTTAACGACGTGGTTCAAGAACACTATTCGGTGGTGAATCTGCTTCAGATTGACTTGGGGGTTGTCTGTACGAGGCGTGATATCAGTCCGCCCGAGTGTGGATATTTTGTTGTAATTATTGCGGTAATCGAGTTAAATTGTAGAATTGCAAATTGCTGTAATATAATGAGTTTCCACAAAAAGTTGGCTCCTCAGGTAGGACTCGAACCTACAACCCTTCGGTTAACAGCCGAATGCTCTGCCATTGAGCTACTGAGGAGTGAGTGGCGCTGAATTGCCCTCTATAAAGTTAACAGACTGAACGAGTCGCGTCAAAATGGTGAGTCGCGACGAGCCCCGGTTTTCCGACTCGTAAAGCTGCGCATTAGGCGTATCGACCATCCAACCTTCTTTCGGAGGAATCACTTATGAAATCGCGCGACGGCTCACTGCTTCAGAATGCCGTTTATCTTGGGCTTGGTCTCGCCTCGACCATCCTCAGTACTTTATCGGACCGCACGCAGAACAAGTTGAATTGGACCAAGGGCAAGGTAGTTGTGATCACCGGAGGGTCGCGGGGGCTGGGGCTGGCGCTGGCGGAGGAGTTCGGGAGGCGCGGCGCGCAATTGGTCCTGGCAGCGCGAAATGAGGACCAGTTGGCAGAGGCGCGGCGGCAACTGCTCGATCGGGGAGTTGTGAGGAGCTCGGACGATGTGCTGATTGTGGCGGCGGATTTGCGGCAGCCGGAGGAGGCTTCAAGACTGATTGAGGAGGCTACCCGGCGGTTCGGACGCGTCGATGTGCTGATCAACAATGCTGGTGTCATCACGGTTGGGCCGATTGAGAACCAGACGCTGGAGCAGTTTCGCGAGGTGATGGAGTCAAATTTCTACTCGGGACTGCACTGCACGCTGGCTGTGCTGCCGCAAATGCTGGAAAGGCGTGCCGGTTCGATTGCGACAGTGAGCTCGATTGCGGGCCGCATTGCTGTGCCTCATCTACTTCCCTATTGTGCGAGCAAGTTCGCTGCGGTGGGATTCTCTGAAGGATTGGGGATGGAAGTGCGGTCGAAGGGCATTCGCGTGACGACCATCTGCCCTGGGCTGCTGCGGACAGGCTCGCATCGCAATGCATTATTTACAGGAGACGCGTCGCGCGAGTACCAGTGGTTCAGCCTGGCGGCGAACATGCCCGGTGCGTCGGCCTCGGCGCGCCACGCTGCAAAAAAGATTGCGAACGGGATTGCAGCCGGATGCGCGGAGATTACGATCACTCCGCAGGCGCTGATTGCGGCGCGGTTTGGAAATCTCTCGCCTGAAGCGAAACGGATCGCGATGATGGCGATGCACATGACGCTACCCGACGCGAAGGAAGGGCAGAACAGTCCTCGTTGCGGCGAGGAAGTTCGTGACCGAGAACTCTTCCCTGCTTCGACGATTGGATCCTCGGCGGCCCGGCGCTATAACCAGGTTGTCGCCATTGCCGAACAATGAGCCGCGCGACCGCTGAGGGGAGCTGGCGAGATATTCTGGTATTTGCAGAAGGAGGGCGCCATGTCCCGCATATCCCGGCTCGATCGCAACGAGGTTACTCCTGAAATTGCGACGCTGTATGACAAGATCTTTGCGGTGCGCGGAAATGTGCCGAACATGTTTCGGGTGATGGCGCATCGACCCGAGATTTTTGCCACCATGCAGGCGCATTTTGCAGCTGTGCTTAACACCGGGACCGTGCCGATGCGTCTGAAAGAGCTGATCATTGTTCGAACCAGCCAGGTGAACGAGACGCCTTACTGTCTTGCAAGCCATACGATTCTCGCGCGGAATCTGGGATGGAGCGACGATCAGCTTTCTCATCTGGCGGAGTGGCCCCGGCGCGAAGATTTCACACAAGCGGAAAAGGCGGCCCTTCGGCTCGCGGAAACCGTCACGCGCAATCCGCACGAGGTAACGGATGAGCAGTTCGCGGAATTGCGCGGCTTCTACTCGGAAGGCGAGATTGTGGAACTGCTGTGCGCGATCGGGCTCTTCAACTACTTTAACCGGTTCAACAATGCGCTGAAGATGGAGCCGACGAAACCCGGCGAGGGTGGATGCGGCGCGCCTGGCGAGCAGAGTGTGGCAGCTTCGGCCCGATAGTTCTTGAAGATCGTTCCTCTACCCAAGAGTCAGGAGCTTCAATTCGAATGAAATTGAAATTGCCCGAAGGCGACTTCCGCGCCTATCTGTTCGATTGTGACGGTACCATTGCGGATTCGATGCCGCTGCACTACAAGGCGTGGAAGAAAGCCCTGGCCGAATACGGGTGCACCTACGATGAAGACCTCTTCTATTCGTGGGGCGGCAAGCCGGTGCGGAAGATTATTGCCGACCTGAATGAGATGCATGGGTTGGACATGCCGGTGGATACTCTTGCCGAATACAAGGAGAAGCTGTATCACTCGCAGTTGCCGGAATTGCAGGGGATTCCGGAGGTGATCGAGCATATCGAGGCCCAGCATGGGCGGATTCCATTTGCCGTAGTTTCTGGCAGCAGGCGGCAGTCCGTGATCGGCTCGCTGACGGCGCTTGGACTGCTGCAGAAGTTCGACGTGCTCGTTTGCGCCGAAGACTACAAACGCGGCAAGCCTGCGCCGGATGGATTTCTCCTCGGTGCGCAGAAACTCGGAGTGGCGCCGGAACATTGCCTCGTCTTCGAAGACACAGATCTCGGTATCCAGGCCGCCACTGCTGCCGGAATGAAGTCAGTCCTCGTCGCGCAGAAGCGGGGTCCCCGGCAACCTGTTGCTGGGGTGTAGAACCGGGGTCCCCGGCAACCTGTTGCTGGGGTGTAGAACCGGGGTCCCCGGCAACCTGTTGCTGGGGTGGAGAAGCGAGAAAACTGCGGAACCGGAGCCGGATCGAAGACGTAGTCTGATGTCGAGGAGGCGAGTGTGCCCGACCTACGTCTGTCCCCTGCCTCGGCTGATCGCAACGGAATCGGGGCAATGCAGGAGCGACGCGCCGATCTACTCGTTCTCAGCTCCATCGCCGCAGCATTCGCTCTTTTCCACATTCTTACCAATGGCCGATACGGCTTTCATCGCGACGAACTGCAATTCCTCTCGGATGCTCGGCACCTTGATTGGGGATTTGTCGCGTATCCACCGTTCACACCCTTCGTTGAGAGAGTCGGGTTCAACATATTTGGTCTGTCGCTGGTTGGCTTGCGGCTCTTCTCGGTCATCGCGCAGTCTGTCGTCATACTGGTCAGCGGCATCATGGCGCGCGACTTCGGCGGCAATCGACTGGCGCAGATTGCAACTTCAGTCTCCGTCGGATTGTCTGGATTGCCGATCTTCGAGGCCACGGAATTTCAGTACACAACGTTCTCGTTCTTGTGGTGGATCCTCGTTTGCTGGTTCACCATCCGCCTCCTGACCACGGAGAATCCGCGCTGGTGGCTTGGGATCGGAGCAGCAATCGGCCTGGGACTGATGACAAAGTATTCACTGGTCTTCTTCGTGGCCGGCCTCCTGGCAGGAATGGTACTGACGCGTGCGCGGCGATACTTCGCATCTCCGTGGTTCTGGGCTGGTGTCCTGGTGGCGCTGGTCATTTTTTCGCCGAATATTCTTTGGCTGATTCGGCATGATTTTGTCTCCTATCACTTCTTACAGCACATCCATGCGCGTGACGTGGGTCAAGGCCGAGCGGATGGCTACTGGACCATGCAGCTTCTGCTCGACGCAAACCCATTTGCAATTCCGCTCTGCCTGGCGGGCTTGATCGCGTTCTTCCGGGAGAGCCGGTACCGAATGCTCGCGTGGATGTTCGTTGTTCCGGTTCTTGTTTTCTGGTTGAACAAAGGACGGTTCTACTACGTCGCCGAAGCCTACCCGGTCCTAATAGCAATGGGCGCCGTGGTTGCGGAACGCTGGCTGGATCAGCGCACGAAACCACTTCGCCGGACATTGCAGTCCATCTATTTTGTTGGAGTGTTCGCGATGGGCGCATTGTTCATAGCAGTTCTCGTTCCGGTAGCCCCTTCCGGCCCGCTGCGCGACTTCGCGTTCAGAAACAACGGCGATTTGCGCGAGGAGATTGGGTGGGATGACCTGGTGCGCACAGTGGCTGGGGTCCGTGATTCCCTTCCCACATATCAGCAATCGAGCTATGGAATTCTGGTCGGCAACTATGGTGAAGCCGGAGCGATTGAAAACCTCGGAGCGTCATATCACCTGTCTGCTCCCATCAGCCTCACAAATTCGTTCTACCTGCGAACATATCCGAGCACCCCGCCAACCACGCTCATCATCGTCGGATGGTCGCAACAAGAAGTGGACGGCGAGTTCACTGGCTGCAGGCTCGCAGGCCACCTCGGCAATTCGCTTGGAGTGAAAAACGAAGAGAGCGAGTACCATCCGGACATCTTTGTGTGCGGCCCGCCGCGGCAGGAATGGCCCGAGTTCTGGAAGAGCAACCAGCGATACGGCTGAACAGCGCTCATCACGCAAGAAGCCCGGTTCGTCACAATCAGCGCGAAACCACTCAGCCCGTTGCAGGATGATTCTTCGTGCACGTGTACCACTGGGGAGGATCCGATGCGGCTGGTCTTTGCTCTAGGTATTGTCTCTGCACTTCTTCCAATTGCGATGATGGGACAGGCTTCCGTGTCACCTGAAGCCGCCGATAAAGCATATACCGCGCAAAACTGGACGGAAGCGGAACGGCAGTATGCCGAATTGACGAAGCAGCAACCGGAGAACGCGCGTTTCTGGTATCGGCTCGGCGTTTCCGAGCGCGGTGACAAGCACTTCGATGCCGCACTCGAAGCGCTGCAGAAAGCCAAAACGCTCGGAACCGGCCGAGGTCTTCCCGCGTTCATCGCCGATTATGAAATTGCGACCACGTACGCCGGCATGGGCGATTCAACACACGCGCTTCAGATGCTGAAGGCCTCTGCAAATACTGGCTTCATGATGCCCTCACGCTTACAGGGCGATGCTGAGTGGAGTTCACTGCGCTCCAACAACGAATTCGTCGCCCTTGCAAAGGTAGTTCAGCACAATGCCGCCCCGTGTCAAGATGCCGAATTCAAGCAGTTCGACTTCTGGGTTGGCGACTGGGAGGTCTCCTCAGCCATTGATGGAGTGCATCGGGGCGACAGTCATATTTCAAAAGAGATGGGCGGATGTGTCATCTGGGAGAACTGGACGTCGCTTGGAAGTCCCTACTTCGGCAAGAGCTACAACACCTGGAATCCGAACCTGAAACGGTGGGAGCAATACTGGGTCGATACATCCGCGGGCGTGATGTTCTTTCACGGAGAACTGAAGAGCAACATCATGGATTACTGGACGGACGACGTGCCGCAGGCAGGTGGCGGAACTTTGTTACGGCATCTGCAATTCTTCAATCTCGGGCCGGACAAAGTGCGTCAGTTCTCGCAGGGATCGAGTGACGGTGGCAAGACCTGGCACACTGAGTACGATTTCACCTATACGCGGGTCAAAGCCAAGCCCGCACAATCTGCCCCGTCGCACTAGAATCGCGAGTGGAATTGCTGCAGAATGCGCTGAGATCGCGATCAATAGAGCAAAACGGCAACTCTGTAGGCCGTGAATGTACCGGCTTCGCCGTTCGGCTCACAAGTTCCCACTGCAGCATCGTGAAACCGTTTCGAAGATAGCTGCTGCAAAAGATTGTTGGGAAGATGGCTCAGGTCCGAATCCTGCCAGCGCATCACGAAGCTCGGTTGCGCACCGCTTTCGACTCGCGGAAAGCCCCTGTCAACAGTGCACGCTGCGCGCGCCAGCGAATGATCTGCCATCACCTTGACGCCGATTCGTGCAATGAGCGAGCCCACCTGCTGCTCCACCTGTGCGGGCGAAAATGACTGGACAGCCCGCGTAAAGTCGGCGGTTGCATACAGCACTCCACGCCGGGCGATAACAGCGATGCCGATTCGATCGACCTCTGGGTTGAGCATGTTTTCGCGATGGAGTTTGGAGTGCATCCATGCGTCATGAATTTCCGGAGACGTTGGTCCGACAGCGATGTTCTCCTCGATCAGGTTGAAGTGGGCGCCGGAGAGGCCAGCCCTCTCTGACAGCACCAGCTCGCCGGGATAATCATGCTGGATTGCTCCGCCTTCGCTCACCATGCGCCGTGTGTGCTTCAGTGCGGCCTGTGCAAGAGCGGGATCCCATTTGAGTGCGGGCACGCCTGCTTGAGCGCGTGCCTGGTTCGCCAGCGCAACCAGTTGTTGAGATTCTGCCTGAAGATACTGGTCACTCTGCGCGACCGCGGCCTCAACGCCCGCGGTGAGCAGCGCAATGCTTGTCAAGAAGAGAAGAACGTATTTACCTGGTGAATTCACGTCTACCTATATCAATACATGATTTCCGTGACGCGCCTTCCTTACCGTAGTAATGGTCCACTTCCCGGCCATTCCGCTCAGATAGCCACTTTGCCTTTGTCCTGGCTGTCGTCGTCGCGCGGTCCGACCCAGAAGACCAGAAGTAGGGCCGGTAAGCCAACGACGCTGGTAAGCAGAAAAAACTGCACCCAGCCAATCTTTTCTGACAATACTCCGCCTGAAGAAGCCACCACCGTGCGACTAAGCGAAGCAAGCGACGAAAGCAGCGCGAACTGAGTCGCCGTAAAGGCGGGTGAGCATAGACTGGAAAGCCAGGTGATCAACGCGGTTCCGGCCATTGCACCCGTAAGATTTTCGGCGGTTACACATAAAGCAAGGTAGCCGATCCGATGACCGCCGACGGCCTGCAAAACAAAAAACAGGTTCCCAATCGACTGCAGAACACCGCAAAGGATCAGGGAGCGGCGGATGCCGAATTTGGTCGTCACTACCCCGCCGATCAGTGCCCCGGTCACAATCGAAAAGAATCCAAATATTTTCGAGGCAGTTGCAATCTCAGGAAGCGAAAATCCCAGTGAAATATAGAGTGGCGTTGACATTACTCCCGCCATTGCCTCGCCCATCTTGTACAAGAAGACTGCGATCAGAATCACGAGCCACATCGGCTTGCGCATGAAGTCGCGAAAAGGCTCGATCACGGCTTTGTACAGCGCGTGAAGAATCGCCTGCCATACCGATTGCGCAACATACAACTTCTCCGCTGGCACCTTCGGTTCTGGACTGAACAAGAACACCAGCAATCCCAACCCCAGCAAGGCAGCCATTGTGGCATAGGCTGCAAACCATCCCGAGGAGCTTGCGATGAACAGGGCGCCTGCTCCTGCAGCCAGCATCCCGATCCGGTAGCCGGATTGGAGCATGGCTGCTCCGGGAGCTTGCTGATCACTGGTGAGGCTCTCGACGCGCCAGGCATCGATCACGATATCCTGGCTCGCCGACAGAAATGCGACAACGACCGCCAGGACCGCCATGCGCGGCAGGTTATGCTTCGGATCGCACGACCCCAGTGCGAGAATCGCCGCGATCAAAAGAATCTGAATGGTGATTCCCCAACCCCGGCGTCGTCCCAGAGGCAGTGGCGGCGGCACGCGATCGATGAGAGGCGCCCATACAAACTTGAATGAATAACAGATGCCAACCAGGGCTATCGCGCCGAGGGTTGCGCGCCGCACGCCCACTGTAGCAAGCCACGCTTGAAGAGTTGAATACGTAAGCAAAAGAGGCAGGCCGCTGGCGAATCCCAGTGCAAGCACCTGCAGCACACGCGGTTTCGTGTAGGCTGCAATCGCGGCTCGCCAGTCTGTTCCAGCGTGTACTTCGTTGGTTCCGGGCAAATCCTTCATCCTGGTTTTGGAGTGTCCCGCTCCAGCCTGTTGCACTACTTTCTTAATCAATGATCGCAAGAAGCAAGCCGTGTGTTGTCGGCTAGGTACAAGTGAAGGAGCCAACAGAGTCAACGTAACACGGATGGCTGCATTTGCTCCCGGCGTCGTCACGCGAGCCTGCATGTCGTCGATTCACAGCATCTGGTTTTCTTTCCCGCAGTAGCTGTCGCAGTCTTGGCGTCAACTTCCTTGGAGATGCGTGGCGTGATCGGCTCGATCCGCACGCGTCTGGAAATGGGGTTGTGAAATGGTCATGCTGAAAAAGGGCGACTGCGAACACTGCGGCCGCTTCTACCGATATTCGTTGTGGCACTCCGGCTTCGGCGACAATTCCTACGCGTATTGCAGCGAGTGCGGGATTCTCGCGCTGTTCAATTACTCCAATGAATACGTCGGCGCGCTTCCCGCTCCGAGAGACAGGTTCGGAGAGATCGACGAGTCATGGGAAGCTTTCCTTCAATCCTGTCCGTGTGGAGGAAGTTTTCGAAAAGGAGCATCTCCGCGCTGTCCTGCTTGCCGGGAAACACTCTCGGCTCGTCATGCTGCCACCCACATTGAAGCGCAGGCCATGGGAGCTCGTGGCTGGAGCTGGCAGAACAACTGGAGCGGCCTTTACTGCATGGCCATGAACGATCCGCAGAATCCTGGGTCGGTGCTGCAGCTCATCGATCCCATCGCCATGCCACAGCAAGTGAAAGTCAAACGGCGCTGGCCAGTCCTCTTCAGCTTCGGTAGATGATCATCGGTGTCGTCAGCGATACGCACGGTCTCCTGCGGCCGGAGGTTATCCCTGCTCTTGAGGGAGTTGAGCACATCCTGCATCTCGGCGATGTGGGCGACTTTGCGATTCTCAAAGCACTCGAGAAGGTGGCTCCTGTTACGGCGATTCGTGGGAATGTCGATCGCGACGGCAGATGCGGCAAACTGCCGGAGACGGAAGTCGTGCACTTCGAGGGGCAGTACCTATACCTGCTGCATGATGTGCAAACGATCCACCTGGATCCGGCTGCTGCGAAGTTTTCGGTGGTGCTCTTTGGACATTCGCACAAACCCGATATTCGTCGCCACAAAGGCGTGCTGTACTTCAACCCCGGATCGTGCGGTCCGCGGCGCTTCAGCCTGCCGGTCACCATTGGGATGCTCACAGTTGAAGAGGGATCACCTCCGGCCGCGGAAATTGTGCACCTCGACATCGCTTCAACGTAGGTCGCGATCCGTGCGGCTGTCTCCCTTCGTGTGGAAGCGGGAAATTCCAACATAGAAGGTGTTGGCATCGGTGCCCGGATTGTGATGGCTGATATTCGCGTTAGACAGATGCTGGTAGCGATAGCCGATCGTGATGGCCTGGTTTCTGTGATGAAAGATGTTCAGCCCCGCACCGTAGTCAATGATGTACATAAACTTCGACCCCTGCGGATTGAGCACGCGATCTGTGAAGTAGATGAACCCTCCATTGGTTGAGAAGAAGGGCTGCACGCGGCGAAGCGGTAGGAAGCCCCACTGGATTCCGACGGGACTCAGGCCGCCGCCGTACACTCGTTTGCGCTGGTTATAGAGGTTCCCGGCGGGAGCTGGAGTTGGGGTGGCCCAGTCAATCATTGCCAGCGCAGTCATCTCCGGCGAGTAGCGCAATGCCCACGCTTCGTGATGGCGGTGAAGCTCGTAAGAGTAACGCAGATCCACCGGCATATACTTCACATCTCCCTGATAGCCCCACACGTGGCCGCTGATAAAAGAGGTTCCCCACCAGGTGCCGAACTCGTGCCGTCCGCCGGGACCTTGCCAGTTAGGCGGACCATCGATCTTGCGCAGAGGCGCCGCTTCGGCGAGGTACTGATCGGCCCCGCTCTCAGGGTGACGCTCAGCCCAGCGCATCGCTTCAGCAGTTGAAGCCGAAATGCCTTCGCCTGGATTGGACCAGAAACCATTCGCCTTCACGACACGGGAATCGCGGTACCAGGGTGGACGGAACCTGAGGACATTGGCGAAGCCCCGGGCGGGCGTAATGAAATTCGCCATCGTGAGCAGAATTGGATTGTGGCTTCTATTCTCCAGCTTCTTCACGACGTGTTTGTCGAGGTAGTCTTCGGTGATATTCCAGCCGAGTCCGCCTACCGGAGTCGTCACCAACTCGACCCAGCCCGTTTCGTTTGTCAGCACTCCATGGTCGTAACCGTATTCAGCGCCGTTGTGGCCGATGCCGGCCTCGCCCAGGGGTCCCATCTTCCACTCGAAACTATAAAAAGTTGACCAGGCAGTTGCTCGCAGACGACTGCGCCAGTACTCTCGATTGTTCTGAAATTCGAGGGTCATTCCTTTCGGATCGTTCTGGATCCAGATGCTGTTGGTGATCGCACCCATCATCGGATGTGCAACGTAGTCATCGAGAGGCGGGTTGTCGTCGGACCAGCGGTTCCAGCGCCATCTCGCCCCGGAGTCAATGTAGTGTTGCCACCAGTGGCCGTGCGTCGTCAGCCAGCGATACCAGAAGCCCGAGTAGACGTTTCCGCCGTTTTCGAATGCGTTGAACACAAGACTCTCGAGGATCATTTGCCGCCAGTGCATGCGGCACTCTCGCGCTCGTGTTTCGTCGTAAGGACAGTTCTTGAGTGGTACATATTCGTGCTGCGGCGACTGCGTCACGCCTTCAATCGTCACCGCAGGCAAGTCCCCGACGCCAAGGGCGAATGAACCCTCGCCCCCGAGATTCGAGGAATATGTGACCTCGGGATGGGTTGATTGCCAGTCCGGCTCCAGAGCCGGTTCAGCCGATCTCTTCGCGACAGGCGCATCAGGAAGATCAGCCGCATCCCTCCCCACCGACCGCTGCTGCGAAGCATCCGACTGGCAGACGCCCTTCGCAGAAAGAGAGGCTGCGATGCAGATGAAGACGACGATAGAGCGGGCAAAGGGCGAAAAACAAATACGGTGGACACTCACCGTGCTCTGAACTCCTGAAAATCTGAATCAGAGACGTACCGCGAGGCCGGTCCAGCCGCACCAGCAAGATGCTTCACTCGACAAAACTCTGGTTGAGGCGGACTCAATTCTCAGTGGCGCACATCTCGAGGCCGATCAACGCGGGTTTAGATGCAGATGAGGTGAGGAGCTTTGCTTGCTTCACCAGCCAGGAAGAGATTGACCGACCAATTCGCGATATCGACGCTGCATCACCCCCGCTTAAACGACCACGACCGCTGTAAATTTCGCGCGTGGGAAGCCGCGGACGACTGGGGTGAGGAAGTCCGGACCAGCATGGGGGAGATGGGCTTAGAACTGGCGGGTGTACTGCCTTACGTCGCGAATGCCTGCACCGATTCCCAGTACGTGATCGACTCGCCGCTGAAAGGGATCGGCGCCAACTCCCAGTGGTCGCGCGTGCTCATCATTTAAAGCTTCGACTGCGGACACGGTCTCATCGGGCTCTTCGGTTGGCTCTTCCTTCGAAACAGCAGGCGAGGGGCTTTCCCGTTCCCCAATGATCGGCTTCAGAACCAGAATGAGTTTCTCGACGTGTTCTTTGCGAACACGCAGCCTCTCGAACTCAGCAGTGATTTCGGCCAACTCCGCTTGCGCCGCGTCGTGCGCGACACGATAGATCTCCCCATATCCTTGCGATTTCATGCCGCGAGTCTAGCATGTACCCAATGGTGAGAAGTAAGAGTCAATGGTAAGAGTTACTGCAATCGCGATCGCTGCGACTGTTTCCCAGAAGCAACCACGCGTGGCACGGAAATCGACGGAACGGAATTGGCAATAGATTGTCGGCACGCCTGGTTGCGGGTCGCGCACCGACTCACGTGCGAATTCCAGATCGGATCAGAACTGACGATTGAACTTCCGACCGACGCCGTGGCCCAGCGCGCTGTTCAAACGGCTGGCAAACGGATCGCCCGAAGATGAACCATTGGTGCTCTGATACTGGTACGTCGGCATTTCTTCCAGGGTCTGGCTCGCCTGGTCTGCAGCTTCCGTTGCGCTTTGCATGGCGGCTGCTGCAGCGGCAGCTTCTTCAGCTCCGAGCAAAGGTTTGAGCGCCATCACCACTTTTTCGATGCGCTCCTTGCGCGCCCGAAGCTCTTCGAACGCACCGACGATGTCCTTCAGCTCGCTGTTCGCGGAGTCAAACGCTACGCGATAGACTTCTCCGATGTTGGGCTTCATATCGATCTCCACTTGCCGAATTTAGCACGGATTGCAAAGGTCCCAGCAACTTCCTTCTGCAACTAATAGGTCATCCTAAGTAGAACAATATAGATCGCTTAGACGCAATCAGGCGCTCCCGGCAAACGTACCGGAAGCGCCTGATTTGGGTTGACCAATCCCGCTCGCCTGGAGCAAACTTCGAACGGTTCGGACTGCGATTTTACGCCTGAGGTTGATCCCGTCGCCTCAGACTAGATGGGCGACAGAAGACCTTCCGGTCTCTGCTGCCATCCCCAGAGTGCATCGTCGATGCGGCGCTGGAAGGGGTCCGCGGTTGGCTGCCGGAAATAGGCAATCTGTTCCGCAGTTGCCACGTCCGAGTGGACCGCAACGGCTTCGAGAACCGGCTCCGGCTCAATTTCGATTTCGACAGGAGCTGGTTCAGTGGATGTGATCTCCATGCCGGGACCCGTAATCTGCATGAAGGTGAATTGGGGTTCGGGGGAGGGTTCCTCGATCACGGGCGCGACAAACTCGGCGATGGGGGCGCTCGCCTCGATTGCTGTGGTCATGGTTGGGGTTTCAGAATGGAGACCGATGAAAGGCCTCAACGCTTCGACAACTTGCTCTATTTGCTCCTTGCGAGAGCGCAGAGCCTCAAACTGCTCAACAATGCCGTGCAGTTCCTTGGTGGCTTCGTCCAGTGCGAATCGGTAAGTTTCTTGTCTCATAGTCAACCCTTGGGTGAATTCTGTAGCACCTAGGTGTTACTAAACAAGAGTTAAGTAACTCAAGTCTGAATTACTCCTGTAACGCAAGTAACATGCGGCATTTCCCTTTTGGGTCTCTTCCACTTCGGAAATGGAAGATCAATCGACGAGAAATAGCCCCAAAACACCGCCCAACGGAGATTAACTTTTGCTCTCACCCTATTCAAAGAAAGCCACTTATGAGAACTTTGTCGTCTGCCAGTGCTGCAGCGAGAGTGTCACATTCACGCCTCCCATCCGGAACTCTGGCACGATTAGGATCCGAATGGGCATTGACCTCCTTTTCCGGCGACTGAAGCACCGCCATCGGTGAGAATGGAGGGACGTTCTCAGGAGAAAAGTCATGCCGATCGTGCGCAATTGCCCTGGTTGCGGAAAGCCGAACCGGATTCCATCGAAACATCTGTCGGATGTGGGCAAATGCGGCGCGTGCAAGTCCCCACTGGCGGCAATTTCCGAGCCGGTTGAGGTGGGCACTGCGGAATTCGACGAGATCGTCTGCGAAAGCAGGGTTCCAGTGCTGGTGGATTTTTGGGCAGCCTGGTGCGGTCCCTGCAAGATGGCCGCTCCCCACGTCGCGCAGACCGCGCGGGAGCTGGCGGGCCGTGCAGTCGTGTTGAAGGTGGACACGGAGGCGCACCCCGACCTGGCAGCGCGTTACCGGGTTCAGGGAATTCCCAATTTCGCGGTGTTTTCGCGGGGCGAGCTGCAATTCCAGCAGGCAGGGCTTGTGGATGCGAACACGATGAAAGAGTGGCTCGCGAAGGCGTGGTTCGGGCAGTCGTAGCCGATTGAAGAAAATTGCCGCGCTGCCGATGAGCTAACCAGGCGAGGCATTCTCTCCTGCAGGCGGAAGGCTCTGCGCATACGAATGCTGGGGCAACCGGAATACATATCGGACGAGAGACCGGGGTACGAGCGGCGAAGCAGTACCAGGATTTGTTGCGCGGGCTTTGCTGAATGTCTTGCGGCAGATTCGCATCAGCTCTTTCGCGGCGAAATCCGCAGCGTGAGTGAAACAGGGTGTTTCATTTCCGTCAGGGCCGCAGTAAAACTGGCCGCCAACGCCATCGTCGAGCTCCGATTTAAATTAGGCCAAACCGAATACACCGCAATGGCGCGTGTCGTGGAGACGGTGCCCTCCACCGGCATTCGGATGCGGTTCATTGCAACGGACCCGGCACTCACGGACCGCATTCGTCGCATTCTGAGCATGAAATCGCCCACTATTTGATGGACGATTATGGTTTTTGTGCGGGCTGACTCGCAGTCTGCGGCGGATACGCGCGCTCCACTTCCTGCTTCAGTTGCTTGATCAGCAGCACCTGCGGGGCTTCCAATCCGTCCTTCAACTCGCGCGACCAGAGCAATGCGCCTCGCCTGCCGCCGGGGTTCACGCTGTAGATGCGCAACGTGTCATCAGGAGGACCAGCTTCCGCTCTTCCGCCGATTTCGGTGGAAACGTCACCGCCTCGATTGTCGGATCCTGCCGGATTTCTGTTGCCTGGACTGTTGCCCGGACCGTTGCCCGGATAGGAACCGCCGAGTTCGGGTCTGCTTCCAATTCCCACACCGCCGTGCCCCTGAAGCGCAACCAACCGCCCTCTGCGCACAACCATCACCAGTTCGGCATCGGATTGGTTGAGCGCGACCGCGTACCGGTTCCAGTCCTTCAGTTCGTCCTGCACGTCGGCAATGGCCTCGCGATCTTCCGGAAACAGACGCGGGTTCATGATGTCCCCATCCTCGGCTTCAACGTAGACGTAGCGCGCGTTATTGAAAACTGCCGGAAGATCCGTCTTCTTCTTGTCCTTGGCGAGCGCCAGCGGGGCGGCAACGATCAAGGCGAGGGCGACGGGCACGATGAGTTTCATGGCACAGCCTCCGAACCTGCATCTTGGACGGAATCAGCATACGCCTGGTGCTGCGGAATTTTCCTGCATGCTTTCCGATGGCCTGCAGGGATCGGGGCTGGTGCTTGGTGGTGAGTATTTCTTCGCCGCCGGATTGGTCTGATTTGTGGGCTTGGCATCTGGCGGTGAGGCTGGTGTGATGCCCGCGCTTGGCTCTTTCCTTCTTTCTAAATTTTTCCCTGTTTTTTGTACTTAATACAGGATGCAGGAGTTATGTGCGGATAGCTGTTAGCTTTTAGCTCTTCGCCTTTTGGGTGTCGGCTAGTTGGTGGGTCTGGGCCAGGATGT
>Ga0207671_10002954_pt1 | contig 17498 bp, 27 predicted proteins | sample KBSC24metaG_FD_184352 | JGI IMG/M metagenome (GOLD analysis project Ga0207671, IMG submission 184352) | Corn rhizosphere microbial communities from Kellogg Biological Station, Michigan, USA - KBS C2-4 metaG (SPAdes) (version 2) | ecosystem: Host-associated > Plants > Roots > Rhizosphere > Soil... | reverse complement strand
CTATTAGGCACGTGGGACGCCTCCTTTCATCAACTATCAGGCGACGACGTGGAATCCCCACTTGGCGCCGAGCTTCGAAAGCGATGTCATACCGGGAATACCATCCGCGTCAGAACCGCTGTAACCAAGACGACGCTGCCAACCCTCGTAAGCGGTCTTCGTCATCGTGCCGAAAGCACCACGACCCCATCGCCTGTCGGTGCCACTCAGAAGACCTTCGAGAACGAGAGCGTTCTGAACCCAGATCACCTGGTTGTAGTTGGTGGTGGCGCCCTGAGGCTTCGGCGGGTCCTCGTGGGCACACATCTGAATGATCTTCAGAGAAATCGGCGGAGCACCCTGCATCGACGGATGCGGATTGGACGGTGGGTTCGAAGGAACCGAAGGAGTTCCAGACATCAGGTCATACTGATGCTGCATCTCTGCGACGATCTCGTCCCAGTGGTCCAGCGCCCAAGGACCCGGGCAGTCGTCAGACACCCAGTGCTTGTGCGGAAACACATTCTCGTTACTCGGACGAGCACCGATGACGTGATGGAAAAGCCAAGCGGCCAGACGAGCAGCAGACTTCCAAGTCGCGTCAGCAATCTCCCAAGATGGAGAACCAGAAGCATCGGCCATCTCGATACTGATCGAAGATTCGTTGCCCTGAGTGTTGCCGGTGGCCCAAGCGTACTCATGAACGTCAACGAACTGAGCGATTGCGCCGTGAACGTCGACATCGAAATGAGCCGAAGCCTCACGAGTGCGCCAAGTGTTCAGAACATCCTCATGAGTGTTGGCCACACCGCCATTGTGGTGGATTGTGACAGAAGTCTTGGTGAAAGACTGATGCGTCACATGGCCGGTAGCGCTGAGAGCCGAAACGAGATCCTCGATCGGCTGGTCGTAAGCAATAGTAGTCACGTTCTAATTCCTCACCAAAGTTTTGTATCACCAGGCCTACGTTCGACGGGAAGTCTTGGAAGAAGTTTCGCGTCTCCGTAATGAATGGCGTTGTGTGTCGTATGAGTGACCGCGATCAAGAACTCCGGATCGAGAATCTCTCTATTGAATTCAACTAGGTCGCTGACGGTCATGGGATTCATGTGATGGATGTAGATCCGATCGTGGATCTCATAACCGCCAACGCCTAGATCGCATCCATCGTCGCGAACGATAACATGATGGCGAACTTGCTTCCATTCATGGGATGCGTAGAATCGTTGATTTAAGAATCTGTCGAAACCGAAGGTCGTGCCGCCTACCTGTCCGTGAAGCTTGAGGTAGTTGAAACGATCTTCCAAGGTTTCTAGTCTACGAAGTTCGGAGTAGGTCCTAATCATCGTAGTCGTTCTCGATTTCTAAGGGCTCTTGTCCAGCATAGGTACGCATCGCATTGAGTGCGTCCCTGTACATCTCCTCCGTCTTCGCTTGGTTAGCAATGGCAGCAATTTTTACGGCAGTAAGTTCGTTCTCATGACGCAGACGTTCCTGCTCAAGCTTCTCTCGAGAGGAACCAAGTTTAAGATAGTGCGAGATCACCTGCGCAGAGGCCGTTCCTTCACGAAGTTGCTTCTCTGCGAGGTCTGATGCAAGCGAAACCAGCTGATTTTCTCGGCCCTCGGGAGTCATAGCCGGTCCAAGTGGCCTAGAACTAGAGCCCCCGACTTTTCTCGGCATGGTTTTCAACTCCTTTCCATGGCTTTAAACCAGATGGGGTGGGGTTTCGGGGCGGGGAAGATCACTTTGCTTCACCAAAAAGTGCCTTCGGGGCTATTTTTGGTGGACAGGCGATGCATAGGGGGGTCCAAAATGTCAAGACCCCTCCCCCCGTCTTTCGGGACTCCTGGAGGACCCATGACACTGGACATGACATTCATTTTGTTATGAAAAGAAAACTACAAGTTGAAGTACTCATCGTGAGCCAAATCAATCAACTCGACAAGAGCTGACTGATGTCCGACCACTAGACCTAGCACGACCGACCGAGTGGCAGGCAGGGCAGGGTGGCAGGGTGGCAGGGTGGCACACGATGAGTACTTCAACTAATTGTTCACTGCGATGATGGTAAGTCGATCACAGGAACCTTGATGTACAGGCCGTTGTTCTCAGAGACGACTTCATCTATCGCGTCTTCGATGGCCTGGTTTTGTAGAACTGGGGGTAGTTCGTCGGACGTTGCAACAACACGGGCTAGGTAAGCGAGTGTGTTGTAACCAGCAGACTGGTCCCATACATTCCATTCTTCGAACTGGGTGACTGGACTGAAGGGATTGTCTGCAGTGGAGAGCATGTGTTCGTTCATCACTCATCACCTAGAGACAGGCTTCTCTTGAGCGTTGAAACAGACACCCCGAGTGCGCCAGCGACTTCGGCTTGATTGTAACCATTTCGAAGCATGCTGATAGCTGTGTTCTTCTTGCTGTCAGACATAGCTGGCCTATCCTTAGGCGTCGCCAATTCCTTGACTTTATCAAGGTCGGCGTTCTGAAGGATAGCGGTTAATTTGTGGTTGGTGATTGCTCCGGCTTGAATCGCCTCCCATTGACGGGGGGTGATTTTGATCTCTTCTTTTTTGGCTCCAGTTCGTAGACGCGCATTCATCAACTCGCGATTGCGAAGCTTTCTTTCTTCAGCGTCATCCATTTCTGGATTAGCTTCTTTTTTCTGCTCCACTACAGCGTTGGCGATGATCTGTGCTTGACGTTCGAGCGGGCTGTTCTTGAGGGCGATATTCAAAGCCGCATCGAGTTGTGCAACCTCTTCTGCATATTTGACGTTCGCCTCTCGAGAATATGCATGCGACTTGGTAGCAAGCAGTTCCCGTCGTGCTTCATTCGCTAGGGCCTTCATTTGATTGGAGTGGTCAGCATATACCACTTCAATCGGCTGACCAGAAGATAGCGTGTGAGCGTCGTCTGTTTCAGCGAGTTTTGTTGATTTCTCCCGTTGCTTGACCTTGATTTCTTTCTCGGTCACTACACCAGTTCGCTTGTTCTCAAGCCTCTTGGTATAGCTTTCGCCGGTGTAAGTGTAATACTTCTTACCGGTTTCGGGATCAATATGAAGTTTGCGCTTTTCGATTCCACGAACTACTGAAGAGCCCTTGGAAATAAGCGTTGACGCTCCACCACCCTTAGTGCCAGATTGATATTTCTTGACGAGTGCTGGAATGCCATTGTCGATAGCCGATTGCTTGTAATTGAGATGGTGCTTCTCGGCATCGATGACGACCATAGAATGACGAATGGCTCTGGCGATTTCATCGTCCACAGCACCCTTGATCGTCATATCCGTGATGAGGTTTGAGATCTTCCCCATCTCGAGACCCTTGTTTTTTGGAGACGGTTTCTTGCCTTCAGGGAATATAACTTTCCCTTCAGACGCATTCCAAATACCGCCGTCCATCGTTCGCATCCCGTCGTAAGCAGGATATGAACGTTGAGGATCGAAGCCTTTCAATCCTTCAAGAGCAGGAGCTGTTCGAACTTCTCCTCTGTTGTTGGGGATGACCAGAACTGTGTCGCCATCGAAATCGGCGCCAGACAGTCTGGCAGCGACGTTACTGTTAATCCCGACAGCGTCCCTGGAATGAATACCGATAGAAGCCTTGGCCTCAGGGTTTCGGTTATTCACTGTCAGAGAAGGGATCTCGGAAATGCTGCCATGAGGGAATCGCACCAGAACCACACGCTCGCCGTTTTCATAGTTCGGCGCGTAGATCTCTGTGTCTTTCAACGACTCCACAGGCAATATAACGTGCGATGCCTGACGAGGAAGAGCAGCAGCCTTCAGATGAACAGCAGACGAATCAGCCGAATCAGCATACGCTTGAAGCAAACGTCGCTTAACGGCAGGATTGTCGACTGCAAGAATATCGTCGAGTTCGTGACGCTTAATTTCAAACGTCCGATCGAGTTGCTTCTTGGCCAAAACACGACTCTGCTTTGACAACATCTGAGCGGAAAGGCTCTTAGACCATTTTTCCCAGTCGCCTTCCGCATTGACGACGTTCATCACGGAGGTGAGCTTCTTTTTTCCGTCAGGACCGGGTTCGCCGATCTGATGATCGATTGTGGCCCCGAACGGATTCGTGGGGTCGTCGGTCTTCATCGGCTTAAGAGCATCGAGCTTGTTACCCGTACTGCTCTTATTCGTGTTGAACACCAGATCCACACCAGGCGGCATATCGTTCTTGTACATCGCCATGCCCTTAATATAGTGCGTACCATCGACAGCGATACGAACCTGAGCATAGTGTGCGCCACCAAGCGAAACGTCATCCACTCCAGGACGAACGTAAATAATTCCGTCCGCTCGACTACCTCCTTGTTCCGCGTAGCGAATACCTACACGATCGGAGGAAATGGAAAGAGGCGGTTGGATCTTATCCCACGTTCGACCGCCGTCTTCGGAGTAGCTGGTGATCTGCTGGATCTGATCTCGATTCTTGTTGACTTCACTCCATGGAGTTCCAGGAGCAGCCAGAATCTTTAGAGAAGTCTTCTTTCCGGTGCCCAGTTGTTCGACGTTCAGGTAGTGAACTTCGTAGCCTTCGTCCTTGAGACGAGCCACAGCACTTGCCAGTTTGGTACTGGTGATTGCCATATGCCGCTCAACGCCAGCACCGATATCGATGTACTTCTTTTCCGCTACTGCATCTTTCAAGATATCCGCAGTGGCTTCTGTGACTTTGGTCTTGTCCAGTTCGCCCGGCTTCAACCAACCTCGAACAGTGGATTCGTTCGCGCCCATTCGCTTACCGATGGCAACGGTTGAATATCCCTTGTCCTTGAGACGCTGAGCCATGAGAATATCGGCTTGGCGCTTCTGGTCGTTCGCTATCGTTGTGACGTTTCGGAAGTCACTCGAGTTGAATTCTTTGGGGTCAAGACCGAGGCCTTTGATGATTTCGGTGTCGCTGAGACCCTTATCGCGCAGGTTCTTGACCATTCCCAGGAAAGTGCGTGCGCGCTCTTCTGGATCCTTCCCAGAGCCCCATGGATACCGCCCTGACTTGCGCAGGATTCCATAGTGGGCGAGGTAATTCTCTTCATCGATCAGCAACGCGATACCTTCCCCACTAGTTCTCCCATTGCTTCAGTTCTTTGATGTATCGATCGAACTCTTCCGCCTTCTTCATGATGTACCAAACGAAATCGGGTTCTGCGATATATTCGAAGACCTGATCGTTCTGGTAAATACGAAGTTCAATCTTGATGTCGTGCGGCTTGAATCCATACTCGAGGCAGAAATATGCCGCGTACACATACAACTGTTTCTCAGACGCCTTGTGCAATCCACTTTTGTAATCGTGGATACGAAGCGTGTTGTTTCTGAAACCGATCGTGTCTGCAGTCCCAAAACAATTCTCTGTATAGTAGAGGAGTTGTTCGGGAACCATACCATACCCGATGGCATCGTTGACGTACATGTTCATCGTCAACGGAAGATCGGGGAGTTTTATTCTGAGTTGGATGGCACGCTTGGCGAAGTCGTGAAGCTCTATGCCCTTACGAGCGGCCTGAGACTGCTCGTAGACGTATTTGAGTTTATCGAGCTCGTAATTGATCCAGTGGTAATTACTGGCGCTTAGGAAGGCGTGTGCGCCCGGAGGAACGAGTTTCGAATGATCGTTGAAGCGCACTGAGAACTTCCTCTTCGTTGGAAGGATAGATGAACGCCGCGAATGACATCTCGTTCAGCACCCGAACGTAATATGGCTGGTTCGGTCGCATTGGAGCATTCTCGTCGGCCTTGGCTTCTAGCATGGCCCACTTATCTTGGTAGAGAATAACCAAGTCAGGTATGCCTTGCAGATAACCAGAGTCGTTCTTCAAAACTACGCAGTCGGGAAACATGACTTGTAGTTTTTTGATCAGCTTGGCTTGATATTTGTTCTCGAGCAAAGCTTATTCTATCCTTTCTATCATAACCCGCGATTTTTAAACGATCTAATATCTGCGCGATCAGATCAATCGCACGAATCGCTGACCGGTAGGCCAGACTTCCTCTCCGTTGCATATGGAAAGAAGAACGTCCACTTGTAGAAGACCATTCTTGAGTGCTGCGTCCCAAGGGCTAGCAAAGTTCTTGTGTGTGTTCACTTCAGTGATCGGATATGGATCGTTGAAGTGAGCTTCTTCAATCTGCTGAAAATACTTCGTCGCAAACCAACGAGGCCTCCACGCGAGATTGTCAACACGATTGTTAAATCGATCGCCATCGAGATTGATTGGGCAATTAAATGCATCACCGTTTTCATTCTTGATAAACGCAGTCGCGACCAAAAGAGCAACAGCCCTTTTATATTGAACGCGATTCTTAGTGAGCCCGACATTAACAATTCCATTTTGATTAACCAGCAGAGCCATGCGTCGCCCATTTTCTTCATTCCGGACGAAGCCTTCACTGCTTACTGAGTAACCGCGAAACTCTTGAATCGGACGCCACTCGTTGAGCATAGGACGCGTTCTCGCTTTCCTCATTACGGGTAGGCGTAACTAGTACAGAGAGGACGCCGCTGATCGATTAGGGACAGAACGGCGCCCCATGTCAAAAACCAAAAATTTTTCGAATCGTTGTTAATATTGTTACTCCCAATATCTAGATATCGAGAAAACAATACTAGCATTAATAATTAAAGAATTTTTGGCTTTTTGACATGGGGCCATGCACAAATCGGACAAAGAGGCCAAGTTGACATCGCGAGCTGGGCTTTTACAGAGCCTCACTCATGTCAAATCTGATGTCAAAAAACTTTCGCATGCCATTTTTTTGACATGCTAGTCACTGAGTCACCGATTTGGCTACGAGAGAACGGATGAACTGACTCTCGTTGAAGCTCTTTTTTCCGTTCAAGGAAGCCTTCACTGCCTTGTCGACAATCGAATCCGACAACAAGACGTAGTAGTAGAGGTCCTTAAACGGAGTGTTTAGCCTATCTGTTCTGCCATGTGCTTGATGCCAGTTTTTGTACGAATACGTCAGCGAGTAGAATACCATCGCGTCGGTAGTGATGCAGTTCCATCCTTCAGCGCCAGCAACGTAGTGTACTAGGTACAACCACCGTTCGGCATTTGGGATTTCCTCATGTTTATGCCCGTTCCATTCGGCAATTGTAATTTCTTCACCGAGCGAACGAAGCAATTCGAGTTCGTAATCGAAATTGTAGAATACAATTAAGCGCGGATGTTTATTTGTCAATTTCCGAATTTCTTCTAGCCGAGAAATATCGGAATTAACCACCTTCCTCATTGTATAAAACAGCTCGGGTACGCTCTTTACTGGTTTGTCTTTGTAGACATTCCAGCGATCTTTCATAACTCTGTCGTACAGAGTCTTGTTGTATGTGACCTTGATGGTCTTGGAATGCCGCACAGTGTGGCTCTGGTACGGCATGTGCACCAAGAGTTCGTTACGATATTTGATCAGCTTCGCCGTGCTGACGTAACGATCGATTTTCGGGAATTTGGCGTACTGATTGTACACAACATGCTCACGCTTGAACTCGGTTCTATTTTTGTAGAACCCGTTCGCGATGAACACTGGAACATAATCCATCCAAGTGTCTCCAGGGGTGGCACTTAGAAGAATCCAGTTGTTGTGTCGTGAGATGAAGATGAACGCCTTCGACCATTCTCCGCTTCCGACAATTCTCTGTTCGTCGAAGATGAAGAAGGCGTTCCGGATACTTTTGTACTTAGATATGTTGTTCCACGAATCTACTCGCAGAACCCCGGCGACGGTCGCGTCTTTCGATTTGTACACGCCGAATTTGACGAATTCGCTCTCCCAATCCAGAGCGTCTCTCTTTTTGGCCGTAGTGATGACGTAGACGTCCTTTGGCGCCTCGCACTTCATATAGTACGCAGCTGCCGTGAGCGACTTGCCACTCCCGACCCCACCCCATAGGATTTTCCCATTACGAAGCTTGTCTAGTGCTTCGAGTTGGTGGGGGTACAGGTCTACTACCATTCCTACTCCATGTGGGGTTCAGGCAGCTCTGTGACTGTTTGTAAACCAGCTGAGCGTACCGGTGGCGCCGTTCTTCTTGTGGGTTCGGGCCTTGACTCGCTTGATGGGGGTTACGAACGTCTTTCCTTTGGAATCAACCAGGGTGGGATCGGAGAACGCCTCTGTGTAGGTCAGTTCGTCCGTCTGGTCGTCCTTGATTACAGGGATCGCCTGCGTGTCCTCCAGCATTGCCATGAGAGCAGGCTTCGTGCTGGGCGGTTCGGGCATGTCGCTGACAAAGCGAGGGATGACGATTGTCTTCTCCGTCTCGCTTTCTTCCTCCGCCGGTGCCATCTTGGCCAGGTCTATGAGCTCAGGAGCTCCCTCGACGATATACAGCTTAGGCTTGGGCGACTCTTCGGCTTCGATCATCCTGGTAACGCCGTCAACCACCTCGAAACCCTCACCGACCACAGGGCCGTACTCCATTATTCGAGTGACCCCGTTGACGATCTCGAAGCCGATCTTGATTCCGTTGTCCGCCACGAAACCCTGGCCGACCGGAGGACCGACCATCAGTCGGCAGTACTTGCTGCGCTCCGTGAACTCCGCCAGCAGAGCGTCGAATATCGGATTCTCGTTCATGATGTTGCAATCTCCCTTGAAAGATATGACAGGAAGGGCAAGAGAAGGTACGGTGTCCCTTGCCCCACGACCCCATCCCCCGAGAACAACTAAGCGGCAGCGGAAATGTCAGAAGACTTCAAGATCTTGAAGCCATCGTTTGTCCACTCGACCATGTCGCCGATGTACGCTCGGGCGACCTCGTCGTAGTGAGTTTGCTGGGCGTCGACTTGAACGTACAACCCTCTTTGGGTTCCGTCCGCGTCGGTGATGCTGACTCTTCCGCGACACTGCCTTGCTACTTCCACGATATTCTGTTGTGTCACTAGCATGTTGCTCATGCCTTGCACCTCCCACTGCAGAAGTCGTGCTCGGGGTTTGAATCTTTCTGCCGTCGATCTCCATGTAGACGAGCGCGAATATGACGAGAACAGCCACCAGCCCCGCTCCATAGATTTGGAGCATTGCTGTAGACGTATCGGACATGACCTTTAATCTCCTAGTATGGAGCCGATCAAGTCCATCATCAGCTAAGCTGGTGGCAGGCACTTGATTAGCTGGTGAATTTATTCATCCACGTCCTCGATGACTTCGGCATCCTCAATGTCGTCATCATCGAATCCGCCTTCCAGAGCAAGCTGCCCGCTCTCAAGAGCAAGCTGCTCACCCTTAGAAGTAACCTCTGGCAGGCTCTCGTACTTGAGCTCCAGACGGTCCTGATTGAGTGTCACGTATATGGCGTGAAGATACGCCTTGGTTCCGGTGTTTCCGCTGACGTTCCATCGATAAGGACGGAGAATGACATCGATTTCTTGAGCATCGACGTAGTCGAACATCTCGCATTCTTCTTCGCCCAGAGGAACACGAGCCTTGACGTACTCGCCACTGTTGCGGTCGAGAACCTTCGTAACCAGAACCAGACGCGGCGGTCGGCCCTTGAAACTCACAGCCACCGGCAAGTGATGGAACCACGAGTCGCCATCCTCACGCGGAGGCTTGGACTTGACGTTCCACCCAGCCTTCTTGAACTCCTCCGCCTGCTCATCGTTGAGCACCACAGAGAAATTACGATCTCCCGCTCGGTTGTACTTACCCTCTGCCCCGGCGAAATTCTTGTAGACGAGCCGCACGCCCTCGAGAATGACGTTGTTGTCGTTGGGACCAGCCACAGAATAACTCCTGTATGTGTTTGTTGGGATTTCGGCTTTTTCCGCCAACTCTTTGGTATTGGTGGAACCTTTGGAGTTGTTGTGGATAAAGGCCAAACACAGATTCGCGTTTTGGGTCACCATTTCTGCGTTTCGACGGTGGCCCGCAGATTTTCCATAGATATTCCACAGTGCTGGATGTGGTTCAATTTCTATGGGATAACCTTCACGTATTTTTTGTTTGGCCCATTCATTGGCCTGAGCATCGACACCAGTGGGACATGCACCGTGAACGATTGTCAACCATGCTGTCGGTAACAATTCCTCAAGTGCTTTTTCCACGATGTCGGGCTCAGGCCAATCACGACTACCAGTTACCAGGACCCGCACTTATTCCTCGTCCTGCTGCTCTTGCTGCTCCTGCGCCTGTCGACGCTCCTCAGCACACTCCGAGCATCCCACTCGGCTGTTGTTGTGCTTGCTGCAGATCGAGTCACTGTCTCGGATGTCGTCGCCACTCACGATTCGTTCTCCGTCTTGGAAACGTTCGGCTTAACACGCCACGTACCGCTTGCTTCCACCCATTCCGCGTCTGTACGAGGATATGCGTGGACTTCCAACTGTTCGCCGTTGTGGAAAGTCGTGTGAATCAACGAAGTCGCCATACCAAGAGCCTTGGCAGCTTCAGTGGTGAGCTTCAGATTGGCTGTCCAAACGCCGTTCTTGATTGTGACGGCAGCCTCTCCGATCGTCTCCCCCGATGGACTCTTGAGAGGAACTTCATGAGCACCATTGGGAAGCTGTTCGAACGCGGGGTTGATTGCAGTCGTCTTGAGATTGTTGATCTCGCTGATGCCCATCAATTCTTCCTCTTCTCGAGAACTACTTCAGTGACGACTCGAGAATCGCTGAGCTTCACGTTGAAGTGGATGTCGAACGAGTTGAGCATTCCGGCACTCTCGGCGTCCACGACAAGCGACACGGCATACATGGGGCGGCCACCGTGCTTGTTTATCTCCACCAGCGCATGCCCGGAGACTTTGCGCTCCCCATCGTTGTCAACGATGACCGGAACCCGTTGATTCAACACAGCCCTCCGAGCGACATCTGATGCCCAGCTCCCAGTTTGAACAATACCTGCTTCTATACTCGGGAGCTCACTGAAAGATTCACCTTTGCCAAACCAAGGATTGGTCATGTCTTAGTCTCGCTCTTGCTCCAGATCGAGAGATAACCCAAATCTGCCCTCAGGAGATTCGCGACGTTCTCCTTGCCTTCTATCACGGCATGGAGAATTGCAGAACCAGGCTCGACAGTCTCCACCAGAACGTGGCCAACGACCTTACGTTCGCCCTTGACGTCCATAGTGATCGGAAGAACCACGGACTTCAGTTCCTCCTCTTCGAACGGGGGCTTACCGTCCTGCAGAGACTTGACGAACTCTTGACGGGCCTTGAAATCCGCCGCACTAATACCAGTAGCAGCGACAGCCTTCATGGCTTCTTCATTTGCCCACATTGTTCGTTACTTGTCCTTCCGGTCGAGGTACTTGCTGATGAGCTGGAAGACACAGAACACGATGAGAATAACGATCGCGGCGTTGTTGTCATTCACTTCTTCTTGCCGCCATTACCGATCTTGTCGGCGATCACACAGACCGCACCCATGCCGAGAATGGCAGCCGTCTGGAGAATACCGGCCTTCTTCTTTTCATGCTTCATCGTGACCGCCCATCAAAAGGCTGATGCCATCGAATTTGAATGGTTTGCTGAGTATCCGCTTCGCCCACTTGTTCTTCTGCTTGCGGATGCGTCGACGTTGCGCCGGAGTCCATGCTCGATATTCGAACGACTTCTCCCCGAACTCGTTTCGAGTCACCAAGTCGTAACGAACTTCGATCTGCGTGTTCTTGTGAGCGATAGCTCTGTGTCGTGCGTCGTTCCACTTGACGTCGTCCACGATTCCCCCTGTCTCGACGCCACCAGTATATCGAGATGAGTAGCCAAGCGATGATGAACTCGATGAGAATGAGAAGAGCGCTGACCTCCAGTTCACGATGTCTGACGTACATGAAGTGTGTTTTATTCACCGATCTTTCTCTCGTCAAATGAATCGAGGATGATCTGCCTGATGTCCGGCTTGAGAAGTCGTTCGATATCCCCGAGGTCGTGTTCTCGTTCTTTCAGGGAATCTTTGACGGAATAGTACACTGTGAGTGATGGCGAACAGAATATCGATCCGGGCTTAGGACGAAAGCCCAAACGATAGACGAGTTTTCGTATTTTTTTCATTTTACTTCTTTCGGAAGTACTCGATAACTCCCTTGGTCACGCCATAGACAAACGCGAACAAGACGACGATCAAACCATCGTACCAAGTCATCAGAAATACTCCCCAATCAACCGCTTTCGCCATTTGTTCGTCTGCTTTCGCATGCGCTTCAGTTGCTTTGGGGTGTAATTCAGCCATTGAGTAGGGCTTGAGTGAGACGACTGATTGTCGTATCGTGTGCAGATCTTCCGATGCTGTCGAAGGTACTCGTCCCTGTTCGATCTGCGCTGTTGCTCCACCTTACTGTAAGCGAGAGCTACCACGTCAACGATCGGTTCTGTAGAAAGAAGCTCTTCATCCTTCTTCGTGATCACCGTCGGGTTCCAACTGAACTTCCTGTAGACGTCCTCGTCGATCTCCATTGAACGGCAACTCCCCCTTCAGTTTCTTCAAGTGGAACGTGTAGAGACTTTGCCACGTGTCGGATTCCTCTTCTGGAGATATGTTGGGATTCTCCAGCTTGAGAAAGGCCATATCACTGGTGGCGTTTTGGTTAGCCTGGTCTCTTAGTCGTTGATCGGCTATTCGCTTCAGACGGATTTCTTCATCACTGGGGAATGACGTCATCGCGAACCCAAGCAATAGCCGATTATTATGGCTGCCCACGCGAGTGTGAAGATGGAAGAGAAGGCGAACCACCACCATTTAAGATAGTGAATGATTCTCATCAGTCAGTCCCGTTTCTATTCAGTCGGGAATGGGGATATTCTCTATCTTCGCGTAAACATCGAGATAGGTTTCCTTCTTGTCGCCGTTATACGTAACCTCATAATAACGACTGTCTTCCAGATCGGTGGCGACGAGAGCCTTCCAGTTCTGCAACGTCTTGGCGAACCACACGACGTAGACCGCAAACGGCTTGTTCTTGATCCCCGGACGGTAATTCTCGACGACGTACTCGCGGACATGCCGCATAGCCAAATCGATGTAGTTGACGTCCTCGCCGATCATGAACTCCGGCTTGACCTTGGCGCCGGTTGTCAGGAAGTCAAGAGCTTCCTTCGAGCAGACAGCACAGTATTCGGGTCCACCGCAGTGCTTCTTCAGGTTCGGCGGGTTCCAGTGCTGCGTGCCATTGATGTGGTAACCGTGGGAAGTGTATGCCATTAGAAGATCCCCTTAAGGGTTAGAGTAGGAAGACGGGGCTCTGAAGAACCCCGCCCTCTATATTTCAGTACTCTAGGTTGGTCAGAGAACGAGGCGTATCCATAGCCACGTTGAGCTCTGGGGTGACCTTTAGCTCGAAGCAACCGAAGAACTCTTGTACTCTGCTTCGATTGCTGAACGAAACATCTCCGATCGAAATGCGTTCGGCATTTGGCCCATAGACCAAATAGAGAGGAAAGTCGAATTCCATCTCTTTCAACTTGCCGAAGTAGTTCATTTCGAAGTCGAATGCTCCGTGATAGAACATTCCGGATGGCGATTTGGCAATCGATCCTTCGCCGATGTGCATCAGAGATCTACCGCTGAAGATATAGAGCGGGATCTGGACTTGGAACAGAGGTTCCGCCATGACGTTGGGGTCCATTAGGATTCCAGTCTGATCGCCTTACGCCACTGGTTACGTTCCCTGCGTTTGATCACTCGACGGGCTTTCTTACGGCTCTTACCCGGCGGTTCGTTGCAGCAGGCGCAATCCCTACCATCCGGCCCTGTGTGGCACTGTGGTCCCAGCATTCTAGCAGTCGATGACGCCCCCATCATTCTCCATCCCCTTGTCGATCGCCGACCTCCAGCCAGCGAAAGAAGGATCCGTGCTCATGTTGTAACGTTCGTTCAGAAGCTTCCTGATCGGGGCCTCCGTCTCCCCTTCGGCGACCTGGAAGAGTGGCAACACGCGATTCAGACGATCCTGGAAATCGTTGCCCGTCATCGAACATCCTTCTTCAGAGACCGTTTCGATATAGTCCCCCCGACTGCGATCGATCTCCTTAGGGACATAGTTCTTCAGAGTCTCCTGAACCTTCTCAGAGGCCTGAGCCATCTTCTCCAGACTCTCAGCGGCCTGTTCGAAGAACCCACCGATGACCATAGTCTTGGTGAACTCACGAGCTCGATCGGGATTTGACATTGTCTCCCGACGCATACGCTCTTCAAACTTCGCGTAAAACACGTCTATCATGCTACGGAAATCCCCGACGGTGACGTCTTCCAGGTAGTCGTCGATCCCTCCCAACGGAGGCTGCTCGTTCAAAGCGCCAGCACGTCCCGCCTGGATGCGCTTGAACAGATGGCGACGCGCCGGAGTGTTGGCCTTCTTCTCCATCTCGACCATCTCGGCGTCAGTGAACAGAAGACCAGTTGACGGGTTGATGCCTCGGCTGAAGAACTCGTTTCGCTCGGCCTGCTTGATCTTCCAATCGGGCACCTTCGGAGTCGCTTCCCGACGAAGACGAGCCTCTCGATCAGCCTTCTGAGCGGCCAGCCCGGAAGCCTTACGCTCCGCATCATCCTGCGCGGCCTTGATCTCACCGAGACGACGCTTCTCTGCCTTACGCATTGTTCTCCCCCTCCAGGTTCGGGTCGTAAAGACTACCGGTCTGCTTTTCTGGACTGCAGTAGTTTCCGTCGTTGTTGCCCTGAGACTTGTCCTTCCACCTCGAACCGTACTCATAGAGGCCTTCGGTCCGACCCATACCGAGCTTCTTTCCGAAAACCTCAAGAGCCATAGCTGCGTCTTCAATCTTCAGAGAGTCGTAGTAGCTGTCCCACTGGTGGTATAGTTCGGTTTTTACGTTCTCGTCACCCTGTAGAATCGCAGCGGCCAGTGACTCAGCAGTCTTACGGATGGAGTCGAGCCGAACCTCTTCCATGTCGTAAGCAGCGAATGCGGGCTCAGGTGATTCCTTGTGATGCACGAGCATCGACCGATACATATCGGAAGAGAAACCAGCATCGGCAGCTACAGCCGCAAGCATGTTCTCAGCCGTGGCAGCGGACATGACGACTCCGAACGACATCTCGTCCAGAACCCTCTCGACGACAACCGGCCCCATCCAAAGTTCCTTGCCGCTCTCGTCACGAACGACGAGGTTTGCCCTCTGGAATTCCATCCTGATCCCAACCCTCGGAATGGCCATGGGAACGTACTCCGGATTTTCAGGCTTAAACAGGTTGTCCATTTTCCCAGCCCCTTTTTTAGGTCCAGCCCAAACTGATGTAGAACTCGTCCATCCTCTTTCGGAAATCTTCCGCACTCATTCCGTAAAAGGGGTCCGTACCGAATTCGTCAAACGCCCTCCCCAAACCACGGTTGCCCGCCTCAATGCGCCGGTAGATATGAAGTTGCTCAGAAGTGACGACCTTCTCGCGCATCTTGTTGAACTCGTCGATGGTGAAGGGCGTTCCCGTGAGAGGATTGATGCCGTTGAGCAACAGCATTATCCGAGTTCCTTGACTCGGCTGCTGTGAATTTTGAGAAAGAGATTCCTGGCGTTCAGCCCTCTTGGCTGATATCCGTTCCTGGATCTCTCTCTGTCGCTGCTTGTTGACTGTCATCGGTTTTCACTCCCAAGATTGTTTGAAATTCTTTTTTAAGTTCTTCGCCGTACATCTTGAGGAGTTCTTCTTGAACCCAAGCATACGCATCGAAAGGTCTTTCCAAAATCTGTTGCTTTTCAGCCTCGGACAGAGTTTTACCGGCTCCCATTTTTTCAAGAACCTGAGCCCACAATTCGTCAGGAGTACTCATTCTTCATCCACGACCTCACGAAAAGCTCGCACCGCCATATTGCGATCTCTGGCAGTCAGCGTGTTCTTGTATTCCTGCCAACGAATAACAATGGTATTGAATTCGGGATCGTCTGAAATATTTGAAGTACCGTGGAACACGAAATCTCGAGCGAATTGCTTTGCAGTTTCTATTATCTCTTCGTCCAGTTGTTGGTCATTCATAGTATCCTAAGACATCAAGCGGAGCCCAATCCGAAGACTGAGCCCCGCTGAAGTATACTTTCAGATAAGTTCTTGAGCAGCTTCGGCCGCGTTCTTGTGGAACTTCGGACTTAACTTTCCTGCTTCTACGACAACTATTCCCTCACGTCTGAGCAGTCCAGAGAATCGCTCCTGACATGCCAATGTCGCCTTATCGCGATCCTCCGAAGAAAGAGAACGACAATATGCTTCCCAGCGGTTCTCTTCGTCCATACGTCTACCGGGTCGGTCCTTCGCATCGAAGATTCTCTCAGCTGCGAGCTGACCACATTCTTCTGGCGAAACAAGATCGAGATACCAAGCCTTGTTCTCTGAAGATTCAGTTTCGACAGTCGGATCGTCCTTGTCCGGCTCTCGGTTCAGGATAGCCATCATCTCATCAAGATGGGTCTTCATTAGAATCACTTGCGAATAGTTGTGGATGCCCTTCTCGAGATGGGACTCGATCACGGAGGTGAACTCATGCAAATCGTCTCCGTTGTCGTCTCGGATGACGACAGTGACATTCTTGACATTCACGCTTCCGCTTTGCCATTCCTCATTCGGCCGCGAAATGCGGAAAGTCTCGTTAGGCATTCTTCTCCCCCTAGTCAGTCTTCGGCTTGCTCAACGCAGCGAGGATGATCGTCAATTGCTCCACGATCGGAGTGTCAGGAAGGAGGTCGATCACCACGGAAACATCGCATGCGGCTGTACTGAAATCCTGTTCGATAACAGCTTCGCCAATGGTCTTCCTCTTACCGTTTACGTAAGTGATTAGAGGCACTTTCCGCTTTCGGATCTGATTTTTACCCATCGGATATTCCATGATGATCTTCCTCCTTTCTTCCCAGCTACTCAATCTTAGGCCTGTCGATCAGTTCGAGGTCTTCGATCGGAATTGTGACGACTCGTCCATTGACGATTCTCACTGTAAGATTCTGAGCGATCAATTCAGAAATGAGTTCATCGCCCATCTTCTGGATTTCTTCGGATTCAGACGTTGTCTTTTTGACATATCTGTCTACCGATTCGCTCACTTCACGAACTCCTGGAAGTCACCGAACTTCTCGATTGTCTTGGTTGCGTTGTCCACGAGAGTCTCGTAGTACTGCATGTCTACGATATCCGTGAGAGAACCAGTCCCCTTTATGGTGTCCGTCAAATCCTCGAACAACAGTCGATCGATCGCGTCGAGGTTCAACATCTTGACCATCTCAGCTTCGAGCCAGAGATAATCCTTCGTGCCACCGATGGCGTAAGACTTTCCGTCCTTGACGCGAACGAGTTTTCCGCCACCGATTTCTGGGAGAACCGGCAGGAACAGCCCAACCTTTCCGATGAAGTGCATCCCCTTGTAAGGGTTGTTCGGAGTGGCTTGGCTCTCGTTGAAGTCGAGATACATCCTTCCGCCACTACGAAGCTCCTTGGTCTCACAGAGATCAGCGAACTTGATCGGCTCGTGGCTGAACAGGACCTTGAACACCACCGGATGAGCGAACTGCGCACCGGTAGCATCCCACTTTCCGTCGGACCTAGCGA
>Ga0207671_10002953_pt1 | contig 17508 bp, 16 predicted proteins | sample KBSC24metaG_FD_184352 | JGI IMG/M metagenome (GOLD analysis project Ga0207671, IMG submission 184352) | Corn rhizosphere microbial communities from Kellogg Biological Station, Michigan, USA - KBS C2-4 metaG (SPAdes) (version 2) | ecosystem: Host-associated > Plants > Roots > Rhizosphere > Soil... | reverse complement strand
TCCTCTGCGGCCCTCTGCGTATCTCTGCGTTCTCTGCGTTAATGGGCCTTTCAACGCAGAGAGCCGCAGAGATACGCAGAGGCCGCAGAGAAAACAAATCAGATTTGCCACTTTTTGTGCAAAGCCCTGGGCTGCTGCCAAAGAATCAACCAGGAAGGCGAATTATAGTTCACCCGCAGCGGGGACACTAATTCCATTCGCCCTGGATGATGAATCCAGCCCAATAAAATGGCGACTTCCAAGCCCTGTGTTTTGACATCTTCAACTGGGCCGCACGCAACGCAGCGGCCGGCTTCTTCTGATTCGTAAACATCTCCTGGTAAAAATACGACATGAATTGAGCAGTCGCTGCGTCGTCTACCTTCCAAAGACTCGCTACAACACGAGTCGCACCTGCGTACATAAAACCGCGAGTCAGGCCGATCAGCCCTTCGCCTTTGATCTCTTTTCCGAGTCCCGTCTGGCAGGCACTGAGAACGACCAGGTCCGCCTGTAGATTTAGATTGTAGATCTCGTTTAGTTGAAGAAATCCGTCCTGCGGCTGACCATTTTCATCAACCATCGACAGTAGCACTCCGGAAAGCTCAGGATGCTCGCTGTTGAGTAGCCCGTGAGTCGCAAAGTGAATGATTCTGTATTTCGACAGATCGGAACTCAGCACTGTCAGACGACTCGCTTTGAAATCCAACGCTGCAAACGATTGGTCGGTGGAAGTCAGCGAGAGTATTGTCTGCGCCTCCTGGCGGGAGAATGGAAGCCTCGCGATCTCGCTGATGAAGTTGCCACTTCTCAAAGCGCGAGCCGTCGCCAGCGAGTTTGCCGCGACAAGGTTGGACGAAGGTGTTTCAACGGAGGAATTTGGCTTACGTGCGTGCGAAGTGGCGCGCTGCACGCGCGCGTCGGCGTTGTTGAAAACCGGATCAGCGACGACGGCAACGGCCAACTGCGCCGGCGGGCGATTTGTAAGCTGACGTCTTAACGCCGACAGCACGGATATTGAAGGAAGTCGAACGATTTCGAAATCGTCAATCAGCGGCACTCTATTCGCGGTCATCCGCGTGTGCGTCAGCGCCGAGTACGGAAGACTCTGCAAGACACCGTCGCCGATGATCACGAGCCGCTTCGCAGTCACATGACTCAACGCCTGATCGAACAACAGACTACTAATCTTTTCGCTTTGCTTCGAAAAATCATCCTCGGCCGTCCTGGTTCTGTTCGACGGCGCTAGGACGAGAGCCTCGATTAAACTCCGGCCTTCTTTCTCCAGCACCGCGCTCGCCGGCAGCTCGTAGCTGCTGATACTTTTGGACGTTATCACCCAGACAAAGCTTCTTTTCTCGCCGAGACTGTATTCAAGAATCGCCGTGTCGTCGTCCAGGATCTTGTGCTGCATTTCTGCGACGTCGAGAGTTTGAGGCAAGGCAATCGACGCATAACCGGCGCTCACGGTCCTGATCTGGTATTTGATCTCTTCGTACTGCGTCTCGAGTTTCGCAATGTCAGTTGATTCCGCTTTGGCCACGTTCCTATCACTCGATGCCTGCAGGTTTCGAAAGAGCTCCGAGTTGAGAGCAGACCTTATCGATCGTTCCTTTGCCAACAATTCTGGCGGCGCTGTCTTCCGGAGAGTGGTGCCGGATTGATTCAATAGTTCCAGCAATGAGCGAGCTCGGGCTTTCTCACTGGCCTGCAATGCCTGCACGTCAAATCCTGCCGACGGATGTGCTCGATGCAACTGCATCAGCAGGTCGATATAAAACTCGTAGTGCTGATGGACGGAAGCGAAGTAAGAGACGCGGAGTTCCTGGCTCGAAATCTTCGCCCTCGATGCCTCGTTCAGCTTGAGCGACTCTTCGATGTGACTTCGCGCAGTTTCGAGAGCGCCCGACGACGACTCCACGCGCGCAAGGTTATACAGAATCGATGCGGAGCCCTCGCGGTCGCCGGCGGAGTTTGAATAAGTGAGAGCTTCACTGTATTTCGCCTTAGCGACTGTCGTGTCACCCGTCTTTTCGAAGTAGTAACCAAGATTATTCAAGGCCCACGACAGGCCTCGCCATTGACCTTCTTTCAGGTATTGCGCTTGAGCATCTTCAAAAGCCTTGCGCGACTCTGCCAGTTCGCCTTTCGAGAAATAGAGTGAACCGAGGCTGTTGAGCACGTCAGCCTCCATCTGGCGATTTTCGATTTTCCGGCTGATTTCAATGGCTCGTTCGTAATAAGGGAGCGCCTTTTCATACTCCGACATCTGCGCGTAGATGTCTCCGCAATACCCGATGGAAACGATTTGACCCACCGCAAACTTGATCTCGTCGAAAACTTTAAGAGCCTGCTGGAAGTAGTCGAGCGCGATGGAGAGTTCTCCGAGAGTTTGGTAGACGTAGGCAATGGTGTTTAGGGCTGCTCCCTGCGACAGCCGGTCGCCCATCTCTTCGAGTGCGGGGAGAGTGGCTTTTAACGACTCCAGGGCCGCCTGGCGGTCGCCGAGTAATGTTTGCACCGGACCCATCGCGGTTAAAGTCCGACTTTGACCCCAACGGTTTTGCAGCGACTTCCATATCGCGAGTGACTGTTGGTAGTAGCTCAGCGCATCTTCGAGATCGTCGAGGTCAGTGCGGATATACCCGAGCGTCAAAAGTATCCGCGCCTCGAGATCCGGTTTTTGTGTTTCACGCGCCAGTACCAGCGCCTGGTTTTCCTGGTCCAACGCGTCCCGCAGATGGCCGCCGATGTACGAGACCATGCCGAGCGTAAAAAGCGCTTGTGCTTCGCGAGGTTTGTCGGCTGCGGCACGACTCATCGACAAAGCTTTTTCCGCGTTCGCTCTCGCCTGGTCTTTCTGGTCGAGAAAAATCAGCACGTACGCAAGATCCGCGAGCGCGCCTGCTTCGCCGTTTTGATCGGCACGCTGCTGTCGTAATGCGAGTTCGCGAGCATAAGCCTCTTGAGCTTTCGCAAAGTCGCTGAAGATCAAATGGATTTCGCCGATGGCGTGGAGCGCATCGGCAGCCTGCTTCGAGTCGCCACTCGCCTCCCAACATTTTTGCGCTATCGTGTATTCGGCGATTGCGTCCAACAGAGAGGCACGCCGCCACTCGGAACGCAACTGCGCGGCGCGAGTTACAGAAGCCGCGGCGTTTTGACAGTCGGTTTGGACAACGCCAGCCTGCTGTGCACTCACCGTCCCGGCCACGGTGATCTGCAATGTGCACAGCGCTATGAATGTAACGAGTTTGCAGAGCATAAAACGAATGGAAGGCTGGCGGTTGTCCCACCAACCTCCCTCAACTAGTCGTACGACGGTTGTAACTTACCGTTTTTTTTTGCCTCGACTGCCGATGCCTGAACCAGTCTTTACTGCACCGCTAATGCCGCCGCCTTTTGATCCTGGCTTTCCTTTGGGTTTACCCGCGATTCCACTACTCGTCTTAGTTCCTCCGCCAATCTTGCCGCCGCCGCCTTTCTTGCCACCACCTTTTTTGGTTGCCATGTTTTATTCATCCTTTCGAGTCCAGAGAGTAAAGACAATAGATTCGATCCGGTAAAACACAACCGGATCGAATCGCGAAAACCCTGCGCTAAGTAAGAGGGCTACTCAATATGTATGTGTGCAGTCGGGTTACAACTAATGCACAAAAGATAGGATCACCCTGCCTGTTTTCGATTAAGTTTCTCGCCAGGTTTTGGGCCTGCCATTAACCTGAGAAACGTCGCGCCGTCCGTCAGCTCCAGCGGTCTTAGGTTTTCCGCAAGACTCCTGGGAGCCACCACGGTTAGTATCTTGTCATTCCACTCCGCAGCGAGTGTCGAGTTGGGCGCCGCCACAAACCAAAAAGCCTCCGTCTGTTGAAAGGGAACACTCAACATCCTCGCTTCGACCCCGTCGGGGACCTTGTCGTCAATCCAGTCAATCGCCTCGTCGATACTCTTCGCAAGGGGCGACCAAAATATCTCTCTCAACGACCAGTCCTGAGGGTTTGGTCCAAGCGGTTTCGAACGCGCGAAGCCTTTTGGAGAACCATCGATTTTGAGCTGATGATGCCAGACGCCTGATGGCCTGACCAGTGTCGAAAGCTGCCGGTTACCAGCGTCATATTCTTTCGTCATACCGGCGGCAAAGGTCCAGACTTCAAAACTCTCGGCAATGGTATAACTGGCCGCAGGTGCACCGTCAGTTCCAGGTGCATTCGTAGGTGGGTCACCTGGCCCAGGTGGATCTGCTCCACCGCCGCCTCCGCCTCCGCCAACTGTTCCGCCGACGCCGCCTGCTCCGCCGATCTCGTCACCTTCATCTGTCTCGTTCAGGCTGGAGTTTATTTGGCCCGCAATCACCTTTATAACGTCATCCGGCAATGTTTGTGTAAACGCCATGGCTTAATTCCCATCAAAGTCGAGCCAGGTCATGGTCCAATCTCCTTGACCTAGATACCGGCCCAACTCCGAAAATCTGATTTCACCAAAACCGTGATTAAGAGAGTCGTGGATTCTGAGATACCTTTTCGACCCACTTACTCGCCAACCAAAAATGACCAAGACGTGAGCTCCGCCCTCATCCCAATTAATGCAAACCTGCACCGGAGTCTTCTGATCTCGAATTCGGCTTCGAATCGTGGGAAACGAAACCGTGTCGTCGATAAATGTCGCTGTAACACCGAACTTATTGTAGACCTTCAGAATATCTTCTTTGTCACAGCCTTCATTGCACGTGGTCTCGTCATCCAGCGACTGGCAACATCCGTCACTCGGGAAGAGAATCGAAGCGATCTTGCACTGGTCAACGTCCTGCTCAAACACCGTCAAAACCATCTTGGTGCAAGCCACCCAGCACCACTCAGTTTTTTGCTGTTCAACATGAGGGATGTTCAGGTTTTGACTACTTGCCGACGAAGGCCCTGACCCTATTTCAAATGGAGTGTTGGTTCTTATAGCCATTGCAAATCCTTGAGATGCCCGGGGCATCAGCCAGAAGTGAAATTAGAGCTTGAAAAAGCTGGTTCTACGGTACGAGAAGGTAAACGGAGCTCACGCAGGGAACGACGCGAAGTAAATACGAAACACGCTTCACTGTCAATGCCAATTTCCGAAAAAACCTCATCGCCCGCTCATATAAGTATGCCTAATCACCAATAAACATTTCAGGACGTGTCGCTGCCGGGGCAACGCAGCGATTAAGCACGTCGTCTGAATGCAAGAAAACTTCCTAATCCCCGTTCTGGTTAAGACAACGCGAGAGGTTCTCGCAACTCAATTAAGGTCGTCTCCCCGGATTCAACAGTCATAGCTGTAAAGGAGTCGACAATGAAACCAGTAACCTCGACAAGTATCGTAGTAGTCTGCCTGCTGACAGCAGTATCGATGGTATTCCTCGCAGGCGGCGGAACTCGCGGCCTTCGCGCCCAAAGCCCGGTTCAGATTACTTCGGGTGACTACCGCCTCTCTGGTCCATACACGCACAACAACCTGACAGTGTTTCTCGTGCATGGAAAAGATCAGACCACCAGGACATTTCTGACCCTGCAGGAGGCACTCGCTCAGAAGAAGGTCCGCGTCTATGAAACGAAAGAAGTAAACGAACTAGCCATCAGGAACTTTTCCGACGAGAACGTCTACGTTCAGGCAGGCGACATCGTTCGCGGTGGTGAGCAGGATCGGATGATCTCGATGGATTTCATCGTGCCGCCGAAATCGGGTCGCATGCCGATAGAGGCCTTCTGCGTCGAGTCGGGGCGCTGGAACAAGCGCGGGAATGAAGAACCGGCGGTGTTCAGTAGTTCGGAGAATGGCGTGGCATCGAAAGAGATAAAGCTGGCGGCGAAGAGTGCCAAGTCGCAGGAAGAGGTTTGGGAAACGGTGAAGGTCGCGCAGGACAAGTTGGGTCGCAATGTCGGCGGGAGTGTTCAAGACCGGGCGTCGGCATCGAGCCTGGAGTTATCGGTTGAAAATCCGAAAGTGAAGCAAACGAGTGCGGGGTACCTCAAGGCGCTTTCCGGAATACTGCGAAACAAGAGCGACGTGATCGGGTATGTTTTCGCGATCAACGGCAAGGTGAACAGTGCGGATGTTTATGCTTCGCACGCGCTGTTTGCGAAGCTCTGGCCGAAACTCATCAAGGCGAGTTCGGTAGAAGCGGTTGCGGAGATACAAAAAGGTCTCGATCATCCGGCGGTGACAGACGAGACGGTCAAGGCATTTCTCGCGGAGTCCGAGCGGGCAACTGCGTCGACGAAGGACGTAACAGCGCACGTACGACTTGTGACGCGTGAAGACGACAAGAACGCCTTCTACGAAACCCAGGACCGCACGCAGCAGGACAGCTTCGTCCACCGAAACTACATCCGCAAACAGTAGGAATAGGTTCACAAAAAGGCACAAATAGGAGGCCACAAGAGGGCACAAACAATTTTGATTCACTCAATATTTTGTGTCCTTTTGTGCCTTTTTGTGGCTTCAGTGCGTGACTTTCGTCGAGTAGAGGATTCCGTACATCGCGTTCTTGTGTCGCTCGAAATCCTTCCCCTGGCTTGCAAGCATGAGGTTAATCATCTGTAGCTGCCCGGTGTACTTTCGATACGCGAGCCATTGCAGCCTGCGACTATCATCAGGCCTCTCGGGATTCGCTTCGCGGAACTGCACACCCTTCAACCCGTCGATCTCAACCCACTTCACTTCATCCACTTCGCCGTTCTTGGCCCTGCTTTCCGCCTGGTCAAAGAACGCTTGAATGCTCGAATCGGCCGGGAAGTCTGCATCCATCGGCGAGATGTTGACTATCATCGACGCCGCGTCTCCGCCGCCGGGAGAACGCATGACAAACATCTTTGATTCGTTCGTCTCTTCGGTCCAATTCGGCGGAATCGTCCACGACATTCCCTGCCGATCCCACTTCACTTCCGTTCCACCCGCGAGCGCTGCTGTCTGTTCGGCGGTCGGTTTGGCAGTCTCGACAGATCGGCTCGAGCCGGAACCGGTTGGACCAGAGTTAGATCCGCTTCCTTTTTTAAATCTTCCGGAAAGATTGCACAGAGAAAGAGCAAAGGCGATCAGCACTACAAGCAGAATATTTTTCATGCGCAGACTTCTAGTCCAAGACACTGAGAAAAGTCAATACTTTGGTCCTGGTCCTACATCGTGGTATTCTTTAGCCCTTCCCTGCAAAAAGCCCCCTAGTAAAAATAACTTCGCGCGCAAGCGCGTGCCGCTTTGGAGAATGCCACTATGAAAAACACGAACATGCGGGCGGGCTTTATTCTTCTCGCGCTTTCGATATTTGCTCTTGCATTGAGCTCGTGCTCGCGGGGTGCAAACGTTAATACCAACATCAATACAAACGCGAATCTGAATGTGAACGTGAGCCCGGCTGCCGGCGCAAACGTCAATGCAGCCACCGCTCCTTCGACAATCGCCGCGCGCGAACCTGACGTCTATAAAGCCACCATCGTCTTCACTGCGCAAACCGAAGGTGGAGACAGGACTGTCGGTATTCCACCGTTGTCCGCCGACGTAGCGCGTAACGGTAACGACAGACGACTCTCGTTCAAATTACCCGACGGATCCGATCTCGTTTATCTAGAACATGCAGGTGTTCAATATGGAATCGCTCCTGCACGGAAACAGTATGCTGAGTTGACACCCGAGGCTACGGGTTTTCAACTACATCGCCTGATGACGCCGGGGCAACTCGTCGCTCATCTCGATCGACTGCAAGGCATCGAATTTGTAGGCGAGGAGCAGCTTGCAGGCAGAACTGCATTAAAATATCGCTACGCCCGAACCGCTCAGACGCAAACATCAGCGGGCGAGGTCAAAACCGAATCGTTTGTCTACGTCGACAAAGACACGGGATTGCCTTTGCGGGCCGAGCTTTTTAGCGAAGCGAGTGGTAACGTTCAGGGCGTCAAAGGCGCGAACCTGGTAGCAGAAATGCGCAACATCACAACCAACGTCGATCCGAGCCTGTTCGAGATACCGGCGGGGTTCAACAAGGTTCCTGAAGCGCAGGTGAGAGCACAGGTCGACGCGGTTGCAAACACGCTTTTGGCGGTGCTTCGAGCTCTCCTCGAACAGAGAGGCGCAGCGCCACCGCCACCGTCGCCAACCGTATCGCCGACGGTTTCACCGAGTCCGCGGTAGTGAGGCTTAAGAAATGAGATATGTGGTAATTCTCCTTGTCGGAATTCTTCTGGGCGGCGGCGCTGCGATCTTCTTTCTCGGCACGCCGCCTGCGAAGTCTGCGCCCGGTCAGGATGTGCGCGCGCCGGATCAGGGTGGCGCACCGCCGGCGACCATCGTCGTCACGCTCGAACAGAGTTTTGTCGAGGGCATGTTAGCTACGACTTTCTCCGGTCTCGGAGCGCCGACATTTAACCTCAGCCAGAACCAGCGTGACGGTTTCGAGCGAGTCGAGCAGGCGCTCTTTCAGGGCGGTTGCGCAAACTCGATCACGCTCCTGCCTGAAGGAAGCGGCGTGAAGACAGGAGTGCAATTTCGGGACGGCAATATCTACGTGCCGATGGCATTCACAGGCAGCTACAACCTCGGTGGTTGTCTCCAGTTCAAAGGCTGGGCTCAAAACAAGATCAAGTTGACTTTCGATCAGGAAAAGCAGGTTCTTTACGGACACGTCGACGTAGAGGGAGTGAATCTCGAAGGCGTAAACCCGATTGCAAACAACTTCGTCACAGTGTTTGTGCAGAGTGCGATCAACCAGAAAGTAAATCCGCTAATACTGATCAACGAGCCACAGTTGTCGCTGATGATTCCCGTCAAAGCCAGCAACGGCGCCGTCAAAGCCCGCGCGAAGGATGTGCGTGCGGAGATACTGAACGGGTCGCTGAAGTTGTATGTGACGTATGAGTTTAGCGGGATGCGTGGCGAGGGTTAGATCTGCGTTCATCCGCGTAAATCTGCGGCTAGATCAACCTTCGCCGCGAGCGTCCTCTGCCGCTCGAAATGTGCCGCAATCTCTTCCGCCGTCTTGCGACCGACGAACGGCGTGAGTTCTGAGACGCCTGCCCGTGAGATGCGCTGGATCGATCCGAAGTGTCGCAGCAGTCTCCCCTTCCGTTTATCACCTACACCCGGAATTGCCGTGAGCTCAGATGTGAAGTCGCGCAGCTCGCGACGCTTGCGGTGATAGGTAACCGCAAAACGGTGCGTCTCATCACGAATCATCTGCAACAGACGAAGTATCAGCGAATGTGAGTCGAGATAGATCGGCTCATCCTCACGACCTTTCATCAAAAGGTACGCAACGTCGTTGTGTCTCTGTGGAGGCTTGACGATGCCGACCATCGGAATCGCTTCCAGCCCGAGTTCGCTCATCGACATGGCGGCTGAATTGATTTGCGCCTTGCCCCCGTCGATCATGATCAGATCGGGAAGCGGCTTTCCCTCTTCGAGCAATCGACGATAGCGCCGCGTCACGACCTCACGCATCGAAGCGACGTCGTTCGCACCTTCGACACCTCTGATTCTGAACTTGCGATACTCCGAACGATTCATCTTCCCGTTGTCGCAAACAACCATGCCGGCGACGTTCTCCGCGCCCTGGATGTGCGAGATGTCGAACGATTCGATGCGCGCAGGAAAGTGCGGCAGCTCGAGGGTTTCCTGTAGCTCCTCGAGCACGAGCTTCATGTCGGGTTTCAAGATGCGGAAACGTTGTTCAAACGCGAGCTTCGCATTCTTGTCGACGAGATCGATCATGTCGCGCTTTTCGCCGCGCTGCGGATCGTAGATCTTCACGCGACGGCCCTTGCGTTTCGTCAGCGCCTTCTCCAGCAATTCGCGATCGTGAAAATCAACCGGAACGTAGATTTCGCGCGGCACATAATCCGACGCGTAGTACTGCGACAGCACGTCGCTTAAAAACTCGGCAGGGTCAAATGCGTCTTCGCTTAAGTCTTCCCAGAAGAATTCTCTGCGGCCGACGATGTTTCCTTCGCGCATGGTGAAGAGCTGCAACGCGAGTCGCTGTCCTTCGCGGTAGTAACCAAAGATGTCGACGTCGCTTTCCGAAGTCGTCGCCATCTTCTGTTGTTCGGAAAGACGGATCACTGTCTTTCGCAGATCGCGATACTTCGCGGCGAGCTCGTAGTGCATCCCTTCAGACGCTTCATACATACGTTGCTCGAGGGCGTCGGCAAGTTCCTTGTTGCGTCCTTCGAGGAGCAACCGAACGTCGCGCACTGCTTCCTGGTACTGTTCCGGAGTACACAACCCCTTGACGCACGGGCCGAGGCAGCGTTTGATGTGATACTCCAGACACGGACGCGGCGCCTTGCCGTCGATCTCGATGTCGCAGGTCCGCAACTGAAACGTTCTGTTGATAAGATCGATTGTCTTTCGTGCGAGACTCGCCGGCAGGAACGGACCAAAATACAACGCACCGTCGCGTTGAATGCGGCGCGTGATGACGACCTTCGGAAACGGTTCGTTGATCGTGAGCTTGAGATGCGGGTACGACTTGTCGTCCTGAAGCTTGATGTTGTACCGCGGTTTATGTTGTTTGACGAGTGACGCTTCGAGAATCAACGCTTCGACTTCGTTGTCGGTGACGATGAACTCGAGGTCGGCGATGTTTTCGACCAGCGCGTCCGTTTTGCGGTCGAAAGGCCTGGCGCGAAAGTAAGACCGGACGCGGCTGCGCAGGTTCTTCGCCTTTCCGACATAGATCACCTTCCCCGCCGCGTCTTTGTGCAGGTAGACGCCGGGTGAAGGCGGAACTTCTTTTAGTCGTTCTTCAATCGCCACGATGTTGAGATGCTCGAAACCGTTTACAAATCACACAAATGCATTTTCCACTAAAAGCGCCTGCCGATAAACCTTTCGACGCGGTTGGGTTTGGACTCAACGCCGTGGATCACCTGATCGTGGTGCCCGAGTACCCGGCGTATGACACGAAGATGCGTTTTCTCGAACACACGCAATCGGCCGGCGGGCAAACCGCGACCGCGATGGTCGCATTGCGCCGGCTGGGTTTGAAGACTGCTTACGCCGGACGTTTTGGCTCGGATCAGGAAGGCATGTTTGGTCTCAAAACGTTGAAAGACGACGGCGTCAACGTCGATTTCGCGGAGGTCGTCGAAGGCGCGCGAAATCAAATAGCGTTCATCACCATCGACGCGCGGAGCGGAGAGCGAACTATCGTTTGGGACCGCGACGAGCGCCTCGCTTACAAACCCGAAGAAGCGCCGGTTGAGATTGGTCCTCTGGGTCGAGTGCTGCACCTCGATGCTCACGATCCACCGGCATGTGTGCGCGTCGCAAAAGCCGCGCGAGCGTCGGGAACGATCGTGTCAGCCGACATCGACAATGTTTACGACGGTCTACCAGAGCTACTCCCGTTGATCGACATTTTGCTTGGTTCGAAAGAGTTTCCGCAGCGCGTCACGGGTGTCAGCGACGAACGCGCGGCACTCGTCGAGTTAAAGAGTCGTTACGGTTGCGCGGTCGTAGGCATGACGATCGGAGCAGCGGGCGCGGTCGTGTATCACGATGGGTGTTTTATCGAGTCGCAGGGCTTTCCTGCGCCCAACGGTTGCCGCGACACCACCGGCGCCGGCGACTCGTTTCGCGGCGGGTTTCTCTACGGCTTTCTCAACGGCGAAGACATCGAAACCAGTCTGAAACTCGGCAACGCCGTCGCCGCGATAAAGTGCAGCGCGCTTGGCGCACGCACTGCGCTTCCCAGCAGATCCGAATTAGAAGAGTTTCTCGCGCAAAGCCGCAAAGGCGCAAAGTAAGGCCTTCTTTGCGCCTTTGCGCCTTTGCGCCTTTGCGAGGGACTGCTATAAACTTCGCACGCCACCATCCGCATTCTTAACAACTGAGGGGAACGATGAAACTCCTGTTAATCGTAGCGAGTCTCCTGCTGCTGACCTTGATTCCCGCGCCGCAGCCCGTCCAGACAGTCGACGTCGTTTTCAAAAACGGCAACGTTTACACGGCCAACGACAAGGCTCCACGCGCCGAAGCTATCGCGGTGAAAGCAGATCGGATCGTGTTCGTCGGCTCGAACGCTGACGCGGAAAAGTACCTGCTCCAAGCAAAATCCATGCGGGTAGTCGATCTGAAGGGTGCCACAGTCCTACCTGGTTTCACCGATTCGCACCAGCACCTTTCCGGCGTGGGTCTTCGCGAGATGACGCTGAACCTCGAAGGCATCACGAGTCTGGAAGATTTTCTCGCGAAGGTGAAAGCGCGTGTTGACCAGGCAAAGCCCGGCGAGTGGGTGACCGGACGAGGATGGATCGAAACACACTGGAAACCGCCAGTGTTTCCGACACGTTGGGACCTCGACAAAGTCGCGCCAAACAACCCGGTCATTCTCGGTCGCGCCGACGGACACGGCGCGGTTGCAAACAGTGCGGCATTGAAGCTGGCGGGTGTCGATAAATCTACGCCCAACCCATTCGGTGGAGAGATCTCGAAAGACAAACAGAGCGGCGAGCCAAACGGAATGCTGCTCGACGGCGCACAGGGTCTCGTGCGCAGAAAAGTCCCGCCCACCTCATCTGCCGATGCGGAGCGCGCGGTTGTCCTCGGCTCGAAACGAAACGTCGACCTGGGATGGACACAGATTCAGGACGCGGGCGGCGGTTACGCCGACGTCGAGATCTTCAAAAAACTCTATGAAGCAGGAACCATCAAGCTGCGCATCTACAAAGCCGTCTATGGACCAGGCCCGAGTGCGACTCGTCTCATGAACGAAGGCGCAACAATCGGCGCGTACGGAAATCGGTTCACGCTCAGAACGATCAAGGTCGTGTCTGATGGCGCGCTCGGTTCACGTGGCGCCGCGTTGCTCGACGTTTATTCCGATGCGTCAGACACGAAAGGTTTTCTGACGGTGAAAGCCGAAGAGTTGCGACCAATGCTCGTCGACGCTTTGCGCAAGGGCATTCAGGTTGAAACACACGCGATCGGCGATTATGCGAATCGTTTCGTGCTCGACGAGTACGAGGCTGCGCTGAAAGCGGTCCCGGCGGCGGAGCGAAAAGTCGCAGATCCGCGTTGGCGTATCGAGCACGCGCAGATCGTCAATCCGGCTGACATTCCGCGTTTTGCGAAGCTTGGAATTATTCCGTCGATGCAGCCGTCACACGCGATCGGCGATCTTTTCTTTGCGCCGAGTCGCTTGGGGATGGAACGGCTTGCCGGTGCGTATGCGTGGGAGAGCTTTATCAAGTCGGGAGTGATCGTTCCTGGCGGATCGGATGCACCGGTTGAACGTGGCGAACCGATGATCGAGTTTTACGCGGCCGTGGCTCGCAAGGATCAGAAAGGTTTTTCAGCAGAAGGGTGGCATCCGGAAGAGGCGGTGAGTCGCGAACAGGCGTTGAAGATGTTCACGATCTGGCCTGCGTATGCGGCGTTTGAAGAGAACCTGCGTGGGACGATCGAGGTTGGGAAACTCGCCGACCTGACGATTCTCTCGGCTGACATCATGAAGATTCCGTTTGCGGAGATCTTGAAGACGCGCTGTGTGATGACGGTGATCAACGGCGAAATTGTTCATGAATCGAAGCCACAAAAGGGCACATAAGAAGACACAAAAGTCTTTTTGTGATTTTTTGTGCCTTTTGTGATCACTCATTTGGAGGTGAGTTATGAATTCACGTCGTGACTTTCTCTCTCTTGGCTTTGCGGCATTAACGGTGCCGTCAATTGGCGCGCTGCTGAAAAGAGTCGAAGCCGCGACCCGAAGTGTTGCTCATCTCACGCCCGAGCAAGTCGCGATGGACGAAGACTACTGGTCAGTGATCCAGAATTCGTTCACGGTCACGCGCGGAATTGTGAACCTGAACAACGGCGGCGTGTCGCCCAGCCCGCGCATCGTGACCGAAGCACTCGTTCGTTACATCTGGCAACAGGAAGACGCCACTGCCTACACGATGTGGCAACTACTCGAGCCACAGTCAGAAACCATTCGCACGGGTTTGGCGGAAATGTTTGCCTGCGACCGCGAAGAGATCGCGATCACGCGCAACGCTTCCGAGTCGCTCGAGATTTGTCTGATGGGAATGGATTTCAAACCCGGCGACGAGATTCTCACGACGACACAAGACTATCCACGCATGTTGACCACGCTGCGCCAGCGCGAACGTCGTGAAGGTCTCGTGCTCAAAATGGTGAAGATTCCGATTCCGCCAAAGAACCTTAACGAGATCACATCCGCGTTCGAACAGGGAATCACGAGTCGAACGAAGCTCATACTCATGTCGCACCAGGTAAACATCACGGGCCAGATCACGCCGGTGAAACAGGTTTGCGAAATGGCGCGTGCAAAAGGAATCGAGACGATCATCGACGGCGCTCATTCGTTCGCGCAGTTTGATTTCAAACAGAAAGATCTCGGCTGTGACTACTTCGGCACGAGCCTGCACAAGTGGCTTTACGCTCCGAAGGGCACCGGGCTGCTTTACGTCAAACGCGACAAGATCGAGAAGCTGTGGCCGTTGATGGCGGCGGAGTCGAAACAGGCGAACGATATTCGTAAGTTTGAAGAGGTCGGAACGCACTCAGCCGCGCCGCGACTCGCGATTGGCGAAGCGATGCTGTTTCACAACGGGATGGGCGGCAAGCGCAAGGAAGCGCGGCTCAGATACCTTTCGCGTTACTGGATGAACCGCTTGAAAGATGTTCCGAAGATCAGGTTCAACACCTCGTTCGATCCGGCGCAGTCGTGTGCGATTGCGAACGTGGAAGTCGTTGGTGTCGATCCGTCGGCGATTGGCACGTATCTCTTCAACAAACATCGCGTTTTCACGACGCCGATCCTGCACGAAGAGTTCAAGGGGATTCGCATCACGCCCAATGTCTACACCACGCTCGGCGAGCTCGATCGGTTCTGCGAGCTGATGGAGACAATCGCCCGCAAAGGCCTTCCGACGTAAGCGGACACGGAGACAGGGAGACGCGGGGACACGGAGACGCGGAGACACGGGGACGCGGGGACACGGGGACCATTTCGCCGCGTCTCCGTGTCTCCGTGTCTCCGTGTCTCCGCGTCTCCGTGTCTCCCCGTCTCCCCGTCTGGTTGGAACTATGCCCATCGTGCAGGCGTAGAGCAGATGGTGCTAGAATGCCAGTGAAGTTGGAGGTGGGATTTATGGCAGAACCTCGAGACCCGGTTTATGACGCGTGCAATGCCGCCTGGGATTGTCTGCGTCAGATCGGTGACTTTTCATACGCGATTTTACCGAGAGATATCGCCCACGCCTGTGGTGATTTCAATAAGGCAGTACTTAACCAGATCCGCAACTGCGTAGATTGGGAGATTCGCTGGACCGATGATCGCGTCGCCGGCGGTGACAGAATGAGAGACGAGTGGCGCGCGAAGTGTCAACAGACGCCCACGGACGCGACCACCGGACCGGCAGCGTAACCAAATATGGAAGTCTTACTAGCAGACGAATACGGATTCTGTTTCGGCGTCGAGCGCGCCGTGGAGATGGTCGAAGAAGCAGTCGAAGACGGCGCCCGCCCGATTCGTTCGCTTGGACCACTGATTCACAACGCACAGGAGATGGAGCGACTCAGCGCACGCGGGGTTTCAACCATCGACGCGCCTGACGAAGCTGATGCTGACACGATTGCCGTCATCCGCGCGCACGGAGTTACGCCTCAAGTGCAACGCGATCTGGAAGGGCGCGCGGCGAAAGTGATTGATGCGACGTGCCCGTTTGTGACTCGCGTGCAGCATCTCGCGGAGCGTGCTGCAAACCAGGGACGCGACGTCGTAGTCGCCGGCAATCCGGATCATCCTGAGATGATCGGTGTCGTTGGTTATGCGCCGAACAATACTTACGTAGTGCGAGATGCGAGCGAAGTCGCCGCACTTCCGCATTTGCGCTCGCCGTTGGTTGTTTCGCAAACGACGATCAAGCTGCAAACGTTTCTTGAAGTCGCCGAAGCTGTTCGTGAGAAAGCTGATACAGAGCCGCAAGTCGTGAACACGATCTGTTCAGCGACTCGCGATCGCCAGGACGCGGCGCGCGCGCTGGCCGGACAAGTCGACGCTTTCTACGTTATCGGCGGGCGCCACTCGTCAAACAGCGTGAAGTTGTTAGCGGTTTGCCAGGAACAGTGCGCGAAGAGTTTTCTGATTGAGACTCCTGCCGAGATTAATCCTGCCGATTTACAGAACGTGAAGAAGGTTGGTGTGACTGCTGGTGCTTCGACGCCAAACTGGTTAATAGATCAGGTGATCGAGCGTCTGCATGAGATAGGTAAATAATTTGCCGCAGAAATCTGCGGCAAAATTAAATCTCCTCCTGATCGAGCACGTTCACAATCTGACGGGCATCCTCTGATCCATACTCGACAACTTGCCGTCGCAGAGCTGCGCGAGCGGTTTCCGCGTCAACCGGATCGGTCAGTAAACTCGCGAGCACCGCAACCGGGCAGCGCGCGAGTGCTTCATTCGCCAGTTCGCGCACAACCACATTTTCTGAACGCGCGAGCTCGCAAATCTCGCTCGGCGGAAAGCGCGAATTGAGAGCATCTGCGAGCGTGTCGATGCGTCGATAATCCTTTTGCTTCTGCGCGCGCAGTACTAATTGTGTGAAGACCTCGGCCGATTCTGTTTGTTCGAGCAGGACTGCCGCGCAAGTATCGGCGATAGATTTCAGTTTGCCGTTTTTCTCCGCATCGAGTGCGTCTGTCTTTTCGGCGGCGCGTTCGTCGAGTGCGGAAAGGAAGCGGCTCAACTCGAGATCCGCGCGCGCGTCGTACTGAACGTTACGAGCGGCTGGTGCCCCACTTGCGGTCGCCTGCACGGCCCGTTCGACCAAGCCGCGCGTTGCAGGCCTCAGCTCTGACCACGCCGTGGCGATGCGGCTACCGAAATCATCGTTGATTAACGGAGGAGGCATAGAACGGCGTACTATACGCCAAGAGGCTGAAAACGCGAAATTTTCATTGGAACAAATAGGTCAAATAGGTCCTATAGGAACCTATTCTTGTGAACCCGCCAGGTTGTGATCCTTGATCTCGGCGATGGTGGGAAAAGGGATTTTAACGATCTCTCCGTTGGCGATCTGAATCTTTACGCTTGGAGTCGTGAGGGCCTGAGTGGTTTTCATGCTGCGAACAGTGCCGCGTACGCGCCTGCCGTCCGTGGTGATTATTTCCACGTTGTCTTTGCCATACAGTGGTTGCAGGGCTGCGAGCGCTTTTGTTATCTCCACGTTAACTTCCTCCCGATCAAATATGCCTCTTACTGGGCCGGAAGTCTACCGAACCGCCGCGAATGCAACCGGAAAACAGTATTTGGCGTATAGAAACCTGTCCGTGTATTCTTCGCATAACGCCGAAACAGGTGAGTGCCTATGACGCAGAACTCTGAAGTGTCGACTCCCATATCGGGACCCGCAAATCAAACTATCTGTTCGAACTGTCGTTCGACGATGCCGTCGGATCTACGGTTTTGCCGTAACTGCGGATTTCGACTTGCGGATTCGATGGGCGCCTTTACCGGCAGTTCTGAAGTCGCGACGACATCGG
>Ga0207671_10002952_pt1 | contig 17510 bp, 18 predicted proteins | sample KBSC24metaG_FD_184352 | JGI IMG/M metagenome (GOLD analysis project Ga0207671, IMG submission 184352) | Corn rhizosphere microbial communities from Kellogg Biological Station, Michigan, USA - KBS C2-4 metaG (SPAdes) (version 2) | ecosystem: Host-associated > Plants > Roots > Rhizosphere > Soil... | reverse complement strand
CCCTGTCGCCGCTGATCAGCCTCTGAGTACCGCACCCACGCCTCCTGGAACATTCCGGATAGCCGGACGTGACCCCTTGTCGCCGACTGATAACCGAGATATGGTCGTACGACCGTAAGCCATACGAGCGTAATTCAAAGCGGGTCGCCTCCGATCGCCGGGTCGGCGCGCCCCGTGCGCACAGCATGCGTCGCCGTCTCATGAGGAGCGTGACCAGCGCTAACGCCGGAAACCATCGACCACAGCCAACACACCGGAGGACCATATGGACACGTCGCGAAGTAGCTCGCAGCCCGCAGGACACATCGCCGTCGAGGGCGACGCCGGGGTCCTCGTCGCCCGTATCAACGGAGGCCCACATGCCTTGTTCGATCCCGAGATCGCCAAGCAGCTGAAAGAGTTGGTCGATCGTGCAGACCGCGATCCGGACATCCGCGCGGTCGTCTTCACCAGCACGCATCCTGACCGCTTCTTGAGCCATTCTGACGTGCGCTGGCTACAAGAAGGCGGCACTGGATTCCCGCCGATCAACACGCGCATCGCCAAGCTCGTGGCGCGCACGGCGAGACTCATCAACAGAGTGCCGGTTGTCAGAACGCTCGCGGGGATGACCCGGCTCAAGACACTTCTGCAGCTCGACAGCTTCCACGCCACCTTCCTGAAGATGAATGCGAGCGGCACCATCTTCGTCGCGGCACTCAACGGTTCGGCACTCGCCGTCGGCGCGGAACTGGCATTCGCCTGCGACCTGCGCATCATGGCAGACGGAGAGCATGTCATCGGCCTGACAGAAGTCCTGCTCGCACTGACACCGGGCGGCGGCGGCTCTCAGCGACTGCCTCGTCTGATCGGCACTCAGCAGGCCTTGGTCGCCGTTCTCGAAGGCAGGCCGTTCACGCCTGCAGAGGCTCTCTCACTCGGTGCGGTCGACGAAGTGGTGCCACAAGAAAAGGTCCTCGCACGGTCGATAGAGCGCGCAGAGTATCTGAGCCTGCGCTCGAAGAAATCTCTCGGAGCCATCAAGCGATCCATCTACTTCGGCAGCTCCCTGTCGCTCGAGGACGGCTTGCAGCTCGAGCACGCCGAGTTCCTGGTCAGAGACCAATCGAAGGAAGCTCAGAGGCGGATGCTCGAATACATCGCCACCACGGACGCCACTGGCGAGCTCCCTTTGTTGAATCGTGAGACGTACGCGAGAGCACTCGGCGCTGGGCGATTCGGAAGTAGCCCAAGGGAGTAGATCGGGTCGATGAGGTGACCTCGTCTTGACCGGCGGGCGATCGGTTCTGGCCCGCTCCAGCGAAGCATCATCCGCCTACGGCGGCATACCGTCAAAAACACTGACCGCTTGGAAACGGAACCTCCCATGAGTCAGCCCAGCACAATCCGCCTCGAGCGCACCACTGCCCAGACCGCAAGAATCACATTCGCGAATCCTCCTGTGAACCTCATGGTTCCCGAGGCCGTGGTGAGGCTGCACGAAATCGTCTGCGCGTTCGACGAGGATCCAGACATCCAGGTCGTCGTCTTCTCCAGCGAGGTCCCCGACTTCTTCATCAACCACTTCGACGGCGCCGCGGCAGGCGACCTGCCCGTACCCCGGCACGATGACGACCCGCCGGTCTGGACCGACATGGTCCTGCGGTTGAGCAAGGCTTCGTACGTCAGCATCGCGGCCATCCGTGGTCGCACCCGCGGCGCCGGCAACGAGCTGGCCCTCGCCTGCGACCTGCGCTACGCCAGTCGCGAGAAGGCGGTGTTCGGCCAGCCCGAGGTCGGCATCGGAATCGTTCCCGGCGGAGGCGGAACCGAGCGACTTCCCCGGTCCATCGGCCGCGACCGGGCGCTCGAGGCCATTCTCAGCAGTGTCGACTACGACGCCGACGTGGCCGAGCGCTGGGGGTGGGTCACACGAGCCCTGCCCGACGCGGAACTCGACGCCTTCGTCGAGGCGACGGTCGCCCGCCTCGCCTCCTTCGACCGGCAGGCATTGACGACCGCGAAGTCGATGGTCAACCGAGCGACGCTGCCGCCGGACGCCGACCTGATCGCCGGCTACGGCGGGTTCGTGGACTCGCTGACAAACCCGGGGTTCCTCGCTCGTGCCGTGGCACTCGGCACGCTGATCGCCGACAAAGGCCTCGATGTCGAATACCACTTGGGCGAGTACATCGGCCTGGCCAACCAGACCTCCGGAGCCAACCGGGGCCTCGGCCGCCGCCGCCCTCGCATCGGGGATGGGTGAACTGATAGCCGCACGTGCGGCGCAGGGCGTCGGGTCCGCGATCGTGACACCGCTGACGCTCACCCTGCTGTCGGCCGCCGTCCCCGCCGCACGGCGCGGAACGGCCCTGGGTATCTGGGGCGCGGCCAGCGGCATCGCAGTCGCCACCGGACCGCTCATCGGCGGCGCGCTCACCGAAAACCTCTCCTGGCAGTGGATCTTCTGGGTGAACGTACCCCTCGGCCTGGCCCTGATCCCGCTCGCCCTGCTGCGGCTGAACGAGAGCCACGGCCCGAACCCGAGCCTCGACCTCGTCGGCACGGCCCTTGCCAGCAGCGGTCTGTTCGGCATCGTCTATGCCCTCGTATGAGGCAACGCCAACGGCTGGACCAGCACCACGGTGCTGGGCGGCTTCTTCGCCGGTACCGCCCTGCTCGTCGGTTTCGTCTTCTACGAACTGCGCGCCGAGCACCCGATGCTGCCGATGCGTCTGTTCCGCCACCGTTCCTTCAGCGCCATCAACGCCGCCAGCCTGCTGATGTTGCTGGGCATGTTCGGGTCGATCTTCCTGCTCAGCCAGTACCTGCAGACCGCCGGCGGCTACTCGCCGATGCAAGCCGGCGTACGGATGCTGCCCTGGACCGCCATGCCCATGATCGCCGGACCGCTGGCCGGGACACCGTCCGACCGCGTCGGCGGAGCACCCGTCGTCACGGCGGGCATGGCCCTGAACGCCGTCGGCCTCGGACTGTGGGCACTCACCGTCGAGCCGCACGTCGCCTACACCCACCTGCTGGGTTCGTGCACGGGCTGATCCCCGCGCTCTGGGTCGGATCCAGTGCCGTCGCCCTGGCAGCAGCTGTGGCGTTGCTCATACCCCGGCAGCGCAAGGCCGACGGCCCGGCTACCGGCCTTGCTGCAGGGAGTGCTCCGGCCGGCGCCCCGGTCACGATCTGAAGCCCGGCCGAGGGGCGGCCAGCCGGTTGCGACGGGGCCGCCCTCACCTGCCCCGCCCTCCAAGTGCGTTCGATTGAAGCGACGATCAGTTGTGCTGCTCGGCATCCACCAGTGCCAGGGCGTTGCGGATGCCCTGTTCGAGGAGTTCGTCGGCGAGTTGCCGGTCGGTCAGGGCACGGGAAAGCTGCAGCGTCCCGACCAACATGCCGAGGAGGCTGAGTGCCTTCACGCGGGCCGACGGCGGATCATCAGGTGCCAGGCGGGCAGCGAGGCCGTCGATGACGACCAGGACACCGTCGGTGTACACCTGCCTGGTCGCGTCCGCGCAGCGCCCGATCTCGTCGAGCAGGGCGGCGTTGGGGCAGCCTTCTTCGGGGTTGTCCCGGTGCGGGGGCGACAGATACCAGCGCACGACCTGTTCGAGGCCGGCCCGGCCGGGGCCCGCCTGCGCGGCGATGTTCGCGTCCAGCGCGCGCAGTTGGTCGGCGATCACGGTGGCGACGAGGCTGTCCTTGGATTCGAAGTGGGCGTAGAAGGCGCCGTTGGTCAGGCCCGCGTCCTTCATGAGCGTCGCGACTCCGGATCCGTCGATGCCGTCCCGCTTGAGCCGGCGACCGGCCGTCGCGATGATCCGCTGCTTCGTCTCCTGCTTGTGTTCTTTCGCGTACCGCACCATGAGTTCCTCCATCCCAGCCGGGGCTTCGCCGGCGGATACCGCCCCAGCCAAGTCAGTGTCCCGCGGTGGCCGGGAATGCAGCGAAGTTGATCTTCGTGGTCTGCAGTTTCGCGTCGTGCGGCTCGGGGACCCCGCCGTCGGTGAGGTACAACCGGTCGCCGCGAACTTGATGATGCGTCCGCCACCCTGGGCGCGCATGTGCGGCAGGACGGCCGTCCTCATGCGGATGACAACGAGGATGTCGATGTTCGGACGCTCTGGGCCTGAGCGACGGAGTTCTCATCGACGGCGCCCGCCGAGCCTACGCCCGCGTTGTTGACTAGGACGTCGCTGCGCCCGAACCAGTCGATCACCTCTGCGACCGCGGCGGTGGCCGACTCGTCACTGGCCACGTCGAGATCGAAGTACGTCACACCGGCAGGCGGGGTGAGCCCGGAGGTCTTGCGGCCGGTCCCGAACACCTCGACCCCCGCCGCGGCAAAGGCGCGGGCCGTCTCCTTGCCGATTCCCGATGAGACACCTGTCACGAGCGCCACCTGCCGAGTTGTCGCCATCACGAGCACCCTGGTTTGGATTATGTTCGTATGCCTTACGGCCATACGACCGTAAGGCGGTTTTCGGCCGAGGGCAAGTCGCCACACCCGGCGAACCGAGAAAGATCCAGGAAACCTGGGGCGCGGTGCGGGAAAGACCACGAGCGGACGACAAGCAGTCGATCGAGACGGCCGGTCCGCGCATCACCCGAGGGGACAAGCGAACGGGTCAGGATCACAACGGGTGGCGCAGGGGCCTCCGCCTGCTCCCGCACACCGACAAGTCACCAGCCGGCTATCCGGGACCGCCACCATCCGCCCCCGCGGCTCACGGAACGATCTCGGCGTACTCCGGCATGAAGTGCCGTTGCCAGTACTGCCGCGACGCAGGGGTCAGCTGCGAGGGTTTGAGCATGACGCGGTTGCCGGCGGCTATCGCGGTGACCACGGGCATCAGTGACAGATTGACGGGTAGTTCCACGGCGAGATGACGCCGACCACACCGAGTGGCTGGTATTCGATGTGATTGCTGCCGAACCGCAACAGCAGGTCGATGTGGCGGCGGGTCGGGCGCATGAACCGGCGCAGGTTGCGCTGCAGGTATTCGAGCCCTGCACGACGCCGACGATCTCCATGATCGCGGTCTCGTGGCGTGAGCGATGGCCGAAGTCGGTGTTGATCGCCTCCTCGATGGTGCTGCGCCGGGCGATCAGTGCCGCCTTGAACCGGGCCAGATCGTTGCGCCGGGCCGCCAGGGAGGGTGCTCCTTCGCGCAGGTAGACGGCGCGCTGGGTTTGGAGGATGTGGTTGAAGCGCTCCGCGTCGGTGGGTTGGGTGGTGGCTTCTGTGGTGGTCACGGCGTGTTCCTCAGCTGTGAGCGGGGGTGGCGGTCTGTGCGCGGCGGGCCATCCAACCGATGACCCGGACCATGTGGCGGCGGGTGAGGAGCCTGCCGAGAAGGGTGAGGGAGCGGCTGTTGGTGACCACCGACGGGGGTGCGGATCGGCGGTCGAGGGTGTCGAGGGCGATGGTGACGACGTGTTCGGGGGTGGCTCGTTTGGTGCCGAGGTCGGCGGTTTGGGAGCCGGCGGCGTCGAAGAACTCCGTCTTCATGGCACCGGGGTTGACGGCGAGGACGCGCAGGTTGGTGCCGCGGGTTTCTTCCCAGAGGGCTTCGGTGAAGCTGAGGACGAAGGCCTTGGTGGCGGCGTAGACGCTCATGTAGGGGATGGGTTGGAAGCCGAGCAGGCTGGCGACGTTGATCAGGATGCCGGTGTCGGCGGCCGACAGTGGGTCGAGGTAGGCGCGGCTGAGGTCGACCAGGGCGCTGATGTTGAGCGCGATCATGCTTTGCAGGCGGTCGGGGTCCTCGTCGGCGAAGGCGTCGTGGGTGCCGAAGCCGGCGTTGTTGACCAGTCCGGTGGCGTGGATGCCGCGGGCTTCCAGTTCGGCGCGCAGGGTGCGGCCGGCGTCGGGCGCACCGAGGTCGCGGGCGACGGTGGTGACCGTGACGCCGTGGGCGCGGGTGAGTTCGGCGGCCAGGCTCTCGAGCCGGTCCGCCCGGCGGGCCACCAGCACGAGGTCGGCGCCGCGGCGGGCGAGCTGGCGGGCGAATTCGGCGCCGAGGCCGGAGCTGGCGCCGGTGACGATGACGCTCTGCTGGCGGTAGTCGATGTCGTTGCTCATGCCATACACTCTACGCACTATCTTGCACTGAGTGCAAGTAGATGCATCGTGTGATGCGACGTACCATGGGTGCATGCCTGTGAAACCGACCCCTCTCCGCGAACAGACCCGTACCGTGGTCCGCTCCCTACTCGCCCGGACTGCGATCGAACTGTTCGCCGCCAATGGCTACGACAACACGACCCTCGACGAGGTCGCCGCGGCGGCGGGCGTCTCCCGGCGGACCCTGTTCAACTACTTCCGCAACAAGGAGGACCTCGCGCTCAGCGGCCTGGACGAACAGGGCGACCTGATCGCCGCGCGTCTCGCGGCACGCCCGGCCGACGAGGACGCCTGGGCGGCGCTGCGCGCGGCGTTCCAGGTGCTCGAGGAGATCGACATGACAGCCGAAGGGCGTCTGGAGTTCATCACGCTGCTGTTCGGCAACGAGTCCCTCCGCGCCGGACACGCCGAGAAGCAAACCCGCTGGCAGGACCTGCTCGTACCGCTGGTCGAGCCGCGGCTGCCCGACTCCGACCGCCGGACTCTGCAAGCCCGCGCGATCGCCGCCGCGGCGATCACCTGCCTGCAGGTGGCGAACGAGGAATGGGTACGCCTGGGTGGACAGGTCGACATGTTCGACCTGTACGACACCGCCGTACAGGCCATCCGCGGCCTTACCTGAAACCGGCCGCATCCGGCTGCCCCACGCCTGCCGGCGTGGGGACCACCACGGCCTTCCCGGCGGTCTGCCGCCGCTGCCTGACTACCGACAGCTCCCCTGCGGCGATGTCAGGATCCGTCCAGCGCAGGCCGCAGACCTCGCCGCGGCGCAGCCCGGTCAACACCACCAGATGGAACAGCGCATACAGTCGATGCCCACGCACAAGCGACAGGAACTCCGCGGTCTGCGCCGGGGTCCACACCGGCACTACAGGCCGGAGACCGTCACGCCTCCAGGACGCCATACGCTCAGCCGTCCACACCGTCGGGCGCGGATGAGGCACCGACGGCGACTCCACACCGACCGCGGGATTCACAGCGACCAACCCAACCCGGACAGCCTCGTTCAATGCCGCGCGCAACGTGGCATGGATCCGGTGCAGCGTCGCCGAACTCACCGGCCGCCCAGCCATACCCTCGGCCAGCGCAATCTGAACAAACATCGCCTGCGCCCCGGGGGCGCCGCAGCTCCGACAGCAGCACCGGGTCGTGGCGGCGCTGGCCGCGATGTGCCACGGCGTCGCCGAGGGCGCAGGCGCCGACCGTGACGTTCACCCGGCGGGACGGCGTCGTGGTCGCCGTCTCGCTGTACGAATGGAGCCCTCCGGACGACGGAAGCCCCGCGTTCTCAGCCTGGACCTGCGGCAACCCGGACAACCAGCACACGCCTCCCCAGGTGGTCACGTTCGGGAACTCGGCGGTGCTCGACGGGGTGCGCGTGACGGTCGTGGCGAACTGGACGGGCTCGAAGTACGGCTCCGACGCGGTGGATCTGCGGCTGGCCGACGCCGGTTCCTGAGTGGCGACCCGCCGAGCGTCCCGGTCCACGAAAGTGAACCGGGACGCTCGCTGCGTTTAACAGAACCCTGACTGTTTGAAGATCGCTGTGTCCCGACACGGTCGTTTCCCGCGCCGCGGCATTCAGCTTCTTGATGTTAACCAATCCTTTGCCTCGCTCGGTGTTCCGTTTGTCACGGTCTGTATCTAGCATCACCGGTGCTGCCTTCCCCACGCCCGCCCCCTCCCGCATCAGGAGAGAACCCATGCGCATGACCCGCAAGGCCTTGACGCTGTCCGCGGCCGTCGGCACTGTCGCCCTGGCCGCCGCTCTCATCCCGTTCGCCACGGCCTCCGCCGCCCCGGCGGCTTCCCCGGCCACGGCCGGTGTGGTGCCGACCCCCGCCCACGTCGTCGTGGTGATGGAGGAGAACCACTCCTACAGCGACATCATCGGGAGCTCCAGCGCTCCGTACATCAATTCCCTGGCTTCCTCCGGCGCGCTGCTGACCGACTCCTTCGGGGTCACCCACCCGAGCGAGCCGAACTACATGGCGCTGTTCGGCGGCAGCACCTTCGGCCTGACCTCGGACGCCTGCCCGACCAACGAGGGCGCGAAGGCCAACCTCGGCTCGGAGCTGCTCGCGGCCGGCAAGACCTTCAAGGGCTACTCCGAGGGCCTGCCGAGCACCGGCTCGACGACCTGCTCCTCGGGCAAGTACGCGCGCAAGCACTCGCCGTGGATCAACTTCAGCAACGTGCCCGGCTCGGACTCGGTGCCGTTCACCCAGTTCCCGTCCAGCTCCAGCTACGCGAGCCTGCCGACCCTGTCGTTCGTCATCCCGAACCTCAACGACGACATGCACGACGGCACCGTCGGCACCGGCGACACCTGGCTGAAGAACAACCTGTCGGCGTACGCCACGTGGGCCAAGGCGAACAACAGCCTGCTGATCGTCACCTGGGACGAGGACGACTACAGCGAGAGCAACCAGATCCCGACGATCGTCTACGGCGCCGGGGTGAAGACCGGCCACTACAGCGAGCAGATCAACCACTACAACCTGCTCGCGACGCTGGAGCAGATGTACGGTCTGAGCCCGGTCGGCAACAGCTCGGGCGCCGCTGTCATCAGCGACATCTGGAGCTGAGCTCACGCTCGATTCCCGCTGCGTGTAGCGGACGGCCCGGAGTTCTCCGGGCCGTCCGCGCCGTGCTGTGAACCGTGCTGCACCGTGCTGTGAACCGCGTGGAGAACGACGAAAGGAACCCCAGCCGTATGCGCCGTGCCTCCTGGCAGGTACGTCTCGCGGTGCTGCCGATCGTGACGGCTGTGGCCGTGGTGGCGGGCGTCGCCCGATCCCATCCGGAGACCGCCGGCGGCCCGATCGCCGTGCGCGACGCCGGATGCGGGACGCCTCCGGCCGCCGCCGACGCCGGCCGCGTCGCCTTCGCGGTCACCGACGACACGAAAGTCTTCGCGACCATCTATCTCGTCGACACCGCCGACCGGGTCTACGCCGAGATCCCGTGGCTGACACCGGGACGCACGCTGCCCCTGGCCACGACCCTCGGGGCGGGACGGTACGCGATCCGGTGCGTCCTGTCCGACGGCACGATTCACACCACGTCGCAGTTCTCTGTCTCGGGCACGACGGCCGGTGCGGTCGCCGGCTACAAGCCGTTGCCCGACCTGGACATGACCGCGCCGGTGAACGCCTATCGCGACTGGTTGGGCGCGTCCCTGCCGAAGCTGCTCACCGCCTCGCAGACGCTCGATGCCGACATCGGGCGCGGCGATCTGCAAGCGGCGAAGGCGGACTGGCTGACCGCGCACCTCGCCTATGAGCGTTTGGGCGCGGCGTACAACTCGTTCGGCGACTTCGACGACGCGATCGACGGGACGCCGGCGGGGCTCCCGGACGGCACGGCGGACAAGGACTGGGCCGGTTTGCACGCGATCGAGTACGCGCTCTGGCATGGCGGATCCGCTGCGGATATACGGCCTCTGACGCAAGCCCTCGTCACGTCGGTGCAGGGCTTGATCAGCGACTTCCCGAGCGAGGAGGTCGATCCCGGCGATTTGCCGTTGCGCGCCCACGAGATTCTGGAGAACACCCTGCAGTTCCAAGTCACCGCGGCGTCGGACTACGGCAGCGGCACGAGCCTGGCCACGGCGTATGCGAACACCGAGGGCACGCAGGAAGTGCTCAGCGTCTTGGCGCCGTTGATCGACGATCGGGCTCCGGGGCTGCGCGGCAGGCTCGATGCGGAGATAGCGACTGTGCAGGGCGATCTGCGGGCGACGCGTGACGGCTCGGGGAACTGGACTCCGGCGCCGGCCCTCACCGCCGCGCAGCGTCAGCGGCTCGACGCCGATCTGGACCAGCTGCTCGAAGACCTGTCGACGATCCCGAACCTGCTGGCCCCGAGGACGAACGCATGAGCGGCGTGGCACGACGGTCTTTTCTGCGCGGCGCGGCCGTCGGGGCGGCTTCGGCGGCCGCGGTCGGAGGTGCGGCGGGGATCGCCGCGGCGGCTGTGGCCGGATCTGACGAGCCCGGGCCTTCGGGGCGGCGCATCGCGTTCGAGGGGCCGCATCAGGCCGGGATTCTGACGCCGCCGCAGGATGCTGCGACGTTCGTGGCCTTCAACGTCACGGCGCGGGATGCGGCCGGCCTCGGCGCGTTGTTCCGTACGCTGACCGAGCGTGTCAGGTTCTTGACCTCTGGCGGCTTGCCGACGGCCACGGATGTCGCGTCGGCTCCGGCTGACAGCTCGACGCTGGGTTCGCGTGTGCCCTCTGACGGGCTGACGGTGACGGTCGGGGTCGGGGCCTCGCTGTTCGACGGCCGGTTCGGCTTGGCCGGTCGCAAGCCCGCGAAGCTCACGGCGATGCCGGTGTTCCCGGACGACCATGTCGAGGGGTCGGCGGAGCTGCACGGGGACGTGATGCTCCAGATCTGCGCGGACTCGCGGGACACGGTGATGCATGCGCTGCGTGACATCGCCAAGCACACGCGCGGCGGGATGCAACCCGCGTGGAAGGTCGACGGCTTTCATGCCGCTTCGCGACCCGACGGCGCTCCCCGCAACCAGCTCGGCTTCAAGGACGGGATCGCGAACCCGGACGTCTCGAAGGCTTCGGTGACCGAGGATCTGATCTGGACGCGGGGCGGCGGGGCCGAGCCGGGGTGGACGGAGGGCGGCTCGTACCAGGTGGTGCGGATCATCAGGATGCTGGTGGAGTTCTGGGACCGGGTGTCGCTGCACGAGCAGGAGAACATGATCGGCCGCCGCCGCGACAGCGGCGCGCCCCTCGACGGCTCGGCAGAGCACGACACGCCGAACTACCAGGCGGATCCGCGCGGCCTGGTGATCCCGATGGACGCCCACATCCGCCGCGCCAACCCCCGCACCACCGCGACGGCGAAGCAGCAGATCCTCCGCCGCGGCTACAACTACGAGCGGGGCCTCGACCTGAACGGCAACCTGGACGTCGGCCTGATCTTCTGTTGCTACCAGCAGGACGTGCAGCGGCAGTTTCAAGCGGTCCAGGAGCGCCTGAACGGCGAACCGCTGGTCGACTACATCCAGCCGACCGGCGGCGGCTACTTCTTCGCGCTGCCAGGGGTGCGCGACGCGGTGGACTATTTCGGGGCCGGATTGCTGGGGAGGTGAAAGCCCACCACGGCAGCGGTTCCCCGCCGCGCATCACCCTCCGTCGCCGCCACCCTCCCCGCCCCGGTTCCCGATAATCCGCGGCAGCTCCCCCCGCGACGACACTCCCAGCCGGCGATACACGCGCCCCAAGTGCGCCTCGACCGTGCGTGGGCTGAGGAACAGCCGCTGCGCTATCTCCCGCGACCGCAGTCCCGCCGCCGCCAGCGCCGCGATCTCCCGCTCGCGGTCGCTCAGCATGCCGAGCGGGCTTTCGTCCTCCCCACGGGCCGCCGCCGGCTTGCCGCCTTCGTCGCGGATGCTCTCCAGCTCCGCGCGAGCCCGCGCCGTGTCCTCCTGCACCCACAGCGCGCCGAGCGCGTCCGCCGCAGCCGACGCGGCGTCCAGCCGCAGCAGCGCGGCGTCGTGACCCTGCGCCGCGTCGGCCGCGGCGGCGCCCATCGCCAGGGTCCACGCACGTTGGATCGGGGCGCCGGCGCGGTTGAAGCCATCAGCAGCCCGCTCGAAGAGGTCCACAGCGAGTTCCGGGTGTCCGTCGTCCAAGTGCAACGCCGCCCGAGCACGCATCGCGGCGGCCGTCTGCCCGGTCAGCGCGAGGCGCGCGGCTGCGGCTTCGGCATCCTCCGTCCAGCCCCGCGCCGCCGCCACATCGCCACACCGCAGCGCGGCCAGCGCCATCAGAGCCTTGAGTGACGGCTCGAGCGCGGGCTGCGCCGCCGCCACGTCCTGCCCGTCGGCCCGCTCCAGCATCGTCCGCAACGTGCCCTCGGGATCGCCGCCGAGCAGCTGCACCTGAGCCGCCAAGCCCAGCGCGCTGAAGGCCCACCAGCTGCGATGCGACTCGACGTCGGCGATCGCGGAGTCGGCCAGCGCCAGGATCTCCCGCAGGTCGCGCTGCCCTTGAGTCCAGATCATCGCCGACGCGCGGGCAGCCTTGGCCAGCCCGACGCTCTCCTGCGACCCGATGGCCGAAGCAAGCCGTTCGGCCTGCGCCGCCCACTGCGTGCTCGTCTCCAGCCGCCCCGTGAACAGGTCGACAGTCGCGAGACCGAGCAACTGATGCAGCACCACATGCAACTGCGTGCCGCCGCTGGCCACCTTCAGCCCGCGCTTCAGATGCCGCGAGGCATCGTCGAACCGTTCGAGGTAGAGCTCTGCGACCCCGAGCGTCGCGAACATCTCGGGAGACTGACCGGCCTGAGGATCCGCCAGCGCGTCCACCGCCCCGGCGCACTGCTCCATCTCCTCGACGGCGACCGCGACGTTGCCCAGATAAGCGTCCTGGCACACCGCCAGGCAGCGCACCGCCACTTCCGTCGGATGTTCGGCCCGAGTCTTCGTGTCCACAGCCGTGCGGATCATCGCGCGAGCCTGAATGTGATCTCCGCGCAGTGTCTGGACCAGCGCGTACTCGTAGATCATCATCACGGCCTCGAGCGGAAGCTCCCCGCCCTGCCCCGGCGGCGGCAGCAACCCGAGCGCCGTGGCGGCTATAGCCTCGGCCTCGGAGTACCGGCACAACAAGCGCTCGACATCCGCCGCGGCCCCGTACGCCCGAAGCGCCAGCTGCCACGGCAGCTCCGACACATGCCCCAGCACCTGGTGCACCAGCGTCCGGGCCTCGTCCAACCGTCCGACCGCTATCAGAGCCCTGCAACGCAGGATCTCCACCTCGGCCCGCGCCTGGCCGCCGTAGAGAATGTGGTCCAGCGCCAGCCCCGACCAGTGCGCCGCGGCAGCCGGATCCCGCGCCACCACCTCGGCGGCGGCCCGAGCCAGAATCGGCGCGGCGGTCCCCGAATCCGTACCCAGCAGGTGCTCCGCGTGCCGAGCCAACGACGCCGCAGCGGTCTCCCGCTTGGTCAGCAGGTCCAGGGCGCGCCGGTGTCCCGCCGACTGTTCGGACAGGCTGGAATGCTCGTGGGCGACATGCGCCAGCACCGGATCGCGAAAGGCGAACTCGCCGTTGCCCCGCCGCCGCACGAGATCGGCCTGCGTCAGCTCGCCCAGCGCCGCCAGGACGCGGTCGGCCGGAAGCTGGCAGACCTCTGTCACGTCCTCCGGCCGGATCGGGTCGCCGAGAATCGCAGCGCCCCGCAGCACCGCACCGGCGTCCGGAGAGAGCAGCTCGATCTCCGACGTCAGCGCCGCCGCCTCCCGCAGCAGCCCGCCCGGATCCCCGCCGGCCTGGAACGGCCACAGCACCGGATCCCATCCGGCGGCCAGCAGGATCCTGAGGTTGCGCGGACTGCCGCCGGCCGCGTCGCCGAGCCTGCGGTTGTGGGCCTCATCGCTCGCCGTGGCATTCGCCGAAGCGCCGGCCCAGCGGCCGAGCAGCTCGCACATGCCCTCCATGCTCAGCGGCGGCACCACGATCCGGGTCACGGTTCCGACGCGGACGCCGTCGTCCAGCGCGTCCAGCAGCGCCGGGCTCGTCTGGCGCGAACGGTGCGCCAGGACCAGCAGGAACGGCCCCGGCACGGGATTGCGCACCAGCCGCACGGCGATCTCGACCGACGTCGGGTCGCACCACTGCACGTCGTCGAGCAGCACCGCGCCACCGGGCCCGGCGGCCCACGCGGTCGCCAAAGTCCTGGCCGCCTGCGGATCCAGCGCGGCTTCGCGGTCCTGCGCGCTCAGCGCCGCGTGTTCCTCCCAGGCGCTGCGGAAGATCTGTCCGGGCGCGGCTTCGCCCCGGATCGCGTGGCCCCGGGCCAGCCGCGTCCCGGAGGCGGCGACCATTCCCGCGAGAAGGGCCAGCAAGCTGGTCTTCCCCATTCCGGGATCGCCGACGATCTCCAGGATGGTCCCGTGCCCCGAGCGCAGTGCTTCCACGATCTGCTCGAATCGCGCGACCTCGGCGTCCCGTTCCACTAGTGGCCCGTCGAAGCGCGAGGGGCTGATGAGTGGCATCGACACAAGGTAAGACTCTCCACTTCTGGGAGCCGGTACTCCCCGCGACACGAGCCGAAACACACTTGTTTTCCAAGCGTTCACGACGATGCCCGACGTCGGTCCCGGCGGAAAAACAGTTTCCGCGAGGCGGGAGCCCGCTGCTAAGGTCACGACCGACCGTGATGTCGTCGTGAGGAGGTGAGACCCGTGAACACATTCACCCATGGGTGCTCCCTCAGTCCGTCACGGTCCGGCGGCTGACGTTCGGTGTCGCCAGGAGCGCCTGAGATCGAGGCACTCCTGGAAGGAGACTCCGATGGATACAAAGCCTTCCCTTTCCGGCCTGAGCGAGAACGCGGTGACGATCACGCGTGTCGCGGACAGGCAATGGCACGCGCTGGACGACGACCATGTGGTCGGCCGCGGCTACGCCGAGCACCGGCCCGACGGACGCCTGTTCGTCAGCATCGACGCCTGGCACGACGCCACCTTCGACCGGCTCGCCGAGGTGATGCTGGCCGCGCTGCCCGCACCGCTCCACGCGATCGGCGACGAAGCCGACGCCGAGCTGCTGGCCGGCTGGCAGCGTGCCGGTTTCACGGTCCGGCGCCGTGAGTGGGAGTACGCCGTGCCCACCGACCCGCGGGTCACAGGGCTCGAGGACGTGCTGCCGCCCGACGGTGTGACCATCGTTCCGGGCGGCCAGGCGGACGAGAAGCTGTTGCGCGTGGTGGACCGCGCGATCCGTGACGAGATCGAGGCGAGCGTCGGGTGGCAGTCGATGCCCGCGGAGGTGATCGCCCGCGCCGAGGGCGACACCATCGTCGACCCGGCGAAATACGCGGTGGCCGCGACACCGGACCGCTACCTGGGCCTGGTCCGGGTGGTGACAGTGAGACGGCCGCGCATCGGGCTGCTCGCGGTCCGGGCCGAAGAGCGCAGGCGCGGCATCGGGCGGGCGCTGCTGGCCCACGCCCTGGAGACGGCGCACCGCGCCGGCTTCGCCGAGGCATGGACCGAGGTGCAGGAGTCCAACCACGCGGCCGCGGCACTGTTCGAGGGCGTCGGCGCCCGGCCGGTGAGCAGCAACCTGGAGCTGGTGCGATGACGAAGAACAAGAACGGCCTCGAAGTCGAGGGCCGGGTCGTCGAGTGCCTGCGCAGCGCCATGTTCACCGTGGAGCTGGAGAACGGGCACCGGGTGCTCGCCCACATCAGCGGGAAGATCCGCAAGAACTTCATCAAGATCTACCTGGAGGACCGGGTCCTGGTGGAGATCACGCCGTACGACCTGTCGCGCGGCCGGATCGTCTTCCGCTACCGCAACTGACCCGGCCGGACTGACCGGACCGAGCTGACCCGGCCGAGCTGACCCAGCCGGCGGGGTCCGGGTCGCGAAGGGTCCCGGTCGCGCCGTGTCTTGGCCCGACCGGGGCCCTTCGGGCGCTCCTGACCACTAAGTTCGTTCTCAACGCCCGCACGAAACGACGACACGATTGGAGCCGCCCCGTGGACGCTGACGTCATCATCGTCGGAGCCGGACTGGCCGGGCTCACCGCCGCGCACGAGCTGACCTCGAAGGGCCGGAAGGTGGCGCTGGTCGAGCAGGAGAACGCCGCGAACCTGGGAGGGCAGGCGTGGTGGTCCTTCGGCGGGCTGTTCCTCGTGGACACCCCCGAGCAGCGGCGGCTGCGGGTCAAGGACTCCTTCGACCTCGCCTGGAGCGACTGGCTCGGCAGCGCGCAGTTCGACCGGCGGGACGACGAGGACTCCTGGGGCTACCGCTGGGCCCGCGCCTATGTCGAGTTCGCCGCCGGTGAGAAGCGGTCCTGGCTCACCGGACACGGCCTGAAGTTCCTGCCGACGGTCGGCTGGGCCGAGCGCGGCGATCTGCGCGCCGACGGGCACGGCAACTCCGTGCCGCGGTTCCACGTCACCTGGGGCTGCGGGACCGGCGTTTCAGAGCCCTTCGTCCGGTTGGCGAAGCAGGCCGCGGCCGGCGGGCTGCTGACGTTCCACCACCGGCACCGGGTGGATGAACTGGTGGTCACCGACGGCGCCGTGACCGGCGTGCGCGGCACCGTGCTGGCCGACGACGACGCGGCCCGCGGCGTCCCGTCGAACCGCGAGGCGGCCGGGGAGTTCGAGCTGTCGGCGCAGGCGGTCATCGTCACCAGCGGCGGGATCGGCGCGAACCACGAGGTGGTGCGGCAGTTCTGGCCCGAGCGGCTGGGCAAGGCGCCGGGCTTCATGGTGACCGGCGTCCCGGCGTACGTGGACGGCCGGATGCTGGAGATCAGCGAGCGGGCCGGGGCGCGGCTGGTCAACCGCGACCGCATGTGGCACTACACCGAGGGGCTGCGGAACTGGGACCCGGTCTGGCCCGGTCACGGAATCAGGATCCTGCCGGGGCCGTCGTCGATGTGGTTCGACGCGCTCGGGCGGCGGCTGCCCGCGCCGTACCTGCCGGGCTACGACACGCTCGGGACGCTGCGCCACCTGCGGACCGATCCCGACATCGCAGGGTACGACCACTCCTGGTTCGTGCTGACGCAGCAGATCGTCGAGAAGGAGTTCGCGCTGTCGGGCTCGGAGCAGAACCCCGACATCACGGCGAACGACCGCAAGGCGTTCCTGCGCGAGCGGCTGCTCGGCAAGGGCGCCCCGGCGCCGGTCGCGGCGTTCGTCGACAAGGGCGCGGACTTCGTGGTGGCGCGCGAGCTGGACGAGCTGGTCGCGAAGATGAACGCGATGACCGGCGAGCCCCTGCTGGACCCCGCCGCGATGCGCCGCCAGATCGAGGCCCGCGACGGGCAGATCGCCAACCCCTACAGCAAGGACGCGCAGGTCCAGGGCATCCGCAACTCCCGCCGCTACATCGGCGACCGCCTGGGCCGCACCGCCACGCCGCACCGGATCCTCGACCCGGAGGCGGGCCCGCTGATCGGCGTGAAACTCAACATCCTGACGCGCAAGACCCTCGGCGGCATCCAGACCGACCTGGACTCCCGCGTCCTGGCCGCGGACGGCACGCCGGTCCCGGGCCTGTACGCGGCCGGCGAGGTCGCCGGATTCGGCGGCGGCGGGATGCACGGGTACAACGCGCTGGAGGGAACCTTCCTCGGCGGCTGCCTGTTCTCCGGGCGGAAGGCCGGGCGGGGCGCGGCGGAGGCCACGGCCGGCTGAGGACGGCTGAGGACGGCTTGGTACGGCTGAGGACGGCTGAGAACGGCTGAGGACGGCTGACTGAGACGCCACGGCCGGCTCAATCAGTATTCTGCTACCACGCGATGGCCCTCGACCGCTCGTACCGCTCCCGCCTGCGAGGAGGAACCCATGCCACGGCCCGTTGGCATCGACCTCGGCACGTGCCACTCGGC
>Ga0207671_10002949_pt1 | contig 17525 bp, 19 predicted proteins | sample KBSC24metaG_FD_184352 | JGI IMG/M metagenome (GOLD analysis project Ga0207671, IMG submission 184352) | Corn rhizosphere microbial communities from Kellogg Biological Station, Michigan, USA - KBS C2-4 metaG (SPAdes) (version 2) | ecosystem: Host-associated > Plants > Roots > Rhizosphere > Soil... | reverse complement strand
GGCTACAGGCAGCTACGGTCCTAAAAATGAGGTACCCGAAAATACTATTACCAAAGGAGCGGAAGAAGCCGACGGGGTGGATGGTATTACCCATGCCGTACGGTCGCAAATTGGGCATGGCGCCGACGTGGTTAAAATATATGTAGATTATCGCTGGGGTTTGAATGAAACGCCCGCACCCACTTTTACCGAAGATGAATTGAAAGTTGCCGTACAGGTTGCTAAAAGCAGCGGACGTATGGTGGCCGTACACTCAGGTACAGAAGAAGGGATGCGCCGGGCCATTGCAGCCGGTGTTACCACTATTGAGCATGGCGACGGTGGCACACCGGAGCTTTTTAAATTAATGAAGGAGAAAGGGATCGCGTTATGCCCTACCCTTGCCGCTACCGAGGCTTTAGCCAGTTATAAAGGATGGAGAAAAGGCATCGATCCGCAAACGACCGGCATCAAACAAAAGCATTACATATTTACCGAGGCGTTAAAAGCCGGTGTAACCATTTGCATGGGGGGCGATGTAGGTGTATTCCCGCATGGCGATAATTCCCGCGAAATGATACTGATGGCAGAGTATGGCATGAAACCGATTGATATTTTGCGTTCGGCTACTTCGGTAAATGCTTCCGTTTTTAAACTGAACAACCTGGGCAATATTAAAGCAGGTTACTTAGCCGATATGGTGGCTGTAACTGGTAACCCGGTTGAGGACATGAAGATTTTAAAACAGGTAAAACTGGTGATGAAGGATGGGATTGTGGTGAAGGAATGATCTCTATCAAGGTCATGCCGAATTTATTTCGGCATCCCATGTGCAAGATGTACAACGTGCTGGCTAAATGTCCCGTGGGATGCTGAAATAAATTCAGCATGACGTGCTCCCTCACGCTATCGCTCTCAATGACGCTCTTATATTACAGGGCCTATTATTGCTTCTTCATTCTATATCGCTTGTATATTTTCACGGCGATCATCAGGATCATGGCTAAGGCAACCAGGCCCACTACACCAAATATCCAGTTGAGGGCGCTTTTAAGCACTACCAGGAAAACAATGGCGAACAGCAATAAAGTGGCCAGCTCATTCCATAAGCGTAACTGGGTCGACGACCACTTGAATACGCCATTGGCCATTTGCTTGATCTTATTCTGGCACATATGGTGGTATATGGCCAGCACAACCACAAAAGTAAGCTTCAGGTGCATCCAGCCGAAATGAAGCCAGCCCGGCTGCATCACCAGCATGGTGATACCGGCAGCAACAGTAAGGATCATGGAAGGGATGGTAATGATATTCCACAGCTTACGCTCCATAATGGTAAACTGATCTGATAATATCTTACGATCCGGTTCCGGTTTTTCCTGCGCCTCGGTATGGTAAATAAACAGGCGTACTATATAAAACAGCCCGGCCATCCAGCAAACCACAAAAATGATGTGTATAGCTTTTACGTAATTGTACATAGTAGTTATATTTAATTACGGATTAATAAATACGAACTTCAGGAAAATTATTAAAATTCCTGAAGTTCAATTTATCCATTAAGCAAATTGGTGATATTCGCCTATTGCTGTTAGTTCCTGTATTCTTTGATCACCTCTACCGTGTACTTCACATTATCAAACGGGATATCGGGCATAATACCATGGCCCAGATTAAAGATGAAACCTTTTTCGTCCTTCATCCTGTCGAACAGGCGATGAATACGTTCTTTGATCACCTTTTTATCGGCATACAAAATATGTGGGTCAAGGTTACCCTGTACAGCAATACCTGCAGGCAAACGTTTTTTGATATCTAGCAGATCAACGTTCCAGTCAATCGAGATCACATCCGGTTTGGCTTCGGCCATTAACGGCGCGAATACCGAGCTGCCTTTGCAGAACGATATTACCGGGATATCCTTACGGTTCAGCTTGCTGATGATCTCGGCAATATAACGGTGACTAAATTCTTTATAATCGTCCCAGGCTAGCGCTTGTGCCCAGCTGTCAAATATCTGTACGGCATTTACACCAGCAGCTATCTGCATGTTCAGGTAACCGGCAGTAACGGTAGCTATTTTTGATAACAGCTGATGAGCCAGTTCGGGCTCATTATGCAGCATCAACTTGGTGAGTTTAAAATCTTTGGTCGATCCTCCTTCTACCAGGTAACTCATTACGGTAAAGGGAGCTCCAGCGAAACCGATAAGCGGTATATGGCCATTTAAACGTTGTTGTATTACTTTTATAGCATCGGCAACATATTGCAGTTTATGCGTTACATCGGTTTGCAGATTATCCACATCAGCCTGAGTACGTACCGGGTTGGCAAACTTAGGTCCAACACCATTAGTAAAGCTCAGATCGCCACCCATGGCTTCGCCGGTAACCAATATGTCCGAAAACAGGATAGCACCGTCGATACCCAGCAAGTCAACCGGCAACATGGTAACATCAGCAGCCAGTTCCGGCGTTTTGCACATTTCCAGGAACGAATACTTGTTTTTGATGTCCCAGTATTCTTTCATGAAACGGCCAGCCTGGCGCATCATCCACACCGGCGGGCGTTCTGTTTTTTCGGAAAAAGCTGCTTTTATTAATAAAGAATCTATCATAATTTGTGGAAGGGTATCAAGTATCACGACTTTATCTGTTTACTCCTGGCATTTGTACTAACCCAAGGTATATCTTGATACTTGATACTATTTTTCAATGTTTTTTCAATTCCTGGTGAAGGCGGTTGATCACCTCCTTCATTTTGGCTGTCATTTTATCTGTATGCTTTTCGGCCAATCCTAAATAAGCTTTGGCTTTATCAAAATTACCAAACCTGATGTTGAGATTGGCAACGGTAACCAGCGCAGCTACGTGATCATTCAACGTATGCAGCGGGTACTGCGCGGCCAGCTCATAATGCTGTTCAGCAGCTTCAAATTCCTGCCGCTGGATACAAACACCACCGTATATATATTCATAAAAGCCACGGCGCTTTTTGCTCAGCCATTTTGGGTTACTGATTTCTTTTAACGATGCTTCGGTTTTTACATAGTCCTTGGCATGAAAATACTTGGCCGCTACTACCAGGGTACCTTGTTTAAAGTAATCCCAAATGAGCAGCAAAATCATCATCACCGCTACTGCTGCCAGTTCATAAATGCGCAGGTACAGTAACAGGCCTAACGATAACAGGAAAATAAATGCTATAAATAAACGTACCCTGTTACTGAACATTAATGCTGATTATCGGTAAACTTATAACCTACACCACGGATGGAGTGAAAATAAACCGGGTTTTTAGGATCTGGTTCAAAATACTTACGGAAGGTTAGGATAAAGTTATCAATGGTACGGGTGGATGGATATACATCATAGTTCCAAACCGTTTCCAGGATCTGCTCGCGCGATACGGCATCATTTCTGCGTTCAATAAGCAGTTTAAGCAGCATGGTTTCTTTTTTGGTAAGCGCAGTGATAGAGCCATCGGCATTTACCAGTTCAAAGGAGTTAAAATGGATGGTTTTATCACCAATTTTATAGCTGTTAAACTCTTTCAGGTCCTCACCTTTCAGGCTGCGTTTTACCAGGTTGTTCACCCTTAAAATCAGCTCTTCCAGGTTAAATGGTTTAGTCAGATAATCGTCGGCGCCTTTTTTAAGACCCGCTATCTTGTCCTCATTAGTGTTTTTAGCGGTTAAAAACATAATAGGCACTTCGGTATTTTCAAGCCTGATGGTTTCGGCTACTACAAAGCCATCGATCTCGGGCATCATTACATCTAATATCACCAGGTTAAAACGCTCTTCCTTAAACAGCTGTAAAGCCTTTTTACCATTTTTAGCTGTAGAAACCTTATATCCTTCCAGCTCAAGGTTAAGTTTGATGGCTTCCAACAAATGTTCTTCGTCTTCAGCTAATAAAATTCTTTTCTTGTTAGGCATGTTATTTTTTTAAATTTAGGTTAATCCAAATACTACTTCAAAAACACTGCCCGCCGGACGGTTATCCCGTACTTTAATGCTGGCCTGGTGTTTATCAAGCACTTCTTTTACAATATAAAGCCCCAGTCCGGTACCTTTGGTATTACGGGTATCCTCGCTGCCTACACGGTAAAACTTATCGAAAATACGTGTTTTTTCGTTATCGGCTATACCAATGCCCTGGTCGGCCACTTCCAGGTAAACCTTATCGTCTTTAGAAAACAGCTTTACAGCCACTGCCGAGCAGGGGCTGGAATATTTAACCGCGTTCTCGATAAGGTTAGTTACCACCGATGTCAACGCGAACTTATCGCCGGTGATCTCTATCTTGGGTTCTATTTCAGCATCGATGATCTGCTGGTTGCAATCGCATTTGGTAATTTGCAAGCGGTTCACAATGCTGTCCACCAACACCGAAAGATTAAAGCTGTTTTTGGGAAAAGTGTATGACCGGTTATCGATTTTTGATGCCAGCAGCATATTCTCTACCATATCATCCAAACGCTCCACATCCAGCAATGATTTACTCACAAAATCAAGCAGCTGCTCTTTGGTTAAAGAGCGCTTCTGAATGGTTTGCAGTAATATTTTAATGGAGGCCAGCGGCGATTTAAGCTCATGCGTAACCGAAAGCAGGAAATTCCTTTTCTGCTCCTGCAGCTTACGCTCCTTGTTGATCGACGCGTGCAGGCTATAAGCGCCTACCACCAATATCAATATAAACATAGAGCCTTCGCCCAGGATCATCCCGATGCGTTGCGGCTGCAGTTTCATCAGCATATACCCCCACCAAACCAGTTCGGAAACGGCGTATATGATGAGCGCATAGAAAATAATAAATGGCTTCTTCATTGTTATAACCCCCTCTAAATCTCCCCCGAAAGGGGAGACTTTATTTTATTTTTCAATATTAAATGACACCTTACTTTAAAGCCCTCTCCTTTGGGGAGGGTTTGGGTGGGGTGTTATTTCCCGTTAAATACCAGGTCAAGACTATCAAAGATAGCACGTTTGGCCTTCTCCAGGTCTATTTTTGTATGTGCCGATGATATAAAGCCCACTTCGTAACCCGACGGCCCCAGGTAAATGCCCCGGTTGATCAGTTCGCGGTGAAATTTCTTGAATTTTTCCATACTGGATGCATCGATATCTTCGGCTTTACGAATATACTCTTTATCTGTAAAAGCGAACCAGAATATGGAGCCGATGCCAAACACTTTAAACTTATAGTTACGTGCTGTAGCAAAGCGCTGTACCGCATCACGGAACTCCTCTGTTTTGTTATTCAGATCGCGATAGAAACCCATTTTCAACAGCTCGCTCAATTGGGCAATACCCGCGGCCATAGCTACCGGGTTGCCCGATAAGGTACCGGCCTGGTAAACCGGCCCTTCCGGTGATATATTGCTCATGATAGCAGCCGATGACCCGTAAGCGCCAACAGGCATACCGCCACCGATGATCTTGCCATAGGTAATAATATCCGGCTTAATACCATAATGACCAGATGCACCTTCAAAACCGATCCTGAAGCCTGATATTACTTCATCAAATATCAGCAGGGTTCCGTTTTGGGTACATATGTCACGTAGGAATTGTAAGTATTCTTTTTCCTGCAGCAGCAAACCATTGTTAGCCGGGATAGGCTCAATAATAATAGCGGCTATCTGGTCTTTAAAATCTTCAAAAGCTTTGGTTAAAGCTTCTTTATCATTCAGGGATACAACGATGGTTTCATCAGCAAAGGCTTTAGGCACACCTGCCGATGAGGTTTCACCAAAAGTTACCAGGCCCGAACCCGCTTTTACCAGCAAGGCATCTACGTGACCATGATAGCAACCTTCAAACTTTAATATTTTGTCGCGTTTGGTATAGCCCCTAGCCAGGCGGATGGCTGACATCACAGCTTCGGTACCAGAACTTACAAAACGCAGTTTTTCAATCAGTTTATTATTTTTCAGGATGAGCTCGGCCAGCTCATTTTCCAATGCAGTTGGCGCACCGAAAGACATGCCATTTTGCATTACTTCGGTCACTTTTTCCCGTACTTTGGTATTGTTATGCCCCAGGATAAGCGGGCCCCATGAACAGCAAAAATCCACAAACTCATTACCATCGGCATCCCAAATATGGCTGCCATCGCCTTTTTGTATGAACAATGGTGTACCATAAACAGATTTGAACGCCCTTACCGGTGAATTTACCCCACCCGGAAAATAGGTTTTCGCTTTCGCATATAACTCTGCAGACTTTTCTCTGCTGATATCAGGCTTGCCTGTAGTATTTAAAGGCTCATTAGCCTCACCCGAAAACATTTTCTTTATTGAATCTAACATTTCTTTTAGCTGAAAGCCGAAAGCAAAAAGCTTAAAGCTTATTTTATTATAGTTTAGTAAAAGCTTTGAGCTTTACGCCTTAAGCTTTTAGCTTTTTACAACCATTTATTCTCCAAAACCTCTTTGGCATGATAGGTTAGTATCGCGGTAGCGCCTGCCCTGCGGATGCTGGTAAGCACCTCGGTAATGGCGCGCTGCTCATTCAACCAGCCTTTTTGTATGGCCGCTTTGATCATCGCATACTCGCCGCTTACGTTGTAGGCCGCTACCGGCAATTCGGTATTATCTTTTATCAATTTGATCACATCCAGATAAGGCAATGCCGGTTTTACCATTAAAAAGTCGGCGCCTTCCAGTTCGTCCAGATTGGCCTCTATCAATGCTTCACGCTGATTGGCCGGGTTCATCTGATAAGTTTTTTTATCGCCAAACTTAGGAGCCGAATTTAAGGCATCCCTAAACGGCCCATAAAAAGCGCTGGCATACTTGGCCGAGTACGACATGATAGAAACGTTTGTAAAGCCGTTTTCGTCCAATACATTGCGAATATATCCTACGCGACCGTCCATCATATCAGACGGAGCGATAATATCGGCGCCGCATTGGGCATGAGCGAGGGCCATTTTACCCAATACATCCAGCGTTTCATCGTTCAGGATCACTCCATCTTTCACGATGCCATCATGACCATCGCTGCTATAGGGATCCATGGCTACGTCGGTAACTACACAAGCCTCCGGGAAGTTCTTTTTAACCTCACGTATGGCACGAAGGTACAGGCTGTCGTCACGATAGCTTTCGGTAGCCAAAGGGTCTTTTAAAGAGTCCTCGATATTGGGGAACAGATCAAAAGAATTTAAGCCTAGTTTCAGGCAGCTTTCAATTTCGCGCAGCAAATTATCAACAGAGTAGCGATAAATGCCGGGCATGGAAGCCACTTCTGATTTTTGAAACGTACCATCCACAATAAACAGTGGGAATATCAGGTTAGCCGCGCTAACATGTGTTTCCTGCACCATTTGGCGTATCACTTCACTTTTCCGGTTTCTACGTGGTCTTTGTAACATGTGCCCCCCAACCCCCTAAAGGGGGAGTTTTTTAATTTCTTATTTAATATTAAAGCCGCCTAATTATTCCCCCTTTAGGGGGTTAGGGGGCCTATAGTCCAAACACAGCCTCAGCCAGTCCAACTTCGTCGGGTGAGTAAGGCAGGGTATATTTTACACCCATTTCATCAAATTTTTTCCCGGTTGATTTGCCAATGACTACCACCTTTTGGTAAGGATCCAACAAGTTATCGGCAAAATAAGCCTCTACGTTTGATGGACTGGTAAACACCATCACATTGGCGCCACTGGTTTCTACTTCTTCTTCCAGTACAGTTTCATATACCGGCAGATCAATAATCTTGGTATCGGCAGATAATCCCTGCTGTATGCTCCTCATCGGGCTCTCGGCACCGGGGAACAACACGATCTTACCGTTAGCCAGCCTGGCAAATTCTTCGGCTACTTCGGCGGTATCGGTACCTTCGCCCACATAATCGGTAAAATAACCTTTGCGGCGCAGCATCTCTTCGCTGCCGCTGCCCATTACGCCAAACTTTACCTTTTTAGGAAACAACGGGTTTAGCTGGAAAAAGTAATCAACCGCGTTTTTACTGGAGAAAAATATCCAGTCGATATTTTTTAATATGTAGGAATCAAATTTGGTGATCACTGGTACGGTGCGAATAAGCGAACGCGCTTCCACTTCGATACCTAAATGTTCCATCGCTTTCTTAAAGTAACTATGCTCAGTCAGTTCGCGCGATATAAATACTTTAGCCGGAAACTTGCGGTCTTTAGCAAATTTAGCCACAACCTTTTCAGCCAGGCCTTCGGTAGTGGGCGACTCCAAAAATAATCTGTCCGGAAATTCATCTCCTTCGTCGGCTTTGGAGGTAAATACCTGGAACATCCGCTCATCACGACGGCAATAACAGCCTAATGGCAGGTGACAGCCACCGCCAAACATTTTCAGCACGGTTCTTTCCACAGCCAGCTCTTCGGCCACATCGGGGTGGTGAAGCGTCTGCAGTATATCAAAAACCTCCTGGTTGCTTTCGCGGATCTGAATAGCCAGTGCTCCCTGTGCCGGAGCGGGAATCAGTTCCACAGGGGTAATTTCCTCTACGTGAAACTCGCTCAGGTCTAAACCTAAACGCACTACCCCCGCTTTTGCTATCATAATAGCATCGTATTTTTCATCGCGCAGTTTGCCTATACGGGTAGGCACGTTACCGCGCAGATCTTCTATCTCCAGGTCGGGGCGATGTGCCAGCAGTTGTGCCTTGCGCCTATTGGATGATGTACCCACAATAGCACCGTATTTTACCGACAGCTTTTGATGCACATCCACACAATCTTTCAAGATCAACAACAGCTCAGAGGGGTCTTCCCTTTCTGAAACTGCTGCGATGATGAGTCCCGGAGGGTTTTCAGTTGGCAGGTCCTTGTGCGAGTGTACCGCAATATCAATGGTACCCGCCAATAATTCTTCTTCTAATTCCTTGGTGAAAAATCCTTTTCCTTCTAACTTATCAAAGCTCAGGTTTAGTATACGGTCGCCCTGGGTTTTTATGATCTTTAGTTCGGCATTTACGTTAATGGCTGCAAGGCTGTCTTTTACAAAATTAGCCTGCCATAGTGCCAATTCACTGCCGCGGGTTCCTATTATCAGTGTTCTGTCCAAAAGAATGATTTTTTACGGTGCAAATTTAATTTTTTATAGGCATGAATTTAACATTAATTCATGTTATGAAAGTAGGCTGACTAATAATTGTTAATTATTGAATTAATGAGTTAGTGAATTAGTGATTTTTTTTTGAAAGATAAGCTATTGAGGGACTAATGAATATGGATTTGAAGACACGAAACATCATCAGGACGTTGCCTTCGGCCCGGGCTATCCGCTCATACGCCTGCAGGCATTAGGCTCGGGGCCGGTATCCGCTGCTATCCCTAACGCAGCCAATGCCAATAGATAACCACAGTTCCCCTTCACATCCGTAAATGACTGAAACGAATAACAAATATAAAACATAACCTCCTTATATTTAGGTAGATGAAATCTACCTACGCCTGTTTCACAATCCTATTGTTTTCCCTGGCTTTTACCACATGTAAGAAGGACAAGCCGGTTAAAACACCCGATCCCCCTGTAACCCAAAAAGTCTTCAACCTGAAAAAGGTTTACCAAACCAACCTTGCCGAGGGGTACAAAAGCGATTCGATGTTTTATACTTATGATGCCCAAAACAGACTCACCCACATCAGCCATACCGCTTACCAGTTCCCAGCCCAAACAAACGTTGATTTTACCTATAATGGCAATCATATCATTGCTGAAGTGTTTGACGATGGTCTAAATTACCAGTATACCGAAAACTATCATTACAATGCGCAGGGACAGGTAACTTACATTGATCATATTAACAAGTACGCCTACCTGCCCGTTGGCACCAAAGTGCTCAATACCGCAATTGAACACACGGATACCTTTACCTATGACGCCAACGGCAGGATCATCCTTATAGACAAGTATTACCTACCGCCCATAAATACCCATTATAAAACCACATATGAGTATGATGCGCAGGGTTTACCGACAAAATCAGTTATTTCTAGCGATCTGGACACCTCAAACTACACCTACGTATTGTTCACAAAATTTACAGATAAGATTGATTTCAACGCCCAGGCGCTTTCTTATTTTCTCGATTTTAACATGCATCCCCTCGTGCTGGCACAATTGGGCAGGCTGCCCATATCAATGCGGCTGTATTACAGCAACGATAGCGTTTACCACGCGGGCTGGGAGTATGTTTTTACTGTCACCGAAACCAAGATCGGTCATGTTCATTTAACAACAGTGCCTACGCCTAATCGCCCTTTCATATTTGATTATGAACTGAGTTACCAATAATTTAATTATTGAATTAATGATTTAGTGAATTGGTGATTTTATGTTATTAAGTAATTCTTCTTCCCCGTCAGCAGAACAGCTCGAGCGAAAGCGGGAAGAACGATGGAGCTCTGTTTGCCCGATGATCAATTACTCTTGTATAAAAGCCGGATTACTCTCCGTAACAAGTTTCAGGAACAGATCAAGGTTACGACCGGGGTAGGCTTTAAAAATCAGATCCTCATTAACACCCTGGTTATTGATAAAATTTAGCTTATAAGTAAATGTCCGGACTTTTGGCATGTAAATATCTGGCTTGAAAACTCATTCTATTGATATGCTTAAAGGGCACCCGAAATTCCTGCTTCTTTTGTTTATCAATAACAATAAGCTCTTGCTCATTATATTCCAGAACTATCCGTTTTTTATAAAAGTAAATCACAATAAACAAGCAAATACCAAAGTGTATTGCCCGCTGTAGAAGTGCAAAAAAAACACTGTCTGATCTGATTAAAATAAATTCGAAAAGTGCGAAGGGGCTTGGCAACGACAATATAAGCCAGGCAGCAAAAGCCAATAGTATTTTATCTATAAAATATTGCTTTGTAGATAATCTGTGATTCATTGTGATTAGGGGTTACATCACAAATATATTAAATCATCTCCCTGAAAGTAAAACGATCGGAGTGGATTATCAATTTTCGTTGATCAATATATCTTTGGCCATGATCATCGGCACACTGATATATTTTTTCTCCATGTAATTGATCACCTTTTCCAGGATCTCGCGCGATTGCTCATCCAAACCCTGAACCTCATCGGCAAAAACAGAGTTGATGGCCGTATTGCGGATCTCCTTGATCTTTTCGGGTACCTGGCGCATGGCTACTTCAATACGGCGTTGTTTTAGCTGGGTGCAAAACTCGGCGATATTTTGTTCAATAATGGCTTCGGCATGTACCAGTTCCTGGTAGCGCTCCTGCAGGTTACGTTTGGCAACCTCATTAAGGGAATGCACTTCGATAAAGTTAACCGGGAACTGCTCCAATACTTCGGGAGCGGTATCGTTAGGTATGGCCAGATCCACAATAGTTTTACGGCTCGTTTCGCCGTTAAGCAGCGATTGGTATATTTCGGTAGTGATGATAGGCTCCACTGCCGATGTACAGGTAATGATCACGTCAAAACCTTTATTGTATGTTTTTAAAGCCTTCAGATCAAAAGCTTCACCACCCAGGTCAAACGCCAGTTCGGCGGCTTTTGACAGGGTACGGTTAAACACCGCGAAATTGGTGAACTTATGTTTTTTAAGATATTTTGAAATATTGCGGTTGGTTTCGCCTGCACCGATGATCAGTACACGGGCATCAGTAGCACACAGGTTAAGATCGCGCAGTTTGCGGTAAGCCAATGATACTACCGAGATGGGGTTTTTAGAGATATTAGTATGGGTATAAACCTCTTTAGCTGTTTTTACCACGCAACCCATCACCATGCGTAAACTGTCGCCGGTAAGGCCTGCCTCTTTGCAATGCTCGTAGGCTTTGCGTAATTGGGCCAATATTTCCTTTTCGCCAACTATCAAACTTTCCAGCGAGCATGAGGTACGTAAAAGATGCACCATGGCCTCCTGCTCTTCATAGATAGAAGCGCTGGCCATAAAGGTACTCAGGGAATGATCACACAATTCAGTATTAAATGATTCGATGAACTTCCGGGCAAAATCCTTGTCGACCTTATGAGCGGTTGTCATAATAAATTCAACACGGTTGCACGTAGCCAGATAAAATATCTCCGGAATCCCAAATTGAGTTTTTACCTGTTGAAGTTTTTCTGTCAGATTTTCCTGGCAAACCACCAATCTACCTAATTCCTTCAGTTCAATCTGTTTGTGTGTAAAAGCAATAACCTTTAAATACTTCAAAGCAGTTTTAAATTTGACCGAACAAAAATATCACTATAAATGACATCCTATGTCAATACTTTGTCATACAGGGCTATTTAGAATGTTTATAAATTACGAAAACTAACCGTAAAACAACATTAAAACTGCTTAAAACAATATTTAACAAAATAATGTATATTACATAATGCATCTGATCAAAAATATAAGCCTGATTATACTGGTAATCGGGTATATACTTGCAGGTATCAATCATTTCATTAATCCAACATCATATTACCGTGTCATTCCGCATTATCTGCCCTACCCGGTAATCATAAATATGGTAGCAGGCGCTGCCGAAATATTGCTGGCCATGCTGCTTATTCCTACCCAAATAAGACCATGGGCGGCCTATACCATCATACTTATGCTTATTGCTTTTTTACCGGTACACATCAGTATGGTAACTGATGCACCATTAAAACTGGGCAAACTAACCGTAACACCATTACTGGCCTGGATACGCCTGGCGCTGCAGCCTGTGCTGATGGTCTGGGCATGGTGGTACACTAAATCGTAATTGGAAAATGGAGCAAGGACATTGGGAGCATGGATTTTTGGAGCATGGCGAGTTGACTCACCCCGACATCGCTGCGCTTGTCACCCCTCTCTGCTTCGCAAAGAGGGGGCTGAAGTATCAAAATAAAGATTTCTTTACCCTCTTTCCGCCGCAGGCGAAGAGAGGGTCTACCGGCGAAGGCAGGCGGGGTGAGTCGTCGCCGGCGTTTATGAACTAACATTAAGGACACACCACACAAAATAAACCTATGGATCTGCAAAGTGTTGAAATGCGTAACCTGGAAGTACAGGATTACCAGGAGCTTAAAAAATCAATGAAATCGGCCTATATGGATATGGATGAGGACTATTGGGATGCCAATTCCATCAAAAGGCTCATCAAGTTATTCCCCGAAGGTCAGATCTGTATCACTGTAAACGATGTGGTAGTAGGTTGCGCGCTATCGATTATGGTCGACTATCAAAAATTCGGCGATAACCATACCTACAAACAAATAACAGGCGACAGTACCTTTAAAACACATACCGACAAAGGCGATGTTTTATATGGCATCGATATTTTTATCCATCCCAATTATCGTGGCCTGCGCCTGGCCCGCCGATTGTATGAGGCCCGCAAGGCCCTTTGCGAAAAGCTGAACCTCAAAAGCATCATCGCTGGTGGCCGGATCCCTAATTATCAGAAATATCAGAATGATCTGACGCCCCGGCAGTACATCGATAAGGTAAAGTATAAAGAGATCTATGATCCTACCCTATCGTTCCAGCTGGCTAATGATTTTCACGTACGCAAGGTGCTGCGTAACTACTTGCCCGAGGATAGCCGCTCCAAAGGTTTTGCCACACTCATCGAGTGGAACAATGTGTATTACGAAGAGATCAGCACGGCCATCAACCAAAAAACAGTAGTACGTATAGGCCTGGTGCAATGGCAAATGCGCTCGTACAGTAATATCAGCGAACTAATGAAGCATGCCGAATATTTTATTGACGCGGTAAGCGATTACCAGGCCGATTTTATTTTATTCCCCGAGCTGTTCAACACCCCGCTGATGGCCGATTATAATCATATGGATTCGGCCAAGGCCATGCGCGAGCTGGCCAAGTACACGCAGCCCATTATCGAAGAGTTTTCTAAACTGGCAGTATCCTACAACGTGAATATTATTGCAGGCAGCATGCCTTTTATTTTTGAGGATTCGCTGTACAACGTATCGTACCTGTTCAGGCGCAATGGCAGTATGGAGGAGGTTTATAAAATCCACCCTACCCCGGCCGAGATCAGCTCATGGGGTATGCGCGGCGGCGATGAGGTGAAAGTATTTGAAACTGACGCCGGTAAAATAGGCATCCTGATCTGTTATGATGTGGAGTTCCCCGAGCTATCGCGCATATTGGCCGGCCAGGATATGCAGATCCTTTTTGTACCCTTTTTGACCGATACACAGAATGGCTACAACCGGGTGAAATTTTGCGCCCAGGCCCGTGCCGTGGAGAACGAATGTTATGTAGCCATTGCTGGTTGTGTAGGCAACCTGCCCAATGTAAATAATATGGGCATCAGCTACGCTCAGTCGGCGGTGTTTACACCTTCAGATTTTGGATTCCCGACCAACGGTATCCAGTCCGAAGCCACCCCCAACAGCGAGATGATTGTAATTGCCGACGTGGATCTGTCCCTGCTGGATGAGCTGCATGAATACGGCAGCGTACAGAATTTGAAAGACCGACGAACCGATCTGTATAACATTACATTCAACGGCAAAAAAGTATAGTTTGTCGAAATACTTAATAAATCAAATACTACTTATATAAATAATATTTACATTCAACACGGGTTAAACCCGTGTTGAAATAATGAAACCTAAACCTGTTACCCTACCCATGAAAAATATTTGTTTGCTATTACTGTTCATCATTGCTGGCTTTGTAACCCGTGCACAGGACACGGTTAAAAAAACGGTTCCTACCAGGTTTAATATAGATATGAACACAGTGGTCAAAGACTCCACCGGAAAGACCTATACTTTTAAGGAGTGGACCGCACTAACCCGTACGCGGGAGTATGTTTTAGTAGCTGAGGATACGAATAATCCCAATACAGCATTTAAGCTTGTTAAAAAAGATGTCCTAATGCGTAAATACCACGCATCTCCAAATACAGGCAATGCGATATCAACTGGTCAAAAAAACCTTTCGCCCGAAGATATTGAAAAACAAGGCATGGCATCGGATCCAAAACCTATGGAATCGGAAAATTTTACTGTAGGTGAGAGGATCGCGCTATTCACTACGCATGATATGAATGGCAATAAAATAAAGCTCAAAGATCTGCGCGGGAAAGTGGTGATGATCAATTTCTGGTTTATTGGCTGCCCGCCTTGCCGGGCAGAAATACCTGAGTTAAATAAATTGGTTGAGCTATACAAGGACAATCCTAACGTTGTTTTTTTGGCTATTGCCCTGGACTCTCAACACGATCTCAAAAAATTTCTGCAAACAACTCCTTTTAATTTTGACATTATCGACGATGCCCGTTTTATAGCCAATATGTATAACATACACCTTTATCCTACCAGCGTGATATTGGATAAAGAGGGCAAAGTAGCCTTTCATACGGTAAGCTTTGCAGCAAGCTCCCCTTACTGGGTGAAAAAGACTATTAATGAGGCCTTAAAATAATAGGCTAACGAAAGCGTCCCGGATTTCCATAAATTATGATAGCAGCTGAATTATATTTAGAAGAATTAGACAAAATATCCTTTTTAAAGAATGTTGAATCTCGGGGGTTTAAATTTTCAAATATTGTATTATTTCGTGAATATCAATCCAGATTATTTAAATGGAAACAAGCGTTAAATTTTGATGGTCTTGACTTTTTTAACAAAAGGAAAAGTTACCATAATCTTTTCATTGATCTATCTCCGACATGGATTAATGAGATTATTCCAGAGGAAATAATAATCGACGATTTAAAAAAATCAGGCGTTGAGAATATCTACTATGCTTCAAGAGAGTATCAAGGATATTTTATTTACCTGTATCTAAACTGGGAAATATTTAAATCCAAACCAGAAATAGAATCTCATACAACCCTAAAGCATCCTTATCAACCTGTATTCAAGATTATTTCGCGGGGAGGGAGAATAAGTTTTTCGACGGACAACAAATTCGACATTGACCACAGAACATACTTGAAATACGATAACTCATTTCAACTACCTTCCCTTGATGATAGATTTCTTGATTTTATAGATCAAAATGCTACCGATTTCCCAAATCAGGAAAGAGTTAATCAATTGTGGCAGAGGTTTAATATCAAAGGATGAGAATATTGCCCTCAGCTAGCAGCGCGTGTGTCGCGTATGCTTCTACTGATTACCCCAGCAATTAACACCAAAAAAACGTAATTTCCACCCATGATCCGTAAAGATAATTATACCCTGCCCGGCGCCAAGGGTCGCCCTATGCTGATTGATGTAACGTATGACGACGCGTTGAAAAACGCGCCAGTGGTGATCTTTGCGCATGGCTTTAAAGGGTTTAAGGACTGGGGCACGCACAACCTGGTGGCCGACTACTTCGCCCGTAATGGTTTCCGGTACCTGAAATTCAACTTTTCGCATAACGGCACCACACCCGATCATCCTACAGATTTTGCCGACCTGATAGCCTTTAGCGATAATACATTTTCTATTGAACTGGAAGACCTGGATACCATTATTGATTTTGCCTGCAGCGGTGCGGGCATGGCAGCTGCCGAGGGCGTATCATTGATAGGCCACAGCATGGGCGGCGGCATCAGCATCATAAAATCAGCCGAAGACAGCCGCATCAAAAAGTTGGTTACCCTGGCCTCCATATCCGGTTTCCGCAACCTGTGGCCACAGCAAAGCGAAGCGCAATGGTATTTGCAGGGCATCATTTATATGCACAATTCCCGTACCGGCCAGCAAATGCCACTCAAATCAACCCTGCTGGATGACCTCGACAAACACCCCCTACGCCTGGATATCCAGGCCAAAGCAACCGCAGTAAAACAACCCTGGCTGCTGGTACATGGCGATATTGACCCAACCGTGCCATTGGAACATGCCAGAGAACTACATACAGCCCAACCCAAAACCGAATTGATGATCATCAAAGGCGGCGACCATGTTTTAGGTGCTTCGCACCCGTACACACAGGATACCCTGCCCGCTGCTTTACAAGAATATTGCGATGCTGCAATAGCGTTTCTTATTAATTATTGATTTAGTGAATGATTGAATTTCGTCTGAACCATGATTTTTCAGATTTTTCACGAGTTAATTTTAATCGGTGTTCAAGAGGGCTCCGCCGTTATGGGATTAGCTTGATTTCTTCATTATTCGATTAACCCAGTTTGTCACCCTGAGGAGCGAAGGATCTATCAGGCGACCAGTCGAAGAAGATGCTTCACTCTGTTCAGTATGACAAAAATAGTTGTATAAGGTACATTTACCTTCTCCCCCGTCAGCAGAACAGCTTCGGGCGAAAGCGGGCAGAACAATGGTGGCCTGTGCGGATGCGGGGCGTAGCAAGTTTTTGCTGAAGCACGAGGAAATGTGCGAACGAAGTAGGGCAAAATAATTGCAGCCCTGGTTCTGTCCACTTTGCGGGGCAAAGGCTTTGTGCGGCAAAGAAGCATTTCTGATGACTTGATTTACTCGTTGTTGTTTGTTTTTTATTGGTACTCATTATCTCGCTTCGCTCGGTCTTGGTTACTTTTGTATCAAGACAAAAGTAACAGCCTCAGCGGCAATTGAGCGTTCTGCGACATGCAGATCAAGCTACCCCCACG
>Ga0207671_10002948_pt1 | contig 17526 bp, 17 predicted proteins | sample KBSC24metaG_FD_184352 | JGI IMG/M metagenome (GOLD analysis project Ga0207671, IMG submission 184352) | Corn rhizosphere microbial communities from Kellogg Biological Station, Michigan, USA - KBS C2-4 metaG (SPAdes) (version 2) | ecosystem: Host-associated > Plants > Roots > Rhizosphere > Soil... | reverse complement strand
TGTACCAGGCTTCGCAGGTCGAAATAATAAGTAGTTTCATGCAGCACATGATACCCGGCATCCACATCCGCTATCTCGAACGATGGGTTATTGCCATGGTTTGGGCTGACAGACGGCACCACCCGCATAAACGATACAGGCACAGCCGGCTTTTTGGTGACATCATAAAACAGCCTGAACTCATTAAAATGGGTATGGCTGGCAATGCTGAATTTGATAATAGACGCATATTTTATCACCTTATCAATATACTGCTGCGAGTAAGGATCGTCCCACATGCTGCTGTCGGGTTTCTTTTTGATGGCCTCGTAAACATTCAACCCGGGCGGGATATGCGACAACATCCAAACCGATTGCCCGTTTTTCCTGGCCTCTGCCAGTTCACCATCCAACCAGGCCATCATCGCATTTACCTTTTCAGGATAAGTGGTGTAGCTGATCTTTCCGGTCGCGTCCTGCTCGCTGCGGCTGTATTTATTGCTGAGCAGCAAACTGTTGAGCACGATAAATTTCAGTTTCGGGAAAGCAGGGTTCTCATAAGTGTAATACCCCGATTTCCTGAACGTATCGAGTGTTTTGCGGGGATAGTTCCGCATCCAAGCCGTGGCGAACGTATCTAAAAAGCCGGGGCTTTGTTTGTAATAATCCTCGTCGTCGGTATCGTTATTTCCTAATGTGGTGATGATCGGGATGCTCCCAAAATTCTTCCTGAACAGGTAGGCGATAAAGCGTACGGCTTTCTCTTTAAACAAGCCCTCGGGTTTTTGTTTGCTGTGCGGCGTCCAGGGTTCGTGCCAGATAAAATCACCTGCAATCACCATAAAAGCTGGCTTCTGGCCCTTGAGCTGTCTTTTGATATTGCTAATGGCCGACACCAGGATGCCGTAATTGGAATCGCTGTCGACCAGTTTATTATCAATGGTAGTATCCTTCGCAGTGCTGGCCAAAATGCGCTCCCAATCTTTGTAATCAGCCGCCTCCAGCTTTGCCCGCAACGACTGGTCATAAAATGGCTTAAAATGGATGTCCGAAATGATGACCACTTTTTTTGATTTGACCTGGGCATCACAGTCGGCAGCCAATAGCAATCCGCAGAAAACAAGCAGGTTAAACAGGAGTACAGGCAAATATTTTTTTAGTTTTATCATAATGACGGCCGCATATAAATATCGCCATATTATGCAATAAAGCAAGCATCCGAAAAAGCCAAAAAAATAAAGAAAAAGGCTTACCCGTTAATAGGCAGCGTGAACCAAAAAGTACTCCCCTCGCCTACCTGGCTATCTACGCCGATCTCGCCGCCATGGCGCTTAATGATCTCGGCGCAGATGTATAATCCGAGGCCAAAACCACTAAACTCGATCATAGAGGGATCGGCGCGATAATAACGCTCAAACAAGTGTGGGATTTTTTCAGAGCGAATGCCTATGCCATAGTCGGTGACAGATACTTTTGCCATCCCTTCATGATGGCTCACGTTAATTTCGATACGATTTGATTTGGGCGAATACTTGATGGCATTGTTCACCAGGTTGACAATTACCTGGTCTATGCGTTGCGGATCAGCATATACCGCAAGGTCCTTATTACCACTGGTCATAATTGTGTGTGTACCCGCCAGGCGTTCCTGCTCACAACATTCTCCTATCAGGTCGGTCAGGTTAGTCCACTTTTTGTTTATTTTTTCCTGGTCGTAACGCACACGGGTAATGTTCACCATATCCTCAAGCAGCCTCACTAACTTTGAAAGGCTTCTGCTCGCCCTGTTTGCATACGCAGGGACTTTCTCTGAAGATGGATTGATATGTATAGCCTTCTGCAACATTTGCAGGGAGCCGCTGAGTGAGGTCAGGGGGGTCTTCAATTCATGACTGGCGATGCTGATAAAATCGTCTTTTTGCTGCTGCAGTTGTTTCAGTTCCTCGATATCGGTTGACGTACCGATCCAATAGCTTATGTTGCCCTCCCCGTCGTTGACAGGCTGCAGCCGGGTGAGGTGCCACCGGTAAACTCCATCAGCGCGCTCATAACGAAGTTCGATATCAGATGCTATGCCGCTTGCACGAATATCCTGGCAAGCCATTAAGGCATTATCCAGATCATCGGGGTGAACTACCTGCTGCCAGCCGTAACCTTTGGTTTGCTCAAAATCCAACCCTGTATAATCAAACCAGCGGCGATTGAAATAGTCAGCCTGGCCGTTATCATCAATGGTCCATGTTATTTGGGGCAACAATTCAACAATTGCACGAAAGCTGGTTTCTCTTTCCATATCATTAAATGAAAAAGACAATGGATTCATAATGAATCGCATTGCCTTATTTAATCATTAATCTATTCTGTTATAAACATAAAGCTTTAATCAAACTATAAAAACCTGTAAAAGTCCAATATCAACCTGTTGAGGTTTCAATACTATTTCAATCTGGTCATACATGGCCTGATTTTTCCTTCTCCTTCAAGTACTTATTATAGAGCGAATAAAAATTTGAGGGGTTCGAAAAATGCAGCAGAGCCGCTACCTGCTTTTTATTATACTGCCCGCTCTTCAGGAAACGTTCGGCCAATTCCATTTGCAATAACCTGTAGTGCGAAAAAATGGTAGTGTGATAGGCAAGCTTGAAGTCGCGCTTGAGCTTGCTCTCTGATATAAAATAAGTTTTTGCCAGGTTTTTAACGCCCGGGAATTCCGTAAGCAAACTGTCCCGCAGCGCCTTCTCAATATTCCTGATCGGGTTACTATCAGTATTTATCGCAGCATGTTTATCAGATTCAGCCTTCAATGGCGTAATATCAGCCACATGCACATAAAAGCCCTTTACTTCTCCGTTAACGATATCAGGATAATAATTTGCCAATGAGTACCGTACACCACCACCCGGTAGTGGAATGGTGCGTTCAAATATCTGGTGCCGGCCAGCCAGTGCACCCTTGATGTAGGGCAGGTTCATTTCATAAAGCGGGCCGAGTAGTTGGTCAATCGTGATCTTATCAATCATATCCTCTTTTTCCCATCCAAACCAATCCAGGTAAGCGGAGTTGGCAAACCGGCAAACCAGGTTTTTATCCCAATAAGCCAGCATCGCCGAAACATTATCGACGACGGCATTTCCATAGGAATTGATACCGGATATTATTTCATCGGGTTCCATTGTACGTGGGGCAAAGTACAGTTAAACATGCTCAAAAAATAAAGGAAAGGCTAAAACAAAAGGCTATATCAAATATAAAATATTTATTTAGAACGGAAAGCAGTCTTAAGATGTCGCGGATTATCGGAATTTCTACTTCTTCTTATTTGCCACGATATGGAGTTCCTGATCTTTGTGTTCGATTAAAATAGCTGTCATTTTTCGTAAGCAAATGATTTTAAAATCGGTACAGCAGGAAACTATATCAACCTGCTTTTCCAATATTAAAACCTTTGGGGTTTTACCATGGACATCACATACCATTGCCTCAACAGTTGCTTTGGCATGAGCGTTCAGATTCATATTAATAGGGGTATTATAATATGTTGCATATTACCCCCGAATGTTGTAGAAATTCTGTGTTAGTTTAATTATTTACTTATTTTGAAAATCACCTTCTTCCAGGTTGTATATCTTAACCTAATAATAGTCAATTATTGATTAAACATTTGAGAATCACGATTGTTGTATAGTTACCAATTGCAAATAAACCAGCATTAGAAACCCCACACAATATTAATTTGGATGAAGCAGCGGACAGGTACATTACTCGCCCGTTTGTAGACATCATAGTTTAAATTAATAAAATAGCCGGGCGCAAGGCCTGGCTATTTCTTTATCCAATCGGCACGAAAATATTTTGTTTATCCCTCAATGGGTAATGTGAACCAAAAGGTGCTGCCTTTGCCCAGCTGACTGTCCACTCCTATTTCCCCGTCGTGCTTCCTGATGATCTCGGCGCTGATATACAGGCCCAAACCAAGCCCCGAGTACTGGATACCTTCGGGATCTGCGCGGTAATATCGATCGAATAAATGAGGGATCTTATCCGGTGATATCCCGGGGCCACTGTCCTTTACCGAAACTTTAGCCATTTTGCCGCTTTTATCAATGATCAGATATATCTCATCAGATTCGGATGCATACTTCATGGCATTGTTTACCAAATTTACTATTACCTGGTCTATGCGGTTTTCGTCGGCACAAACCTGCAAACGCCTGTCGCCCTGCAATATTAAATGATACTTATCTTCCAACCGGATATGGCTGCAGCATTTTTCTATCATTTCGGAAAGATTAAATACCGACTTAGTAATATGCAATTGCCCCTGGTTCACCCGGCTGGCATTCAGCAGTCCTTCAACCAGTGATGTAATCCTGTCCATACTGCGGTTTGCCTGCTCAATCATCTTTGGGAAATTTGGAGAGCCGGGGTCATCCTTCATCCTGTTCAGCAATTGCAACGAGGCTTTAAGGCTGGTAAGCGGGGTCTTCAGTTCATGACTGGCGATACCGATAAAGTCCTCCTTTTGCTGTTCCAGCGTTACCCTTTCTGTCACATTGTAAAAGTTGGCCACAATGGCGTTCACCGCAGGGTCGTCCAGTAAGTTGGTGATGGAATTTTCTATCCAGAGCCAGTTGCCGTTCTTATGCTTCATCCGGTGGATAAAAGAAATGTTTTTACCGGGATGCTTCATCAGGCCGTCCAGTTGTTCCATCATCCAGGGGAGTTCTTCAGGATCGGCCAATACCCAGGCTTCCAGTTCCAAAAACTCTTCGGCAGTGTAGCCTATTACTTTTTCGATAGAAGGGCTGCAATACACCCTTACTCCGCTACGATCGGTCAGTATGATGCCTTCCGAGCCTTTTTCTATCATAGCCTTAAACAACTGCTCGTTTTTATTTACCTGCTGATAGGCGACCTTAACGGCATAGCTTAATAAAGTGAGTGAGAGACATTCCGTTAAAAACAGCGTAATCTTAATGCAGGTATCGGTATTGAAACTAAAGGCCCCTACTGGCGCTACAAAGAAATAATCGGCGGTAAGTACGGAGGTAATAGATATCAATATAGCAGGACCGGTACCGCCATAGATCGCGCTGAAACATACAATCCCCAGATACAAAAGGAAGGGACTTTTAACGCCTATAAGATCATTTAATTGGAGCTTAAAAACCGTTACCAGGATAACAAACAATAAAGGCACACCATACCTGGCATAAACCGGCCGGCCCTTATTCTGGCCGGTCCAGATCAGGTTATTGATCAGGCTTTTGATTAGTTCCTTAATGCCATGTGTGGTTTTATTCTTCATCCAAAAGAGGATTAAGCGGCAAAGTAAACCAAAATGTACTTCCCGCCCCTACTTCGCTATCCACGCCAATTTGGCCCTTATGCCGTTTTACGATCTCCGAACATATATATAACCCTAGCCCCAGGCCCGAAAACTGCACGCCAAGCGAGTCAACCCGGTAATAGCGGTCGAACAAATGCGGCAATTTTTCAGCGCTTACGCCAATACCAAAATCGCGTACAGAAACTTTGGCGTTTTCCGCGTTATGCTCAACATTGATCTCTATTCTGTTTGATCTTGGGGCATATTTTATCGCGTTATTAACCAGGTTGACGATCACCTGGTCGATACGCCGGTAATCTGCATCAATAAACAACTCCTTATCCCCGCCTACCACCAGTTCGTAGCGGTCGTTCATCCGCACATGCTCGCAGCAATCATTCACCAGCTCCACCAGGTTGATCCTGGTTTTATGCAGCCCGAGTTGCCCCTGCTGTATTTTTGATACATTCATCAGGTCATCTATCAGGTACAGCAATTTGCTCAGGCTGCTATTGGCTTTATCAACAAAAAAAGGCACTTTATCCGAACCCTGGTCTGTATTCACCAATTTCTGTAGGATTTGCATAGATGCTTTCAGGGATGTCAAAGGGGTTTTCAGTTCATGACTGGCAATACTGAGGAACTCATCCTTACGCTGTTGCACAAGATACTCATCGGTCACATCTTCCAAAGTTCCGCTAAAACGGCATACATTCCCCTCTGCGTCAAACTTTGCTTTACCAATAGCTTTTACAATTCGCTCAGTTTTATTTTGGGGATTGACAATCGTATAAACAACATTATAATTACCATCCGATCCCTTTCGCATTGCACTTTGAATAGCCGCTGTAACGCGTTCCCTATCATGTTCAGCGATCGAGCTAATGGCGTCAGCCAGATTTATTTCATCATCAGGAGCCAGGCCAAACCATGATTTGATGCGATCATTCCCTATAAAACGATTTGTTGCAGGATCAAGGTCCCAGGTGCCCATTTCAGCGGCCTCTATGGCAAATTCAAGCTCCATCCGCGCTTCCTCAGCCGCCTTATAAGTTTTTACTTTGTCGGTTGTTTCGTTGCAGATCACCAGCACGCCGCCGATAGTACCTCCCTCACCAATAACTTTACTATAGCTGAATGTCCAGTAAACATCTTCCAGCCGGTTATTACGATAAATTGGGATCAGCTGGTCTTCGTTCCACGTTGCTTCACCAGTAGTTAAAACCTGGTCTATCAGGGGTTTGATCACGGGCCATATTTCGGGCCAGCAATCTTCGCCACGCTGCCCCAGCGCTTTAGGGTGCTTCCCATTATTACCCAAACTTGGGCGGTAAGCATCGTTATAAAACTGTACGAGTTCAGGCCCCCACCACAAAAACATCGGGAACCTGGAGTTAAGTATAATACTAAGTGTGGTAAGCAAACTTTGGGGCCACGTATCCGGACTACCAATTGCAGTTGAGGCCCAATCATATTGCCGGGTTAGCTGTCCCATCTCGCCGCCACCCTCAAGGTATTGATATGCTTCTTCCGGGCTATGAGTTAGCTGCATCGTGATAATTTAAATTAACCCATTAAACATAAGCATTATAATATTGTTTTTCAGCAAAATAAAGCTCTTGTTATTCATCATCTACATCATATTTCTTTTTCAATGCAACGATCAAACTATCTGCATGATTTAAGATCTCAGTGCCAAATATAACATCACGGTCCAAAAACCTCGACCGCACCATCTCTACATATTGGTTAAATAACACCTTGTCAGTACTTAACAGGGGTGGATTTGTTTTCATAAAAGAATCGACCTTGGCCATCTTCACCTTTGTATTCTTTATCGCCGAAATGTTATTAATAACATTATTGTATTTAAAATTGAAAAGCTGCGCCCTGTATTTCCTCACTTCGGTATAAGTACCAACGGTGAGGTTCTCAAAACTCTTCAGGTTCTGGCACAACTGGTCGTACTGCTGCAGCTTGCTGTTAAAGCCCAGGTCTGCAAAGAAACGGAGGGAACCCGAACTTTTCATTTCGGTGAGTGTTGCGTCATGTGGTATAAACACCCTGAACGCACCGCCCCAAAGCCCAAACCAATATAACCTGCCCGAAGGCAAATCTTTGGGGTCGTTGTTTGCTACCATTTGCATCAGTGTATCCACATTGGCTACGGCAATTTTATGGTATCTCAAGTAATCGTGCATTTCGGCAGTATCAGCCTTCAGGTCGGCATACAGGCTCACAGCAAAATCCTTTGCCCTATCGTGCTCATTAATATGCTCCCGCAGGCTCTCGGCAAAAAAGCCCATGGTTACGGCTAAAAATATCATCAGGCCCTCAAGGATATATTCCTTAAAGCCTTTCTTTTCTACTTCGGGATGATGATGGACTTCCATTTTTGTTGTGAGTGATGAGTGGTCGGCTGTGAGTGTCTTTTTTTCTTCAGTTGGCGCAAGGCGTTCTCCTGTTGGCGAATCTCCTGACTTTCGACTTTTGACTTCAGGCTTTCGACTCTTACCAGCTTTCGGACTTCCCGTCTTCCGGTCTTTCGGACTCTCCTCACTCATCGTCTAAATTGTATTCTTCTTTCAAAACCTTTAACAACTTTACCTCTGCGGCGTATATTCTTTTGTATTGACCAAGCATATCATTCAATAAATTATCGGCCTGTTCAACTTTTTTGAAAAAATTTATAAATACTTGCTTGTTGTAAGTTTTAAATTTCACATCATTGGGAATATCCTTCAGCACTACAAAGCCAAACTTGTTTACTGCATTGTTTACGTATAGCCGTTCTATCACCCGTCGCTGTACTTTTCTGTCCATAATAGACATGCTGGCAGTGTCAACACAATGCTCCACCCCGGTCACAAATTCGCTATATTTAAGATACTCATTTATCCTGGTGTTAAAATTTAATATTTCGCTTTTTACTTTATCCTTTTCTATCAAATTAAAGGTACCCGAGCTTTTAAGGTTGTTCAATGCGACCTCTGGCGGGGCATAGGTAACCCAGTCGGTAGCATTAAACAGCCCCATGGTTATTTTTTGTTCGTTGCCTTTAATCTGCGGGGTGTTGATATAGTTATCCGCCGAGTCTACCCAGTGATTGTGATAAGGCATATAAATATTGATCAGGTTATTAAGCGTAGAGGTGTCCTTTTTCAGGTCTCTTACCAGCGAGGCAATGATCTCTTTCTCTTTGTCCCTATTGGCAATATGCTCGCGCAGGCTCTCGGCAAAAAAGCCCATGGTAACCGCTACAAATATCATCAGGCCCTCCAGCAGGTATTCCTTCCAGGGTTTCTCTTTATGATGCAGATCGGGGTGGTGATGTACTTCCATTTGTGTTGTGAGTGGTGAGTTGTCAGTTGTGAGTGTTTCGTTTAGTTCAGAATGTGGAGTGTTGATTGCTGAATGGTTTTCTTCATCCGGCTTCGCATCACCTTTAGCCTTTAACCTTTCAGCTTTCAGCTTCTTCGGACTTCCCGACTTCCGGTCTTTCGGACTCTCCTCACTCATCTTCCAGGTTATATTCGTTTTTCAATTCTGCTAAAACTTTGCCGGCTACTATTAATAGCTTCTTGTATTCCTGCATCGATCGCAGTATAAATACTTTATCAACCGATAGGATATTGATAAACACCTGTCGTTCTTTAGCATCGACGGGAAACATCAATCGGTGACTGATCTTGCCGGTCGTCATAATATCATAAGAACTTTCAAAATTCACTTTTGTTAAGCCATAGGGTATGAACTGCTCGGTATTAAACTTTTGGGTTATATCATCCCGGCGAATAACGCCCCTGGCCTGCAGATCGTACTCGTTCATCAGGCTGATCATTTTTTGCTTAAAATTCCTGATCGCCCCCGATGTCTTTATACTTTCTAAATTACCCGACGACGGCTCGAAGGGCAAGATCGCCGAGGCGATGATACTTTTATAAGCGATAATGGTATCGCCATGCGGATTTGACGACTGGTGCAAAGACGTTACGGCACTGTCTATGGCCGCCATTTTATGACTACTTAGGCGAATGGCTTTGTTAATCTGGGCGGTATCCTTCTTAATATCCTGGTAATATGATTGAGCAAACTCCGAAGCCCGCTTATGCTCAGTAATGCTTTCGCGTATGTTCTCGGCTATAAAACCCATTAATACAGCAATAAATATCATAAAGCCTTCCAGCAGGTATTCCTTCCAGGGCTTCTCTTTGTGATGCAGATCGGGGTGATGATGTACTTCCATTTCTTTTATTTCGGATTTCGAATTTTCGATGTCGGATTTTTCTACGCTTGGTTCTTCTGACTTCGTACCCCCGATTTCAGACTTCCTGACTCGCTCTTTCGGACTTCCCGTCTTCCGGACTTTCGGACCTCCCTCACTCATTGCCCGCCCTCCAATTGTTCAATTGTTTTCCTGGCGGCGCCAATTGCACCTGCTGTTCTTCTTTTGTGGAATGATAATCTTGCGAAAAAGCCGCAGAAACAACTGCAAAAAATACCAGGGGCAAGAGTATCAGTTGTTTCATTGTGACGGGCTAATAGTTGAAGCTTTAAATATATTTAAAATGTACGCTAAAGTCAATGATTAACAAGTAATTAACTATTGGTTATAATAACTTCATGTTTACTCTTCGCTTGACAGCATTTCAACAATACTTTTACTCAATACCGGGTCGCCGAAGTTGGGGGCCTGGTGGCCGAGGTCGCTGTTTAATATCACCAGTTTAGCCGGCACCATTTTAGCAAACGCGATGGCTGGCAGCGGGTTCACCAAATGATCCTGCTGCGATGAAATGATGAGCATCCTGGCCTTGATGTGGTTAGCAGCTTCCCGCAATGATCCTTTCCAGGGTTTGGCGATATCATGGCCCACAATAGCTACCATCTGGTAATAAGTATCGTTCCAGTCGGGTGGCTCAGCGGCTTCTATCCCGTGCATCCAAACGGAAAAACTATCGCGCGACATAGTGCGCACCTTGAAAGCAGGCGTAGTTTCTGAAAATTCCAGCAACATAGCAGCGGGTGCAATAACCGGGTTCTTTTTATAGTTACCATGGTTAAAAGCAGTATCGGCCTCGATGATTTTCCTGAACACATTGTAGCCCATCAGATCATAACTGCTGGGCTGCGGAGTCCCCACGATCGGAATCAGGCAGTCGGCAAATTTGGGGTAGCTTATCCCCCACTGAAAAGTTTGCATACCACCCATCGATATGCCGATCACGGCGTGCAAGCGGTTGATATGCAATATCTGAGTAAGCAGTTGGTATTGGCTCTCCACGATATCCCGTATGGTAAAAGGCGGGAAACGCGAGCCATGCTGCAAATCGCTGTTGGATGGCGAAGAAGAAACGCCATTACCCAGCGCGTCAACAATGATCAAAAAATAACGGGCGGTGTCGATCACCCGCCAGGGGGTAGCGTAGTCTTCGATATCCTGCGAAGAACCCTCGAACCAGGTGGGGAATAATATGCCGTTGCTTTTGTTTTTATTTAAATGCCCGTAAGTGCGGTACCCTACCTGGCAATCACTGATCACATTGCCCGACTCCAGTTTCAGGTCGCCGATAGCGCCCATTTGCTGCCGGTTATAGTCCGGGTCGCTCATCGTTTCCACCTGCCCAAAGCAAAGCACGCAGCTGAGCAAAAACAGCACGAAGATGAGCAGCTTTTTCATTCAATCGGTAATTGTGGTCTGACCGGTTTACAATCAACTTTAAATATATTGAAAATGAATTGAATATGAAATATTTCGGACGTTCAGTTTCGAATTTGCCTTTTGAATAATTAATTTTCCCACTGCAAATGAAAACCATAGACGACCTGCTATTATTAGGCGATCCGCGCCTTTACGAGGTGTGCGAACCGGTGCAGCCATCCGAACTGCTATTGGTTAAGGATTGGGTAGCAGACTTGCACAACATGATGCAGCAGATACGTGAGCGCTACCATTTCGGCCGTGCCATCGCCGCACCTCAACTGGGTATCATGAAGCGTCTTATTTATATGAATATCGACAAACCCGTAGTATTTATCAACCCAGAATTAAGCGGATTAAGCGACGAAAAATTTGAGCTCTGGGACGATTGCATGAGCTTCCCCAACCTGTTGGTAAAAGTGATGCGCCACAAACAAATCACTGTAAACTACCTGGATGAAAACTGGCAACCGCAGCAATGGGAAATGACAGACAGCCTATCCGAATTGCTTCAGCACGAATACGACCATCTGGACGGAATACTATGCACCATGCGCGCGGTGGATGAGAAAGCTTTTAAGTGGAGGGGGTGAGAGCGACTATTTCCTGATAAAACCAAGTTTGCTTGTATCGGCACCGCCTAATGTCGGGTAAATATCATCCCTCGTATCAGGCTTGCCATCAACCCCTACAGAAAATAATAAATATTTATTCCCTTTTTTCTGATAATGATAAGGGGTTGCTTTTTTATTACTCATATCAAGATCATTCATCGTGTCATAAATTGAAACAAAGCTATCTTTTGTATCGAGCTGTTGCAAGCTGTCAGGATACGCTCCATTTTGCAGTTTATAAAACTCTATATTTTTAACGAGGTCGTTTATTTGAGTTTGTGTGATCTGTGCAAAGCCATCTTTTGCAAAGCTGCTATGTTGCATAGAATAGAACATAGATCCATAAAGTGCTACCGTAATTATTATTCCAATGGCACCCATAATAACAAATACTTTGTCTTTGTAGTGTACTAGGCCCAGTATGATCAACACAAAACCGGCAAATGCCCCTATCAGTGGAATCAGGCAAAGTAATCCCACAAAGTAGCCTGGTTTAAAGGTTAGAGAAGGCGTAGACGGTAACCCTTTTTCATTTGCTATACCGCTTTTTACAACCCTGACAAAATGAGCAGCTTCTGCATCCGACGAAAAACTCAATTTAGGCAGGATATAATAGTTGCCATCAATTAAGATCAGGTAAATATAATTACCGGCCTTACCGGCAGTTTTTATACTGGCCGATCTGATAAAAACACTCCCATGTTCGTCAATTACTTCAATACCTGAAGCAAAGGGTTTGTATGTTTTCGTTGATTCAGGGTAAAGGTCGTATTCATAAGCTTTCCTAAATCTTGCCCTTGCAAAAAGGTAGGGAATCACAAAGAAAAATGGGATAATATGATCCCGATGACCAGCACATTGACCGAATAGACCGATGAAAATACTTTAAAAGCTGATACTGCAAAGTCGATTAACATTAAGATCAGGAATCTTTGTATCCAATCCTTTTTATAACCATAATCTTTATAGAACGCTGTGTGATCCTTTTCGGTTATTTCTACTTTTATTTCCATTTCTTAAAAATAATTATATCTAAATCATAAACGCAAACAGGTCATACAAAAAATGAAAAATGATCAAAATCTGTATGTTCCTATATTTTTTATAGAACAACGCGCATATCACCCCAAAGCAAAATGTAAAAATACATTCGCTCAGATTTCCGTATCCCAGGTGTAATAGCGAGAATATCAGGGCAGAAACAATAATGGGCAGATAGTTGCCTTTTAGGAGCATAAAAAGCCGTGGAAGCACGTAAGCCCTCATGAGCAGTTCCTCGGTAAAGCCTGCGCTAAGGCATATGAAAACAAGCAGAGGCTTATCGCCCTTGAATAAAGTCTTGTAATATTTCAGTACGGTATAATTATCATGATAGCCCAGCCATTTTGGTATATGAGCAATAAAACCTGCGCAATACGTCAAAACAAATAAAATGGCTATAGATGCGATATAAAACCACACCGTTTTTGACCGCTCTTCCCATAACACAAAACGCCGGTCTTCCACCTTTATCGCATAGAGGTATAATACCGGCAAAGTGCCCCAGGTGATGATCTCTGACAAAAGCACACGAAAAGTAGGTGCCATGCTTTTTGAGATTACCAACGTGCCCAATACCGGGTGAAACAGGATGGCAATGGCGATGCCTGCTATAATGATGGTATTGTATTGCCTTTTTTGTACGACCAGGCTTTGCACGTCAATTGTTTCTTCTATCATTTCGCTTTAAAATGCTGCGCCAATGTGAGGCTAATAAAGTCGATCAGGAAATGAGTGACGATCAACGCTTTAATATTGCGGTATTTGATATAATAGACACTGAAGATGGCCCCGATCAGGAAAGAAGCAACAAATTCGCGCAGGCTATGGTACTTGTAATGAAGGGCCGAAAACATCACGGAAGATATAATTACAGGGAGATAGGGCTCCTTAAAGTATTTGAATAACCGGGTAAGCAGGTATCCCCTGAATATCAATTCTTCGGTGACCCCTGCAGTAAAGGCAGTAAAAATCATTATTGTTTCGTGGCCCTTAAATAATTGGGCGATCCTGTTCAGCACCTCGTTACTTTCACGAAACCCAAACAACATCGGTATAGCCGAAACAAAGGCCGCACCAATAAATAACAAATAAAGCACGACTACCGAAATAAGGAAAAAACCAATTTCATTATTTTCTTCCTTCCGCAGCAACATGGGCTGGCGCTCTACCTGGCGCGCATAAAAAAACAGGAACAGCGCAGTAAACCAATAAATAAAGCGCGAGTAAAACAGCTTGTCAAAAGAACTTATACTCAACCCGCTTACGACAATGGTAAGTATGACAGGCAGCAGAAAAGTCATTGCCATGCCAACGATAATGGCTGGGTTATTTTGTTGTCTTTGATGGATAAGGTTTTCGGTTTCCATTTTAAGAATTCAGGTTGCTGAAAATACTTAAAAAGTAGCAAAAGAAAAAACCAACGAAATTTAACCCGGATTTGTTTGCTTTCAAAGTCTCGTTGAGGGCTTGCCGTTTAAAAACTTCGTAAATCTAAATCAGCTTAAAATCAATATTTCCCCTATTTTAGCAGACTAATAATCATATCATTAAGTGCTGCCAGACCTCACCTTAACCAAAACACCCCGACAGATCAGGATCGCCAACGCGATGTTCTTTTTCATTTCGGGCTTTGGCTATACCACGTGGACGTCCCGCATTGTTTACATACAACAATCCTTACATCTTAACGAAGCTCAGCTGGGCGCTGCGCTTTTCGCCATGCCTATTGGTTTAATGGCTACCATGCCCATAACCGGGCGACTACTCAGCACCTTCAGCAGCAGCCGCATCATGATGATAGGCGCCATCGCTTTTAACCTGATGCTGGGCTTACTGGGTTTTACCAGTTTTTACTGGCAATTTATCGCCGTGTTGTTTTTCTTCGGCTCATCGCGCAACTTGCTCAACCTGTCTATGAATACGCAGTCCGTAGGGGTGCAGGCCTTGTACAAAAAATCCATCATAACAACCTTTCATGGTGTGTGGAGCTTTGCAGGGTTTTCCGGTTCGGTGTTCAGCCTGGTAATGGCCTATTTCAAGGTGTCTTCGACATGGCACCTGATGGTGGTAAGTTTAGGACTTTGCGTTATCGCCTTACTGGCCTGGCCTAATACGCTGCACCAGAAACCTGAACCGCAGGAACGCAAGCCTATTTTTTCCCTGCCGGATAAGGCCTTGCTCAAATTCGCCCTCATTTGCTTCGCTTCCATGGCTTGTGAGAACGTAATGTATGATTGGAGCGGTGTATACATCCACAAGGCCGTACACGCCACCAAAGTAATGGCAACCGCCAGCTTTGTGATATTCATGATAACGATTACCATAGGCCGCTTTGCCGGCGACAGACTCGTAAATAAAAAGGGAATAAAATTCGTCCTCCAAAATAGCGGGATACTGATCGTGGCGGGTTTTGCAATGGCTATAGCCTTCCCATATCCCATACCCGCCATTGCAGGCTATGCGCTCATCGGGTTAGGTGTATCATGCATGGTGCCATTGGTGTTCAGTATGGCAGGCAAATCCAAAACCATGAGCGGTGGGCCAGCGATAGCAGCTGTATCAACAGTGGGCTATTTAGGTTTCTTGCTGGTACCGCCATTGGTAGGCTTTGTAGCCCAGGCGGCTAACCTGCGCTGGGCGTTCGGGTTTATTGCCTTGTTGGGATTGGTGATCGTTTGGATGACATCGAAGATAACAGAGGAGTAAAATGCATAATTCTTTCTCTCTCTAAATTTAGGGGGAGGTGTCGACGAAGGAGACGGAGAGGTTAAACAAAAAAAGTCCCGACTCAATAAGCCAGGACCTCCAAAAAATTTATAAGGAATATCTTAGTTCCGTCGGAAACCACCTTTGCTGCTGCCACCGTTAAACCCCGGACCTTTGTCCTCGGCAACGTTAACAGTGATCTTACGGCCATAATAGCTTGCGCCATTCATACACCTGATCGCTTCTTTGGCTTCATCTTCATTCATCATTTCAACAAACCCAAAACCCCTACTCTCTTTTGTCTCGCGGTCTTTTATGATCCTAAGCGATTTAACCGGCCCAAAATCACCAAATACTGCGGATAATTCTGCCTCGTCTACTTCAAGCGGCAGCCCTGCAATAAATACCTTCATTAATTGTTTTTAAATTTAGTGCAAAGGTACGAAAAATAAGCCACATTTCGGGCACCGCCCACCGAAATGGGAGACGTGCAACCTCTTTTTTACAATGGGGTGTTAATGTAGTATTAAGTAGTTGGTATCGGGTATCAAGATGCTGATCGCTCTTATAAAGTCTTGATACCAACTCCCTGATACTTTACCTTACTGCTTAAGTATTTTCATTAATTCAACGTTCAGGTAAAGCTTTTCTTTACCCACCTGTTCGCTTTTTAAAAATCCCGCTTTCTCCAATTCATTCAGATAGTTACCTACTGTTTTTAAATTCCCCACTCCCGCTTCTACTAAAAATATGCGTTTGGTATAAGGTAATTTAAACAGATCTTCAATTAAGCTTCTTGAATAAACTTTAGGTAGCTCCTGCTGCATTCTTACTTTCATTTTCTCCATCACTATTTCTATCTCAGCTATCTGCTTCCTGCTTTTTGTTGCTGTTTTCTCAACCATATCCAGCATATACATGATCCAACTCTCCCAGTCGCCTTTTTCAGTTACCATTCGGATAGTCGAATAATAATCTTTTTTGTGGCTCATAATATAATTGCTCATATAAAGGGCAGGGCGTTCCATCAAACCTGATAGTTTTAAGTAGAGCAATATGATGATACGGCCTGTGCGCCCATTACCATCCGAAAAAGGATGTATGGCTTCAAACTGATAATGAATGAGGGCTAATTTGATAAGAGGATCGATATGGTCTTCTGCATGGATAAAATCTTCCAGTTCCTTTAGATTTTGCCTGATCACTTCTTCTCCTTCAGGCGGGGTGTAAATCACCTTGCCGGTTGTCGGATTGGTCAGTTTGGTACCGGGCGCATTTCTTATTCCCGATTGATTCTCTTTGATGATCTGCATGATCGATATAAAGAGATTGGTATTCAATATCGGGCGTTTGTTCAACTGCTCAAACCCATACCACAAAGCATCTTTATAATGCAGTACTTCTTTTGTAGCGTAATCCTCATTTTTTTTTTCAGCGATAGAGGCCTTGAACAACTCATCCTGCGTGGTAATAATATTCTCGATAGCCGAGCTCGCCCTTGCTTCCTGCAAGTTGATAGTGTCGATTAACAGTGTTGGATTTGGGAGCCGGGTAATCGCTTCTTTAAGGCCCGATAGGGCCCGGCTGGCCAAAATGGTTTTCTTGAGAATAGCTTTTGTTTCTATCTCAATATCTGGCGGCAAAGGTGCTAACTCATTAAATGGTTTTTCGGGATGGTAAGCCATTTCAATTCAATTTTAAACGAGGGCGTTCATTACTCTCGTTTTCTGAACGAGGGCGTTTGCTACCTTCGTTTTAAAAACGAGAGTAAATATAGCACTTTTTTACTCTCGTTCAATTTTCGAGAGTAAATATTACCTGCGTACAATTCTGGAAATTTTTAAATTCTGACTGAGGCAACTACTTCACCTGCAGCTCAAAACTGCCGTCGGCGGTGTAGAAGGTGGAATTTGGTTTTTTATCTTTAGCAAGATAAGTATGGAAGGTACCTTTGGCTAAAATGGTGTCCTGGTTATATTTTTCTATGACAATGGTGCCATAATCCTCCGGGCGTGCATTACGCGTAAGGGTATATTCAACATTGGATTTCCCCGGCGAGCTTACCAGGAACTGTGCACCGGCCACGTTGTTGGCCATTTCGGCAATTGGCGCACCTAAAGAGCTGATGCCGAAGCTTACGCTATGGGCCTTGTTTA
>Ga0207671_10002939_pt1 | contig 17558 bp, 17 predicted proteins | sample KBSC24metaG_FD_184352 | JGI IMG/M metagenome (GOLD analysis project Ga0207671, IMG submission 184352) | Corn rhizosphere microbial communities from Kellogg Biological Station, Michigan, USA - KBS C2-4 metaG (SPAdes) (version 2) | ecosystem: Host-associated > Plants > Roots > Rhizosphere > Soil... | reverse complement strand
GTCCGGACGCCAGCTCGGCGGGGTGACGACCAGGCCTTCCTCGCCCGAGGCGACCAGGTCGCAACCGACCTGCCGCAGCCGGTTCTCGGTCTCCGCGCGCGTGTACTCGACCCCTGCCACGCGGCCGGGGTACGTCCACGCCATGGTGATCGGCGCCGGCCGCCTCACCTCGCCGACCACCGTCACGCCGCCGTCCAGCGCCGTGCCGCCGGCCAGCTCGACCAGCAGGTCGACCACGCGCTGCGCCGCGGCGGCGGCCGTGCCCGGATCCGTGCCGCGCTCGAAGCGCTTGGAGGCCTCGGAGAACAGCTTGTGCCGCCGGGCCGTGCGCGCGATCGAGGTGGCCTCGAAGTGCGCGGCCTCGACGACGACCTCGGTGGAGCCGTCGTAGATCTCCGTCGAGGCTCCGCCCATGACCCCGGCCAGCCCGATCGGTCCGGAGTCGTCGGTGATCAGCAGGTCGGAGGCGTCCAGCTGCCGCTTGGCGCCGTCCAGGGTCTCCAGCACCTCGCCGGCGGCCGCGCGCCGCACCACGATCGGCCCGGACAAGCGCTGCCGGTCGTAGGTGTGGATCGGCTGGCCCAGCTCCAGCATCACGTAGTTGGCGATGTCGACGATCACCGAGATCGGCCGCATCCCCGACATCTGCAGCCGGCGCTGCATCCACAGGGGCGAGGGCGCCTTCGGGTCGATGCCGGTCACGGTCCGCGCCACGAACACGTCGCAGCCGACCGGGTCCTCGACGATGACCGGATGCCCGGCCTGGCCCGCCTCCGGCACGTGGAGGGCGGCGGGGTCCTGGAACGGCACGTCGAACCCGGTCGCCGCCTCCCGCGCGATCCCGCGCAGGGACAGCGTGTAACCGCGGTCCGGGGTGACTTCGAACTCGATGACCTCGTCGTCCAGGCCCAGGTAGGCGATCGCGTCCGTGCCGACCGGCGATTCGGCCGGCAGCACGATGATGCCGTCGTGGTCGTCACCCATGCCCAGCTCGCGCGCCGAGCAGATCATGCCGTTGGAGTCCCGGCTGTAGGTCTTGCGCGCGGCGATGCGGAAGTCGCCGGGCAGCACCGCGCCGGGCAGCGCCACGACCACGTGGTCGCCGACGGCGAAGTTGCGGGCGCCGCAGACGATCAGCTGCGGGTCGACGGCCGAACCGGGGCCCTCGGCCGCGGCGGTGACGACGACCTGGCAGTGCCGGATCGGCTTCTTGAACCCGGTCAGCTCCTCGATCGCGGCGACCTTGCCCACGACCAGCGGCCCGGTCAGGCCCTCGCCGGCGCGCTCGATGGTCTCCAGCTTGCCGCCGCCGGTCTGGGTCAGCTTGTCCGCGACCGCGAACGCGGTGGTCCCGTCCGGCAGCGTGACGTAATCCTGCAGCCAGGAGTAGGGGACGTGCATCAGATCTCCATCCCGAACGGGAGCGTGAAGCGCACGTCTCCCTCGATCATGTCCCGCATGTCCTGCACGTTGTTCAGGAACATCAGGCTCCGCTCAAGACCCATCCCGAAGGCGAACCCGCTGTAGCGCTCGGGGTCCACGCCGCACGCGATGAGCACGCGCGGGTTGACCATGCCGCAGCCGCCCCACTCGATCCAGCCCTCCGAGCCGCAGGTGCGGCACGGGTTGTCCGGGTCGCCCACCGAGGCGCCCTTGCAGACGAAGCACTGCAGGTCGACCTCTGCCGAGGGCTCGGTGAACGGGAAGAAGTGGGGACGCAGCCGGGTCACCACGCCGTCGCCGAACATCGCGTTCGCCCAGTGGTCCAGGGTGCCCTTCAGGTCGCCCATCGTCAGGCCCTCGTCAACAGCCAGACCCTCGATCTGGCTGAACACGGGGGTGTGCGTGGCGTCCAGCTCGTCGGTGCGGTACGTACGGCCCGGCGAGACGGCGTAGACCGGCGCGCCCTGCTCCAGCAGGGTCCGGGCCTGGACCGGCGAGGTGTGGGTGCGCAGCACCAGACCGCTGGTCGCCCCCTCCTCCTTGCCCGCGACGAAGAACGTGTCCTGCAAGTCGCGCACCGGGTGGTCCGGCGGGAAGTTCAGCGCGTCGAAGTTGTACCACTCGGCCTCGACCTCGGGACCGTCCACCACCTGGTAGCCCATGGCCACGAAGATGTCCGCGATCCGCTCCTGGATCGTGGTCAGCGGGTGGCGGGCGCCGCGCGGGGCGCGGTCCCAGGGCAGGGTGACGTCCACGGCCTCCTCGACCAGGACCCGGGCGTCGCGCTCGGCCTCCAGCGCCTCCTGGCGTTCGGCCAGCGCGGTCTTCACCGCGCCGCGGGCCTCGCCGATGCGCTTGCCGACCTCGGCGCGGGCGGCCGGCGGCAGCGCGCCGATCTCCCGGTTGGCCAGCGCCAGCGGGGCACGGTCGCCGGCCACGGCGATCTTCACCTGGTGCAGTTCGTCCAGCGACGTCGCGGCGGCGATCGCGGCCAGCGCGTCGGCCCGGTGGCGGGCGACCTCGTCGGGCTTCACCGCCTCGACTTCCACCGGGTCGTACGACTTGTTAGGTGCCGACATGTCTGTTGTTTTCTCCATGGATTAGTGGCCCCGCGAGGTCGGCGGGGTTACTCGCCGAGTCTAGAGGGGTCACGGGACAAACAGAGATTGCGCCCATGCGGGACGCCGGGAAGCCCGCGCGCGGCGGGACCAGCCGTGAAACAGCAGCCCTACGCGACGGGCAACGTAAATCGGAACCGCGCGCCGCCCTCGGCACCGTTACCGGCGGACACGACGCCGCCGTGGGCCTCGACCAGGCCCTTGACGATGGACAGGCCAAGGCCGGTCCCGCCCCTGCGGCCACCCCGCCAAAACCGGGTGAAGACGCGAGTGAGCTGGTCCTGCGGGATCCCGGGACCCTGATCGCTCACCGCAACCGCCACGCTCGACACACCTTCGGTATGGAGACTGTCAGGACGGGGCCGATCCGAACATCCCTGCGGTTCGGGTCGATGGATCGACCCTGAACCCGCAGATGCGTCCGGGCCCGACTTGTCGGCCCGCGCTTCAATGGTGACAGTACCCCCGCCGTGCCGCACGGCGTTTTCCAAAAGATTAGCCAGCACTTGACGCAGTTTGTCCGGGTCGGCGGACACCGGCGGCAGCCCGCGCGGGATCCGGATCCGGAACGTCTCCTCCGGCACGCCCTGCGCCACACAGGCCCGCACCTGGTCGGTGATCAGTTCGCGCAGATCGACCGGGACCCGGTGCAGCTCCATGCGCCCGGAATCCAGGCGCGCCACGTCCAGCAGCTCGGCGATCAGCCGGACCACGCGGTCGGCGTCGGCGTCGACGGTCTGCAGCATCATGCGCTTCTGGTCGTCGGTGAACCGGTCCCAGCGCGCGAGCAAGGTCGCGGTGAAGCCCTTGACACTGGTCAGCGGGGAGCGCAGCTCGTGCGCGACGGTCGCGATCAGATCGGACTGGCGGCGCTCGCGGCGGCGCCTGGCCTGCGTGCCGCGCAGCGAGACGACCAGGCCGGTCACCGGCGTCGAGCGGCCGTCGCGGCGCTGGTAGCGCGCGGTGACGAGCAGTTCGGTGCCGGCCTCGGGATCGTCCTGCCCGTCGTGCTCGGGGTCCCGCGGCAGGAACAGCTGCGCCTCGGGATGGCCGGTCCGTATGCTCAGGCCGCCATAGGGATCGGTGAGCCGCCACCAGTCACGGCCGTCGACCGTGCGCAGCGGTAACACCTCGTCGAACGGCCGCCCCAGGGCATCGTCGGCTTTGATCCCGGTGAGCGCCGCGGCTGCCCGGTTGAAGACCCGGATGAGGCCGTCGGTGTCGGCGGCGACGAACCCGTCGGGCAGGTCGTCGGGCACCAGCAGGCCGTCCAGCGCACCGGCGAACAGCTGCATGCCCGATCGCGTCCCGCGCGCCCCGACCGATACGGTCACCTGAGGAGTCCTCCTGCCTGCCCACTCGTCGCACTGTGCGCTTCTCGCGTCACCTTCCGTTGATCCGCCAGACTATCGTTCCGCTCCGACGGATCACCGGCCACGGTGGCGAACCATTCGCCACCCTGACGCCTGGCGGACTCGGAGCGGACTCACGCCGGACGCGCCTACCGTTGCGCCCGGGCAGAGGAATATAAGCACACTGCTGCCGCCGTCGCCAGGTTGAGGCTCTCGGCCCGTCCGTGGATCGGCACGCGCACCGCCTCGTCGGCCAGTCCCAGCAGCGCTTCGGGCAGACCCCAGGCCTCGTTGCCGAACATCCAGCATGTGGGCTGCACCAATCGCCCGGCGTCGAGCTCGTCGTCGAGGTCGGCGGCGCCGGTGCCGTCGGCGGCCAGAATGCGCAGGCCCGCCACCCGCAGGGCGTTGACAGCCTCCTCGGCGGTGACGCCCACGGCCACCGGCACGTGGAACAGGCTGCCGGCCGAGGCGCGCACGGCCTTGGGGTTGTAGACGTCCACCGACTCGGAGGTGACGATCACCAGGTCGGCTCCCGCGGCGTCGGCGCACCGGATCACGGTGCCGGCGTTGCCGGGGTCGCGGACGTGGGCCAGCAGCGCCACCAGCTTCGGGGCGCGCTCGGCCAGGAAGGCCTCAAGTGGGGTGTTGAGGAACCGGCAGACGCCGATCAGGCCCTGCGGGGTGACGGTCTCGCTGAGCGACTCCACCAGGTCCGGGGTCGCGATGGTGATCTTCGAGCCCTGAGCCCGGGCCGCGGCGAGGATCTCGTCGTAGCGCTCGGCGGCCTCGCGGGTGGCGAACAGCTCGACCAGCACGCCGTCGAGCTCGGCGGCCTCGCGCACCGCCTGCGGGCCCTCGGCCAGGAACAGCTCCTGCTTGGCCCGGAACGACCGCGAGGCGAGCCGCCGGGCCGCCACCGCGCGGGGTGCGCGCGGATTGGACAGCTCAGGACTCGCCTCGCTCATGCTCACCGTGCCTGTTCTGGCGAAGTGGGGCCGGCAGGCCGCGCCGGGCGCGGCCTGGTCCGCCAGAACCTACGCGGCCGACTTCGGCGCGTTGATGTCGCTGGGCAGCGCCTTCTTGGCCACGTCGACCAGGGCGCGGAAGGCCTCGGCGTCGTTGACGGCCAGCTCGGCCAGCATCTTGCGGTCGACCTCGACGTTCGCCAGGTGCAGGCCCTGGATGAAGCGGTTGTAGGTCATGCCCTCGGCGCGGGCCGCGGCGTTGATGCGCTGGATCCACAGCCGGCGGAAGTCGCCCTTGCGGTCCTTGCGGTCCCGGTAGGCGTAGACGAGGGAGTGGGTGACCTGCTCCTTCGCCTTGCGGTACAGGCGCGAGCGCTGGCCGCGGTAGCCGCTGGCCTGCTCGAGGACGACCCGGCGCTTCTTCTGGGCGTTCACTGCCCGCTTGACGCGTGCCATTGTTCTATCTCCTGCTCAGTAACTAGGTCGGGGGGCGATGCGCCGCGGGCGCCTCAGCGGCCCAGGAGCTTCTTGATGCGCTTGACGTCGGACTTGGCGACCTCGACCTCGCCGGTGAGGCGACGGGTCAGCTCCGAGGACTTGCGCTCGAAGTTGTGGCGCATGCCGGCCTGGCCGCGCATGATCTTGCCCGAGCCGGTCACCTTGAAACGCTTCTTGGAACCGCTGTGGGTCTTCTGCTTCGGCATGACGCCGTTTCTCCTTCACATAGGGCGGATCCGTGGGGACATCCCACACGGATCCGCTCTCGCTCTCGCCCCGGGGCGGCCGCCCCGCGGCTAGCGCGGGGGGCCGTTCTCTCGGGGCCGGTCCGGCCTGACCGTGGTCAGGACTGCTCTTCTCCGGCCTGGTCCGCACCGCTGGCGGCGCCGACCACAGCCTCGGTCTGCTCGACCGACTCGACCGACTCGACCGACTCGATCGACTCGGCGGTCTCGGCCTCGGCCGCAGCGGTCTCGGTCTGGTCGACCGCGCCGCCGGCCTTGCGCTGCTCCTTGGCCGCGCGGGCCTCGGCCATCGCCTCGGTCTTCTTCTTGTGCGGGCCGAGGACCATGATCATGTTGCGGCCGTCCTGCTTCGGCGCGAACTCCACGAAGCCCAACTCGGCGACGTCCTCGGCGAGCTTGCTCAGCAGCCGCCGGCCGAGTTCGGGCCGGGACTGCTCCCGGCCGCGGAACATGATGGTGATCTTGACCTTGTCCCCGGCCTTCAGGAACCGCACCACGTGACCCTTCTTGGTCTCGTAGTCGTGCGGGTCGATCTTCGGGCGGAGCTTCATCTCCTTGATGACCGTGTGCGCCTGGTTCTTGCGCGCCTCACGGGCCTTCAGGGCGGACTCGTACTTGTACTTGCCGTAGTCCATGACCTTGACGACCGGCGGGCGCGCGGTCGCCGCGACCTCGACCAGGTCGAGGTCCTGCTCCTGAGCCAGCCGGAGCGCGTCCTGGATCGACACGATGCCGACCTGCTCACCGTTGGGGCCGACCAGCCGCACTTCGGGAACGCGGATCCGGTCGTTGATACGGGGCTCAGTGCTGATGGGGCCTCCTACGTTTTGGGCTCAATGCCCTGGTCTGTTCGGTGCGCGGCCCCTGCGCGGAAAACGCAAAAGCCCCGCACGACATGCATGCGAGGCTCCACCCAACCGGAACTGACCGACGCCGGGAGCTGGTGAATCGTCCGGGACGACGGCGAACGCCGCCCGCACACCCCTGGCGTGAGGCTGTTTGACCGGAACCCGTCCGCCCGGAGGCGAACCAGGTGGGAGATGGAATCTCCGCTTGCGGATCGAGGCACGCGCGAACATGCCCGATCGGTCGTGACACCGATACTAGCAGCTTCCGCCGGTGGGCCGTGACCACAGGGTCACCGGCGCCGCCGTGCGAAGCTGTACCCGCCCACGAATGATCGCCGCAAGGAGCCGCAGTGACCGACAACACCCCCGAGCCGCAGGACATTCCCGAAGCCGGCGGCACCGCTTCGCCGGCCGAGCAGCGCGACCTGGCGGACGTCCCGGCGGTCGAGGTCATCGGCACCGTGACGGTCCACCTGATGAGCGCGGCGGCGGTGAAGCTGGGCCTGGCCGAGAACGGCGAGGCCGACCTGGACCTGGACGAGGCCCGCAAGCTGATCACCGCCCTGGCCGGCCTGATCACCGCGGCCGCGCCGGAGATCGGTTCCCAGCACGCCGCGCCGCTGCGGGACGGGCTGCGGACGCTGCAGTTGGCGTTCCGGGAGGCTTCGCCGTACCCGGACGAGCCGGGTCAGGGGCCCGGTGAGAAGTTCACTGGTGCGGTGTATGCGCGCGCTTGAGCGGTGCGGTAGCTGAACTCAGCGCGCCAGGTGGTCTCAGTGCGTCAGCTGGAATCGGTGCACGAGCCGGTGTCAGCACACCCGGTTATCAGCGCGCCACGCGGTAGTCGACGAGCAGGTAGCCGGTCGGGGAGACCCGGCTGGCGACGGTTTCGAGCTTGACCGACGGCAGCCCGTCGAGCAGGCGGCGTCCGCTGCCGGTGATCCTCGGCGCGATCACGAGCTTGAGCTCGTCGACCAGATCCGCGGCGAGCAGCGACTGCGCGACCGAGATGCTCGCGTGGACACCGATGTCGCCACCGCTCCCCTGCTTGAGGGCGCGCACCCCCTCGACCAGCCCGCCTTCGAGTACCGAGGCGGCGGCCCAGTCGCCGTCGAGCGGCGTCGAGGTCACGACGTACTTCGCGACACCGTTGATGAACGTCGCGAACGGCTCGATGTCGCTGCCCGGCCAGAACCGCGCCCATTCGGTGTAGCTGCGGCGGCCGAGGATCACCGCGTCCTGCGGCGCGATCACGGCGGCGAGGTTGGCGTCCATCGCGTCGTCCCAGTCGGTGATGAACGCGTCGGGCTCCTCGGCGACCCCGTCGAGGGAGACCAGCTCGTACACGACGACCTTGCGCATGCCGCCCACCTCGTTCCCAGCTCGCAGTGGCACTCTCAGCTCGCAGTGGCCTCGTCGACGGCTTCGCCGGCCTCAGCCTTCTCCAACACGGCCGCGAAAGCCCGCACCGCCGCCGGCTCGACCTCCAGGAACGACGGCCGCCCCAGGTCCACCAGCACGATCTCCGCCCCCTCGGCCTTCGCCGCGGCACAAGCCCGCGGGAACGCCACCGGCATCGGCCGCGCCTCAGGGTTCCACTCGACGAGCGCCTGCACCGAAGTGAACACCGGCATCGCCCGCGTCCCGTCCGGCGCGAGGAGCGTCACCAGCGCCATGTCGCTGTTCTTGTCACGCCGCAGGTTCCGCCCCTGCTCGTCCTGGACTTCCTCGGCCTCCCCGAGCACCGCCACGATCGGCGCCAGCACACGCGCGTTGAGCAGGTAGCCGTAGGCATGCTCGACGGCAGCCTCGCCCCGACCGTGCGCCTCCAGAACGGCCAGCAGGGCCGGATCCGCGCCTCCGTCGTCGTTCGGGAAGGCGGAGGGGGCCAGCGTACGTCCTGCGAAGTCGGTCATGGGCTCGACTTTAGTGGCCGCCCAGGAGCTCGGCGGCACGGCGGGTTCGGCGGCCGGATCCGGCGTCTCGGCCTGAGCTACCGCTGGAGCTACCACTGGAGCTTCATCTGGTGTCAGCTCCGGACCTACTTCCGGAGCTGACTCCGGAGCCTTCACCGGATCTGCCTCCTGACCTGCCCCCGGAGTCGCCTCCAAACTCAGACCTGGCCCCGGTGCTCCTTCCGGAGTAAGAACTGGAGCCACCTCGGAAGACGACGCCCCATAAGACTCCGCCAGGAACGGGTTCGCCCCAAGCTCCATCAGCCCCGGCCCCCACCCCGGCTGCACGGGCATCGCCATCGGCCCCATCACCCCGGGCTCCAGCAAAGCCGCAGCCCGAACCCGCCGCCGCCCCCGCACCACCAACCAGGCACCGAGCACCAACGCCCCGGTGAAAGCCACCGCGGCATCGACCATCCCCCGCTGCCGCCCGCTCAGCCCGCCGATCCGCTGATCGGCGACCACCTCGGGCCCGAACCCGAAGTACTTCGCCCCCTGATACCCCGAGCCGTGCGGCGTCGCCGGCGTCCCGGGCACCCCGACGGCCGCCTTCAGCGCCCCGACCGGGTTCACGATCCCGTTCCCGATCTGGTCGTTGCGCCCGCTGCTGGGCCGGCGCGACGCCGTATTCTTCAGGATCTGTGCCACCTGCTCCGGACTCAGCCCCGGATTCGCCGACCGGATCAGCGCCACGACCCCGGCGACGTACGCGCACGCCGGACTCGTCCCGGCGCCGACCAGGATGTCGTTCCCGATCTCCGGCCCGAAGTCCGCGTACGTGTCCCCGGCCAGGTCGTTGACCGGCAGCGCCATCGGGATGTCGACGCCGGGAGCCGCGATGGCGACGTCCCACCCGGTCGAGGAGAAGAACGCCCGCTTGCCGTTCTCGTCCACCGCCGCCACGCCGATGACCCCGCGCTCGCCAGCCGGATACTCGGTGACGTCCTTCTCCGGCTTGTCCCCCGAGTTCCCCGCCGACACCACCACCGACACGCCGTGCGCGAGCGCGTACCGCACCGCGTCGGCCTCGTTCGTACTATCGCTGTCCGCGCCGGGCACCGTGCCGCCGAGCGACATGCTGATGACCTGCGCACCGTGATCGACGGCGTACTTGATGCCCTCGGAGATCGGCGTGTGCGAAGCCGCCAGCAGTCCTCGGTCTGGGCTCTCGTCGTCGCGGATCACCCGTACCGACAGGATCTTCGCCGCCGGCGCGACCCCCATCACGCCCTGGCTGCCGTCGGGCCCGTGCCCGTGCCCGGCGATCACCGACGCCATGCCGGTCCCGTGCACGCCCCAGTCCGGATCCCCGGGCTTCTCATTGCCCCCGACCAGGTCCGGCCCGGTCGTCACCTGCCCGGTCAGGTCCGCCCGGGTACCGACGACACCGGTATCGAGCACCGCGACCGTGACCCCGGCGCCCTTCGTGGTCTTCCACGCCTGGGGCAGGTTCAAGAACGCGATCGGCCACTGCGCCGACCGCACGGCGTCCGCATGCGCCGCCGGCGCCACAACCAACACCGGAAGCAACGCCGCGACCGCCAACGCCGACATCCGGCGCACGCCAGGCCACGACCTGGCTCCCTGGAACCCCCGAGCGGTCTTCACTAGCCCTTCTCCGTGTTGGTGAACTCATTGGCGAACAGATCGGACAACCCCGAAGCAGCCTGCACCGGCGGCGAATCCGCGACCAAAGCCTTCCCGGAGCCTGCCCGCATCTGCGCGTCCGTCGAGCCGGTACGGCCATCGCCGAACGCCGAGACCACATAGATGAGATACGAGCCGTCATTCGAAGCCTGCGAGTCCCAGACGACACGCTGAGTATTGGCGAAGAACGCCGCCACCGTCCCGGGAACCGGGAAGACGTCCGGCATCAGCTCCGGCCGCTTCGACGCCGAATCCGGCGTCCACTGCCGCCACACCCGGTCCCGCGCGGCCGCGTCACCGTCGATGACCACGACTCCGACCGTGGCGAACACCGTCTGCGTGACATCGGTATACGTGGCTCGCAGCACCTTGACACAGGAGGTGCCCGGAGCGTCATCGGCCAGGGCGGCGACAAAGGGCTTGGGCAGCACCTCACACCCCGCCGCACCGGCGATGCCCAGGCGCACGTACTGACTCCCCAAAGTGACGGTCGCTGGGAACACCTGCTCGACCGGCTTCGTCCGCCACAACGCCCGCACCGCCTGGTCGGCCTGCTGCGCCGGCGCGACCACCACCGGCTGGGCGCTGTGCGCGGATCCCGACGTGGTCAGCACCGCGGTGGCCGCGACCGCCGCTCCGACCGCGATGCTCAACACCGCGCCCCACCAGTAGCGCTCAGGCATGCCGCTCCGCGTCCACCCAACACCCCAATTCAGACTCGAACTCCAGAACCCTAGCCGCCTGGCCACCACCGGCGTAACCCGAACTCCGGCTACTCGCCAGTACCTCCACCTATCGCCTGGCCGCTCGCGTGTGCGACGCTGATCCCATGCCCGCCACACCCACCGGCCCCGAAGCGGACCGCCGCCGCCTCGACACCGCGACCGCCGCCTTCGAGCCGCCGTTCGCAGCCGTCGATCTGGACGCGTTCCACGCCAACGCCGCGGACCTGACCCGCCGCGCCGCCGGCAAGGCGATCCGCGTGGCCAGCAAGTCGGTGCGCTGCCGGGCACTGCTGGAGGAAGTGCTGGCGCTGCCGGGCTACCAGGGCATCCTCGGCTACACGCTGCCCGAGGCCCTGTGGCTGGCCGGGCACGGCTTCGACGACATCGTCGTGGCCTACCCCTCCACCGACCGCACCGCCTACGCCGACCTGGCCGCCGACCCGACCGCGCTGGCCGCCGTGACCGTCATGATCGACAGCACCGACCATCTGGACCTGATCGAGAAGGCCGTGGCCGGGGTGCCCGACGGGCAGGCCGCGCCGATCCGGGTCTGCATCGACATCGACGCCGCCTTCGTCGCCGCCGGCGGCCGCATCCGCATCGGCGCGCGCCGCTCCCCGCTGCACACTCCGGCGCAGGTCGCGGCGATGGCCCGGGAGGTACTCCGGCGCGACGGCTTCAAGCTGGCCGGGCTGATGGCCTACGAGTCGCAGATCGCCGGCGTCGGCGACGCCCCGCCCGGACGCCCCCTGCGCGGCGCCGCGATCCGCGCCATGCAGAGCCGCTCGGCGCGCGAGCTGGCCACGCGGCGCGCAGCGATCGTGGACGCCGTGCGCGAACTGGCGCCGCTGGAGTTCGTCAACGGCGGCGGCACCGGCAGCATCGAGCGCACCACCGCCGAGGACGCGGTCACCGAGATCGCCGCCGGCTCCGGGCTGTACCAGCCGTGGCTGTTCGACTCCTACCGGTCCTTCCGCGGCCGGCCCGCGGCGCTGTTCGCGCTGCCGGTGGTGCGCCGTCCGGGCCCTGAGACCGCCACCGCGCTCGGCGGCGGCTACCCGGCCTCCGGCGCGGCCGGCAAGGACCGGCTGCCGCAGCCGTACCTGCCGCCGGGGCTGTCCTACGACCCGAACGAGGCCGCGGGCGAGGTGCAGACGCCGCTGCTGGGAAAGGTCGCGGCGAGCCTGCGGGTCGGGGACCGGGTGTGGTTCCGGCACACCAAGGCCGGCGAGCTGTGCGAACGCTTCGACACGCTGCACCTCATCTCGGGCGACGAGGTGGTTCGCTCTGTCCCGACGTATCGGGGCGAGGGCAAGACTTTCTTGTGACCGGGAGCGGGACCGGAACCGGAACCGGAAACGACGCCGGAATCGGGAACGACGCCGGTACTACTGCCGATACCGGCTTCCGACGCAAGATCGTGATGGTCTCCGGCGCGCCCGGCGCCGGGAAGACGACGATCGCCCGGCCGCTGGCCCGCGCTTTGAACATGCCGCTGTTCGCGAAGGACAGCATCAAGGAGCGGATCCACGACGTCCTGACCGACACCGGTCCGGTCGAGGAGGGGTGGTCGCGGCGTCTCGGGGCGCTCGCGATGGAGATGCTGTGGCTGCTGGCGGCCGACGCGCCGGCGTGCGTACTTGAGGCCAACTTCTGGACCGGGCACGAACCGCAGAACGCCTCCCTGCGGGCCCTGAGCGAGGGCGGGACGCTCGTCGAGGTCTACTGCACGGCGCCGCGCGAGCTCGTCATGCAGCGCTTCCGCGACCGCTTCGCCGCCGGTGAACGGCATGCGATACATACCGACGGAGAGCTCACACTGGAGCGCTGGGAAAGGGACTTCAGAGCACCGATCGGCGTCGGGCACGTCATCGAAGTGGACACTTCGACACCGGTGGACGTGGCGCGGGTCGCCGCCGAGGTGCGCACGTTGCTTGCTTGACCTTGACGTAACGGCAGGATCTAGCGTCGCGCGGCATGGAGATTGTCGTACATGACACCGCTACCGCGACCGCCCAGCTGCTCACCCGACCGTTAGAGGAACGCCCGGACCTCCTCCGCAAGATGTACGCACCCTTGCAGAGCATGCTCGCCCTGACCGGCGGCGGGGACGTGGTGCGGCAGCACCAGATGTTGGGCAGCGGCTTCCGGATCGACCACGACGACGAGCGCTACCTCCCGGCCCTGCGCACGATGCAGGACGCCGGGGTCTGGTCCCACGTCAAGGACTGGCTGGAGAAGGCTTGGCAGCACCTGGACGCGGCGGTCCCCGGCGTCGGCCACGCACCGACGGTCCACGTGGTCGTGCTCCTCGGCAACCCCGACGACGACCACCTGGTGCACCGCAGCGCGGGCTACTTCGGCTTCGGCGGCATCCCGGGCTCGATCCTGCTCACGATGTGGCCGACCGACGCCGCCCTGCGCAACATCGGCTTCGCCGCCGTGCACGAACTGCACCACAACGTGCGATACGCGAACGTGCGGTGGAACCCTGCGACGGTGACCCTCGGGGAGCAGATCGTGGCCGAAGGACTGGCCGAGGCCTTCGTCCGCGAACTCGCCGGCGAGGACGCGATGGGGCCGTGGACGCGCGCCCTGGAGGGCAAGCACCTGCAGGACGCCTACGACACGATCACCGCGGCCATCGACACAGCCGGCATGCAGAACCTGCCCGGGTACGTCCTCGGCGACGCCACCGCCCGCCGCATGGGCCTGCCGACCGCCGGCCTGCCGGACTTCGCCGGCTACAGCGTCGGCCTGCGCATCGCCGACGCACACCTGGCGGCGAGCGGACTGACGGCTGCGGCGAGCGTGGCGCTGGCGGCTCGGGAGGTGCTGGGGAACGCTGGGGTGACTACGGCGGCGTGAGCCTCGCCTGCGCCCTGTTCTAGTCCTAGTCCTAGTCCTAGTCCTAGTCCTAGTCCTAGTCCTAGCTCTAGCTCTAGCGCTGGTTCTGGTTCTGGTTCTGGTTCTGGTTCTGGTTGGCGGGTCGGTCTCCCGCAATTCGTGCCGGTGCTGGAAGCGATCCGGGTGCCCCGCACCAGCGCCGGACGTCCCCGTATCCGGCCAGGCCAGGTCCGGCGGTGCCGGCGATGGCGGTGAATCGCCCTTCAGCTGCGCAGCGCGCTCGATAGCATGCGGCCATGCGAAGTGGGGTGTGTGTGAAGTGCGGCGAGGCCACCGTTTTCAAGAGTGACGCCATGGAGGACGGGGAAGGCATCGACTTCTACTTCTGCGGGACGTGCGGCTTCATAGAGCAGTACTTCATGCCACAGGTACTACCGGAGGTAGTCGAGCAATGCCCGCGGGTGATTCCCACTGGCACGGAGGGCTAGAGCGTGTCCCCGCATCAGAGTTCTAAGACACGCTCTAGCTAGCCCCAGCCCCTACTCCCTTATTCACCTATCCAGCACCCGCCGGCTTCACAGCCCACACCCGCGCATGCCACCGCTGCTTGCCCGGGAGTTGCTCCAGCCGGCGGTCGCGTACCTGAAGCCCCGCCGCCTCGATCAACCCGACCAGCCGATCGATCGCCAGCATGTACAACTCGTACGTCACCGGATGCCCGTACGCCTGCTCCGGCCGCACCCTGTCGTCGACCCCGACGTACGAACCCCACAGCAGCCGGCCGCCCGGCGCCAGCGTCCGGGCCATCTCCCGGAACGCCGCCGCGACGAGCTCCGGCGGCATGAGGTGCGTCGAATACCAGGCCAGTACGCCGCCGAGCGAGGCGTCCGCGAGATCGAGCTCTGTCATCGAGCCGACCTCGAATCGAAGCTCCGGGTGGGCCTCGGCGGCCAGGTCGATCATCCTGGGCGACAGGTCCACCCCGAACGCCTCGACACCGCACCCGGCCAGGAACGCCGTCACGTGCCCCGGCCCACATCCCAGATCGGCGACCGGCCCGAGACCGTCCTTGCGGACCTCGTCGGCGAAGGCGGCCAACTGCTCGCGCATCTCCGCCGACGCGTCCAACATCGGCCGGACCAGTTCCGCGTAGTCCGCCGCGACCGTGTCGAACGACTCCCGGACCGCGTCCAGGTGCGAGGACCCCGACTCGCCCTCCGAACCCGCCGAACCCGCCGAACCCTCCGAACCCGCCGAACCCGCCAAACCCACCGAACCCGCCGACTCCATCACCTCAGAAGTCCCCGTAGTCCACCTGCCAGCACGTGAGCCCCAGCCGCCGCCACAGCGCCACCACCCGCGACCGGTCGTCGAGCACGACCCGGACCGCGAACCGGTACCGCACATGCGCGTCGAACAGCTCGCTCTTCACGATGTCGTCCGCACGCGTGTCCCCGGCCTTGCGCATCCACAGCTCGTCGTACTTCACACCGTGTGCGGCGAGCCAGCGCTCCGTCCCCTCGCGCACGTCCTCGCCACGCCCCGACATCAGCACGACGCGGTCCCCGCGCGCGGCGAAGGCCACCAGCGCATCAGCCGTCGGAACGATCAGCTCGTCGGTCTCGACCTTCGCCCAGTCATACGGCCCGCGGTTGGTGTTGTCGGCCAGCGTGCCGTCGATGTCGCACAACACCGCCGCCGGCAGCGTCGGGTCCGCGACGTAGGTCTGCACCGGTGCGACGTCGTTCAGGTCGGCCGCTGTGAGCTTCCAGCCGGAAGCCTTCGTCGAGGCCAGCCGCAGCGCCATCGCGCGAATGTGCTCCTCCCCCACCGGGTTGGGGCGCTGCGCATCGCGCTTGACGCACTCCTCGACATCGACGTCGGTCAGGTCGTGCACCTCGAAGGTGGCACGACCGCCGAGCAGGTTCTTCAGCCGCTTCGGGATCCGCGACACCAGGTGCGTGTTGTCGACCACGACGTCGAACCCGCCCTCGACCGCGGCCAGCACCACGGCGTCCTGCACCGCCAGCACGGTCTCCTCATGTCGGCGGCCCAAGCGCTTCGAGCCGTCGTTGTCGTCCATCATCCGACGCAGCTCGTCCAGGCTGACGCGCCGCATCCGGCCCTCGGCCGCCGCCATCATCTGCCGCGCCAGCGTCGACTTCCCCGACGCCGGCAGCCCGCGCATCACGTGCACCACCGGCTTGGCCGCCTGCACGCCGGGGCCGGTGGGCACCGCGTCGGGACGGGCGGCGTCCGGAAACGCGTCATCGAAGTACTCGTCGTCCATCAGGCCTCATCCATGATTGGGGTCGGTGCTCGTTCTCACTCTGGCCGGTGCTCGCCGGATCCGGTCTGTTCTTACTCTGATCAGGGCTGGCCAGTTCTGTTCTTACTCTGATCAGGGCTGGCCAGTTCTCATCCGCCCTGGCCAGCCCTGATCAGTACTCGTCAACTCCGGTCAGCCCTCGTCGTCGTCCCGGAAAGCCTCGGTCGCCTCCGGCTTCACCGCGCGCCACACGTGCATGACGATCGGCCGACCGTCCAGCAGCAGGAACATCCCCGCGCGCACGAACCCGTCGAAGTCCTTCGCCGCCCTCGCATACGCGCCCCGGTCGCCGGCCAGGTGCGCCAGCGAGCGGTGCCCGTCCTCGATCGCCGCGGTGAGCTCCGCAGCGCGCGCCTTCAGCTCGTCGCACACGCCGCGCACCCACGCGTCGTACTCGTCGGGCACGTCCTCCAGCAGCGGCGCCAGCGGCCCGCCCGGGATCCGCCGCATGCCGACGACCTCGTTGGTCTGCACCCCGACCGCCTGCGCGATCTGCACGTCGGTGCACTCCGGGTACAGCTGCACGGCCAGCGCACGCCACAGATGGCGCGGGCCGATGCTGGTCAGCCGATAGTGCAGCGAGACGTAGCCGGTGAGCTTGGTCTTAGTTCGTACTCCGGAGGCGAACCGGATGACCCAGCCCTCGGCGTCGGTCCCGGTCGCGTCGGCGCCGTCGAGGTGCTGGTTCTTCTCCGCGAGCGCCGCCAGCACCCCGAAAGTGTCGGACCAGTCATACGTCCGCACGACGCTGCCGATGCCGTCCCACGCCGGAGCCGCCTCACGCAGCGCCAGCTCGGTCCCGTCGGCCCGGAACGCCGCGAGCAGCACCAGGTCGCGCCGGTCGCCGTAGTTCACGACGATGCGGTTCTCCGGATACACGATCTCGGCGAGGTACGTCACCGACGGGTCCAGCGCCGAGGTGTCCGCCTTGGCCACGTAGCGCGAGGCCCAGGCGGCCTGATCGGAGATGAACGAACCCTTCGACGCCACGTGCCAGCCGCCGTCGTAGTGGAACACGATGCCCAGCGACCCGTCGACCTTGTCGTAGACCTCGAACGGCTCGTCCGGCAGCGGCGGCGCGTAGTCGAACTTCCCGTGCTGGCCGTGATTGAAGAATTTCGGCAGGCACCAGCCGACCACGCGCCCGGTCGTGTCGTCCACGATCAGACCACGGGTCCGGGTGGTGACAGACGTCCAGTACTGCTCGTACTGGCAAGCACGACTGTAGGAGTAGATCGACAGCGGCAGCGTCGGGTGCTGGCGCCGCGTGACCTTCTCGCCGGCGATCTCGCGCGCCAGCTCCTCCGGATCCAGCACGTCGGCCAGCAGCGGACGCTCCACGCCCGCCGCCACCTCCGTGAGCAGCCGCTCATTCATACTCGGTCCCCCCGCTCCTCGTGACGTACTCCGCCGAGACGATCTTGCCGATCGTCCGGCTCCCCACCACGGCGTTGCTGTGCTCCTTCTGCGAGCGCACCACGATGCCCTCCCTGATGTGGGCGCCCGTACCGCTGACGGTCTCCTTGCCGGAGGCCAGCGCCAGCAGCAGCGCCTCATCGTAGGGGCCTTCGTAGAGCGTCGGC
>Ga0207671_10002938_pt1 | contig 17562 bp, 16 predicted proteins | sample KBSC24metaG_FD_184352 | JGI IMG/M metagenome (GOLD analysis project Ga0207671, IMG submission 184352) | Corn rhizosphere microbial communities from Kellogg Biological Station, Michigan, USA - KBS C2-4 metaG (SPAdes) (version 2) | ecosystem: Host-associated > Plants > Roots > Rhizosphere > Soil... | reverse complement strand
AAAACTAAATGATTTTTATAAACCCGCGCACATCAAAACCGGGCATGAGAGGTGATGTAGGGGCGGGAAGGAGAATCAAGAAGTTAGAATCAAGATTTAAGACTTTAACAATTGCCGGAGTTATCCATCGCACAAAACTTTTTAAACCTTGAATTTTAACACTTTTCTGCTCAAAAACAGGGTAAAAACGGTTCAAAAACACTCGAAAAACATCGATTTTAACACTTTTTAACAAATTTTAACGCGGTTTTAGCGTGCTTTTGAAACTTTAAAAAGTATTAATTTATTGATTATCAAATAACTATGAAAAAAACAGTCGATTTTTGGGCCTTTTTCTCCCTTAACTAAACAGCCCGGTTCTCCTTTTTTGATCAGGAAAACCGGGCTGTTGGTATATACAAATATACGCATTTAAGTCCGCAATTTTAAGTCGTAAGTAACACGCGCAGGGCCAAACTTTAATTTATTTAGCCAGTGATTTGATCCATAGAGCTATCTTGCGCGCTTCTTCTTTAGGTACTTGTGGCATCGGCGGCATCGGTGTCGAATAATCGGGCCAGTGCTCCGGCTTAGGATTATGGATCAGTTGTATCAATTCAGCCACGCTGTATTTCCGTTTAGCCACATCTATATATGCGGGGCCAACCTGCCTTTTTGTAGCATTATGGCACGAAAGACAGGTATTTTTCAGCAAAAGAGGCTGCACATCAGCATAAGTAGGAATAGCGTTTACTAACGTTCCGGATTTTACCGCTGCGCCTTTTTTAACGCCCCCCGCTTTTTTAACACCTGCCGAAGCCGTTGCTTTAGCCGAGTTTAGGGTACTCACTTCATTCATGGAAAGTTTTTGCCCTTCGGGGATATTGTTCAAGGTGTAATAGGCAGTGGGATGCACCAGGTTAAAATAACTCTCCTTATCCCTGATGGCAGCAAGCGTAATGGTGTGGATATAATACCTGCGTAAATTATTAACGATCAGCCTTGCCTTTAAGCCATCCTCGGATACTTTAACGCCTGCTATCGGGCATTTTTCGGCATTTACGGGCGGACTTCCATATACGCCATGATATTTATAAATAAAACTTTCTATGGAGTAGGATGCAATATCTGCCGCTACCTTTTTATCAACCGGTTTGGTAAATTCTATTTCAAAACCATCGGGCATGGCCCTAATGGCCCGCATTTCAAACGGAACCCGATTATTCCATACCAAACGCTGCAAACCCATGGTAGCCTCCCCTGCCGATCCCCAGCCACGATTAGTTTCGCCGGCAGCCAATGAACCGTCGGGCAGCCAGGCCAGCCTTACTATACCCGATTGAAAACCGCTTCTGAAAGCCCAGGCCGCACCCTGGTATTCGCCATTAACTTTTTCCAAAAAGATCCGGTCTACCATGCTTTGCCCCTGATCGCAGATGAGTAGTTGCCCCGAAAACGGGCCAAATGCACCTTCCGGTATCTTCACAATTTCGGAGTTGGAAATTCCTAAGATCCCATGAGGTAACCAAACCGCGGGCAGCTGTAATTCCGGAAATTCCTTTTTAGCCTCAAACTCGGTTTTAAACTTTTCATTTACTACATCCTGCGGTTTTACGGGCTGCCCGTTTTTATCAAACTCAATTCGGGGATTGTTTTTGGCAAAGAATTGTTCGGGCGTCAATTTTAGCGGGGAGTTAGGCAAACCGGTCCAAACCAGGCTGGAAGGATGCCCCATGAAAGCTCCTTTTTTGATGGGCATAATACTACCCGATCCAACCCAATCGCCCTGGTTATCGGCATACCAAAGTTCGCCATCAATCATGCTGATACCGCAGGGCGAACGAAACCCGGCCGCCCATGGTGTAACCGTACCATCCTCCTTAATATTTAAGGCCCAACCACGCCACGGTACAAAACTTTTAGGGTGCCACCAATCGGGCGGGAAACCCAGGTTCAGCGTCACAAAAAACGAACCGTCAGGGGCAATTTTAGGTCCGAAACTGTATTCGTGGTAATTGCCCGATAAGGGCCAAGCATAAATGGTTTCAAAAACATCGGCCTTGCCATCCATATTGGTGTCAACCAGTTTGGTCAATTCACCGCGCTGAACAACGTATAAAGCGCCATCTTTCCAGGCGGCACCCAGCACCTCATGCAAACCGGAGGCAAACTTGCGAAAAAAAGGATGCTGGCCGGTAGGATTTTCGACCATAAAAATATCCCCGCGGCGGGTAGTTACAGCCAATATGCCATTAGGCAGGGTACACAAACCGCCAACCTCCAATATGGTACCTTCGGGCGCAGGCACTTTCATGATCTTAAAAAAATCATCCTCTTTAGGCGATTCGGCCTGGGCGAAGGTATTTTTGATATCGCTTAACAGCGCGATAATGACAAGCGTACATAAAAACGCGCCCCTTTTTATCATTTGTTTTAAAGTATTATCCATGATCAAGGCAGCTTAAAGAATGATAGAATAAGTTAATTTCTTCTGAATAGGAATGATGAGCTCCTGCTTCCCATCGGCATCACGAACAAGGGCTTTAGCCCCGCCCGCGTCATCAATACGGATGTAATATGATTGATCATCAATAGCATATAATCCGTTGCCAAGCGTTTCGATATTGCCCGAAGCCAGGTGATAAAATAGGCCATCTACCGCATTGGCAAGCGTTATTTCCCGGTGGATGCCCTGCCCTTTATCCATCAAAGTACTGGCATCGTTTACCGGCACACCATAAATTAGGTATTTAAAGGCAGGCACATCGTCGGCATTTAATACGTAGCCTTTAGGTTTATAACCAGTGCCCGCGGTATCCAAAACCCATGCGGCATTGGCATCATGGAGTTTTTCGATAGCCGGTACCGGCTTACCCAGGTATTGAACAGAGCCTGCCGGACGGGAGGAGCCATCGCCCCTGTCATGCCACATCGGTGTAGCATCCAAAAAGCCGCCCCGCCAGATCGCTACGATCATCCCCTTATCCAGGTCGTAAGTATAATGCAGTAATTCAGGGCTGCCTACATTTACGCCATGAGTAACCCTGATACCTCCGGGCAGATCGGAGAAACTGCGAACTATAGTGTTTGAAGCAGCGCTGATTATAATAGGATCAACCGGATCATTGTTATTGACGTTGGCATCGCTTAACAAGTACTCGCGTACACCCGGGCCGGCTACAGTAAGCCCCAGGGCAGGTTTAGTCCAGTCCACAGTTTTTAAATAGAATAATTCAAACGGATGATCGCCGGCTTGCAGTTGTATTTTACCTTTGCCCCCGTTCCCGGTCAATGCAACAGCATCGGTACCGTCAATACGAAATCTACCTTTTCCTCCCGGTACACTCAGTTTAAAAGAATACTCTCCTGCTTCTTTAATCAGAATATTACCGGTATACCGCATTAAAAAATCATTATTGAGTTTACTTTGATTTGATGACAATACAGGCGAAGCTCCTTCCGATTCGGGCTTTAGTTTTTTATAATCATCTATGGCAATATCCCCACCTTTGTAAACCCAATATTTCAGGTTTGAAAGCGTCGGCTGCGGCTTATCATAACTAATTATCCTGATATTCCGGAAAGCAACCGCACCATGGTCACCCTGCAAACGCAGCGGACCGGTTGCGGTCTCCCCCTTATCAAAAGCACCGCGGGTTGGCCCGCTAAGCTCAACATTGTCCTGGATCAAAACACCATTTAACCAAATGTAAAGCACTTTAGCATTGGAGATCTTTTGCCCCTTGCTATCAAAGCGCGGCGCCTGGAACGAAATTTTCATATGCTGCCACAAACCCGGCGCGCGACTGGCGTTTTGCCTTGGCGCATGGCCATCATAACCTTGCTGTCCATCTGGTTTGCTATCATCCCAACGCTCATAAATGCCACCGTTATCACCCGATTTAGGATTTACTGTTCCCCAGCTATCCAAAAGCTGAATTTCATAACGGCCCTGCAAATAGATGCCGGAATTTGAGCCTTTGGCCATCATATAATCAAGCTCCAGATCGGCATCTCCATAAACAGTTTTGGTAAACAGGTCTTTCGCGCCTTTTTTACCGGGCTGGTTTACCAAAATTCCGGTACCATCTTTAACGGTTAAAAATTCATCCTGCACCATATCGGCCTGTGCACCGGCTGCAATTTTCCAGTTAGATGAAGGGTTGTCGAAAAAAGAAAGGTCATGAAGTGATACCACGCTTTGCGCCCTGACTTGCTGGGAACCCAACAGGCAAAAACACGCTATCCAAAACTTTTTCCGACCGAACAGTTTAGGAAATTGATTAAAGCAATCCATCGATTTTTAATATAATATGATTTATTGGTTATAGGGTATAATAATACCGCATTTACACTGGCAAGCCAAGGTAATTATTTTTAACAATCGATTGCGAAAAATTAAAAAATAAGCTGAATTTAATTTCACATTTGCTTAAAATTGACTGGGCAAGGTCGGTTTCTTACTGTACAGCGGCCGGAGGCCGGGTAATATCCGTCACTCGGCTGGAGCCGAGCGACGGCGAGGGGGATTCATTTTGTAGCGGTCTGAAGCCTGATAACACCCTCTTAAATAAAAAACATGTCATTGCGAGCGATAGCGTGGCAATCTCGTAGCTATTCTGTCGATGAGAACGGGAGGAGATTGCTTCGTCGTTCCTCCTCGCAATGACATGTTGTTGAGTAAATGCGTAAGGAATATCAGTCATGCCGAACTCGTTTCGGCATCTCACAGGATAGGTAATCAGCCTGTTATATACCTTGCTTATGGGATGCCGAAACAAGTTCGGCATGACGAGTCCTTTTTCTTGATTCTTGATTCTAATTTCTTGATTCTCTTCCCCTCCCTACCCCCATTGCAGCATTTCCATTTTGAAACCTATTTTGTGCATTTCCCATACTTCAACGGCGTATACGCCAAACTCTTCTACTACTTTGCCGGTCATCCGGTAAAAACCATCACCCTGGAAAGTGTAGCGTTTTAGTGATTCGGGCCAGTGTACGGTGTCGAGCCAGTCGCCGTGGGGGTCAAGGAAGGTACCAAAATTCATGATCTCGTGTTTAATGGTGTTTGATTCTTTGATGGCCACCAGCTGACCCAATATCTTCACCGTTTGTCCCAACTTATCGGGCAGGTCTTTTACATAAGTGAGCCCCTGCTGATCGTCATCAACCATCGGGAAGGTATCTGTAAGGGCAAAACCCAATATCTCTATCTCATCAAAAGCATCCTGCAAGGGCCGACTGCTCAATGCAGGCAGTTTAAAATCAGCAACCGGTTCATGAAACAGAGCCACGGTAACAGGCTGCTCTTCCTGCTGTTTCTGAAAAAAGTTAGCACGCCACAGCAATTCCTGCTTGCTGGTGCCGGTAAAGCGTAATGCGCCAATACGGATCAGGATATTCAACTGCTCCATACCGGGTTGGGTACGTTCCATAAAATCTTCCATCGTGAGGTATGGGCCATGATGTTGCCGTTCGGTAATAATAACTTCCAGCAATTCGGCGGTTAGGCGTTCAATATGCACCAGGCCCACATACACATCAGTACCTTTAATATTGGTATAGGTATCGCTTTGATTTACACAAGGTGCATGCAGGTGTGCGCCTGCCCTTTTTAACTCGTGAAAATAAAAGGGGGTACGGTAAAAGCCGCCAAAATTATTGATCACGCCCACCATAAATTCCATCGGGAAATAGGTTTTGAGGTAAAGGCTCTGGTAACTCTCTACCGCGAAACTGGCCGAATGCGCCTTGCTGAACGAGTAACCGCTAAAACTGGCTATCTGCCGCCAAACCTCCCTGCTGATGTGGGGCGGATAACCTTTCTCTTTACAATTACTGAAGAATTTACCCTCGATCCTGATCATTTCCTCATTACCCCGGTATTTGCCCGACATGGCCCTGCGCAGGATATCCGCTTCGGCCATATCCAGGCCGCCAAAGTGGTGCGCTATCTTGATCACATCCTCCTGGTATACCATAATACCAAAGGTTTCTTTCAGCAGCTCCTCCATTTTAGGGTGCAGATATTGCACTTTGTCCTGGTTATGGTAATTGTAAATATAGGCCTTCATCATACCCGATTGCGCCACGCCCGGCCTGATGATGGAACTGGCCGCTACCAGTGTGAGGTAGTCATCACATTCCAGCTTCATGAGCAATTGGCGCATGGCCGGACTTTCGATATAAAAACAGCCTATGGTATCGGCCCGGCGGATCCTGCCGGCCACCAGCGGATCTTTCATAAAATCATCAACCCGGGTAATATCTATATCGATGCCTTTATTTTGTTTCACCAGTTGTATGGTATCCTTAATGTGCCCCAATCCCCGCTGGCTCAGGATATCCAGCTTAATAAGCCCCACACGCTCGGCCCCGAACATATCTACCTGCGAGGTGGCGAAACCTTTCGGGGGCATTTCCAGCGCGGTATACTGATGAATAGGCTCTTCGGATATCAGCATCCCGCCGGCATGTATGCTCAGGTGGTTGGGAAAATCCTGCATGAGAGCGGCATATTTCAGGATAACTTTCTGTATGCTGTCTTCCTTAAAAGTGGCGTTCCGGTTTTTTACCAGGGTGTCTATTTCTTCTTTGGGCAGCCCCAATACTTTACCCAGTTCGCGAATGGCGGCCCTGCGCTGAAAAGTGCCGTGCATACCCAGCAGGGCCACATGATTTTCGCCATATTTTTCAAAAATATACCGGATGATCTCGTTCCTGTCCTTATGGCTGAAATCCATATCAAAATCGGGCGGCGAGGTGCGGAATTTATTCAGGAAACGTTCAAAGTACAGGTCGAGCTTGATGGGGTCGACATCGGTTATTTTTAAATTATAGGCGATGATGGAATTGGCGCCGCTCCCCCGGCCCACATAGTAAAAACCCCTTTCGCGGGCAAAGTTCACCACATCCCACACAATTAAAAAGTAGGAATTGAATCTCAGATCGTTAACCACTTTTAATTCCTTTTGTACGCGGGCTTCAATCACCGGGTCATCCGGGTAGCGTTCCTTCATCCCGGTTAAAGCCAGGTGCTCCAACAGCAGGCGGTCCTCCTCTAACGAATCGGTATAGGTTTGTTTGTTTTTATCGGAGTTAGGGTCGATGACCATCGCTGTACCACAGGCGGCTATCAGCTGTTGTGTGCGCCTGATGATAGCCGGATAGCCGCTGAATTTCTCCATCAGCTCCTCTTCCGTCATAAGCACTTCATCAGGCGATGCTACCTCATCCGGTGATAATTTTGATAGCAGCGTGTTCCCATCGATGGCCCTTAAAAGCCGGTGCAGGTTAAAGTGCTTTTTACTTTGAAAAGTTACCGGCTGGCGGATGATGAATTTTTCGGGATGATCTTTTACGGGTACGCTAAACAGCTTGTTCACCTCGCTTGCCCGCACGCCTATCAGCTCATTATCCTTCAACTCCCGGGGCTGTAATGCGCCCAGAGCGTAAATAATAAAAACATCCTCATCAAAAACAGGCCTGACCGGGAACGGTTGATCGGCCATTTTATACCGCGAAACAAAACGATTGATCTGCATCAGTCCCTGATCATTACGGGCTATCAGCAGGTAACAAAAGCGTTTATCGTTATGAATTTCGCAACCTAAAATGGGTTTGATATCCGCTTCGCGGCAATAATGTACAAAGTCCCAGGCATCGGGGTTGCCATTAATATTGGTGAGGGCCAGCGAGCCAATGCCCATGGCCTTTGCCTGCGCTATTAAGGCTTTGGTTTCATACGTACCATACCGGTAGCTGAACCATGTTTTGCAATTAACGTACATAACGCTCCTTTTCTACCGCGTTTAATTGCTGGGCAATGGAACGGTGTACAGCATCCTCGCCAAAACGCTTGCGGATATGATCCATAGCCTGGTAAAGACGGATATTCTCTACCGTATCGTTAAACAGGTTAATCTGGTATTGCCCCTGCACCAGGTGACTTAAGCGCACACCCAACAAGCGAACCAGCTGGCGGCGATCGTACACTTTTTTAAAAAGCTCTTTGGCGGTTTGCAGCAGCACATCGTCAGACGAGGTATAGCTAATCACGGCCTGTTTGGTTTCGGTATTAAAATCGGAGTAACGCAGCTTGATGGTAACGCAGCCACATAGTTTTTTTTGCTGCCGGAGCTGAAAGCTCACCTTCTCGGTCATGCGCACCAGTTCGCGGTGCAAAAACTGGATATCGATGGTATCGTTCTCAAAGATCTCTTCGGTGCCGATACTTTTTTGTTCGGAATAGGGTATCACCGGACTTTCATCGATACCGTGCGAGCGGCGGTGCATTTCGATACCTGGCTTGCCAAAGCGGCTCTGCATCATGGGTTGCGGTATCTCGCTTAAAATTTTAATGGTAGTTACCCCCATCTGCCTCAGCAGCGACGATGTTTTTTCGCCCACACCCGGTAGTTTCTGCACCACCAAGGGGGCCAGGTATTCCCGCTCGGTACCAAAAGGGACTTCCTTATGGCCATTGGGTTTATTTTCGTTTGTGGCTACTTTTGATATTAGTTTGTTGGAAGCCAGGGCATAGGATATAGGTAAGCCTGTTTGCTTGCTGATGCGCTGCTTCAATTCGTTCATGAACAGGCTACAGCCAAAGAAGCGATCCATACCGGTGAGGTCGGCATAAAACTCATCAATACCGGTTTTCTCATACAAAGGCACCTGCTCGCGAATGATCTCGGTAACATCGCGGGAGAGCTGACTGTACCGGTCAAAATCGCCGCTTATAATTTCGGCAGCCGGGCAAAGGCGCCGGGCTATTTTCATGGGCATAGCGGTGTGCACGCCAAAGGCGCGGGTTTCATAACTGCAGGAAGCCACAATGCCCCTATCGCTCAAACCGCCAACAATCACAGGCCTGCCTATCAGCTTGCTGTTATCCAGCCGTGCCACGCTCACAAAAAAGGTATCGAGATCCAGATGGGATATAAAACGACGGTCGGCCAGGGTTGTCATGTTGCTTGCTGTAAATACAGCGCTAAATTACTAATATTTTTAGCAATTATTATACAACACCTATGCCCTTTTTTTGTTAAATTATTGTTATTGAGGGTGATAAAAAGTGGATTTATCAGATATAAAAAACAACGTCATTGCGAGGTACGAAGACAACCGACCAGAGGGAGCTCATTAATACCAATGAAAAACAATCAAAAGATTAATAATCTCTATGCTATACAGAGTCGCTCTGTAAGTCGGGGATTGCTTCGTACCTCGCAATGACGCGTTTCTTAGTAAAGGCCTTTATACTATCTACCCGGATAATACTTTTTCATATAGGCCGCATCGGTAGCCGTAATAGTGGTATTGTTAGCAGCTATGGCTACATTGTTTGTTGTAAACCTGGCCGGAACCGGGTAGTGCATAATAGATGCTTTATCATAGGCCAGTAGGTTGCTCCCGGTTCTGGGGCCAACCCACAATACATTAAAATCTATTTGATCTTTGGTCCAGAAGTTGGGAGAGCCTTCATAATAAGCATATACTGCACTTGTATTCCATGGAATGTTGGCATCAGGGTGCGCCTGCTCATGTTGTAAACCCAACACGTGACCAAATTCATGGGTGGTGGTTCTTCTGAATTCCTCGTCGGATGTAGTGTTGTCAAACCAACCAAAATTAACCGACTGGGTCTGCCCCCGGCCATCTATGCCCACATAAGCCCATGATCCCCCGTCGCCATTGTGTTTAAAACCAACCGTCAGATCGGCAGCCGAATTATCGGCTACAAACTGAAAGGTCACATTAGCGCTGCTTTCCCAGCTCTTGGCATATTGCTGCACTTTTCCGCGTACAAATGATGTTCCTTCGCCGCTGATAAAGCGCACTTTAATGGTGCGGCCATTTGTCCATAATTTGTTATTAGGACCCCAGCTTTCGGTTACCGGGCCCCCTGTTACAGTTTTCATTTGGCAGCTAAAATCCGCGAAAAGCGTTTCTTTTGCCACAGCATCTTTTTGCGGTACACTTTCTTCATTGTTGTTGTTTTTTTTACAGCCCGTAGCAGCCAACAGTGCCAGGGAGATGAGCAGGAAATTTGTTGTTTTCATAGATGATAGATTATAGTTTATTATTTAAGATATTTCACATATTCATAAGATAAGGTTTATAAAAAAATCGTGTATTGATGGATAAACAATCCAGGCTTTGAGGAAAACTGATTCCTGCATGATCCATAATTTTATGAATCATCAGTTCCTGTTTTTTAATATTGCCAATAATCGATATATAATCAGGGTTATAAATGCCAAATTAATAAAATAATCATATATTATTATATTAATTAAAAAAATAAACAAAAATATCTTACAAGAAAGCTTTAAATAGAGAACATATAGATATTATTTAGGTGGAAGTATTTTATCCCTCAGGGTGACGGCTGTCCGAAGTTTACTCGTCGCATAAACCCCTCCCTACCCTCCCGCGGGGAGGGAATCGCACATAGGCTCGTGCTTTAACAAAAACGGCCATAAACAAACAACAGCCGCTACATTACTGTAAGCGGCTGCTCCTAAGTTATTATCCCTAATTTATAACTTATTATCTTTATCCTGTTATTACAGGTTCATGAACTTATTGATAACGGTTAGCATTAATGAGCTGTAATGTAGTAGATTCAAGTAGTACTGTTTTTTCATAAATATACTTTGGCTTTTTGTATGGTCAAAGATATTTGGATAACGCCAAAGCACAGGCAGGGTTACTACTGAAATAGCCTTCGGGATTTACTTTATCTGATACGTAGTTTTACGTGAAAAGGCTTAAGGCAGAAGGCCAAAAGCTCTGCTTCGACTTAATATCGAACGCTGTCATTTCGAACGAGGTACGAGGAGAAACTATTTCTTGAGCGATAGCGAAAAATCTTCTGCTTCACGTAAAGGCCGAATTGTAAATCGTAAAAGATTTCTCCTCGTACCTCGTTCGAAATGACAATTCTCTATAGAAGTTCGGTATCTGCTACTAATAACCGCTTACTTTTTTGCGGCCGCCGGGTGCGTGTTCAGATATTGGTATAGCTGGGCTCCGGTGAGCAGAAAAGCGCCTACCCCATACACTTCGGTACTGTCTTCAGTAACCGCGTCGGGACTGGCACCAATACGTTGCACATTGCCCAGCATCCCATCGGCATGAACCGAAGTTGCCAATGCAGCCCAAGCCTTTTTCACTACGGGCCAATAGGTTTTGTTATCCAGCATACCGTGGTTAAGTCCCCATAGCAGGGCATAGCAATAAAAACCGGTACCGCTTGTTTCTTTAACCGGGTAGCTTTCCGGATCAAGCAGGGAGGCGTGCCAGCTGCCATCGGGTTGTTGTAGCGAGGCTATCTTAGCGGCCATATCGCGGTATAGTTTTTCAAATTTCTTTTTTTCAGGATGGTTGGCCGGTATATTTTCCATTACCCTTACCAATCCGGCCAGCACCCATCCGTTGCCCCTTGCCCAAAATACTTTCTTGCCGTTCTTTTCTTTTTTATCAAAATAACTACCGTCTCTAAAATACAGATGTTCGGCAGGGTCATACAGGTAATCGGTTGTTTTCCACCAAAGTTTAGTGGCCGTATTTAAATATTGGGGATTGCCAGTAGCGGTGCTTAAATAACTTAAAGCTGTAGGTCCCATAAACAAGGCATCGCACCAGGCCCACTCCCTTGAAGCTATATGATTCTTCCATTCCAGCGATTCATCATGCGGCTTGCTAACAATACTGTCGCCCAGCGAAATAAACGGGGTTATCATCTTTTTGTCCTTGTATTTGGTATACAACAAAGAGTAGGTTTGGCCTATACAATAATCATCGGCCATAAAGCGGTCGCGCCCGGTATTCCAACCCAGGTCGTTGCCTATGTTCACCAGCGTGGTTAAATACTTTTCGTTATTTTTGATAGACCCCAGGGCGTAAATGCCGGTATAACAAGCAGCGTTAGTCCAATCAACCTTGGCGTGTTTAAATCCATTGGTGCTCCAATTGTTGATCTGCCAATCAGCAACCCGCTGCATGATGTTGAGTATATATGCCTTTTGCAGCAGTGAGTCGGGTTTAATAACCGGCTCTGTGGCATAGGTTTTTACACCCGGGATCAAAAATAAAAGCACCAACAGTAACGAACAAGAGCGTTTGAGTTTTAGCGGGAAGATCATTTTTATGAGTTTTTAGGTTAGGCTCTAAAGATAAAATATTTTACCTAAAACTAATTACTTCACCACAGTAGCTTCCAATTCAACTTTTAGTGTTTCAAAAAGACTTTTCACTTCTAACAAAGTGACCGCTTGTTTGATGCCATGTTTAGCCACCCAATCCTGAAAAATTTGAAAGTTAGGCCAAAGCTCTGCGGTAGAAGTTGTATAGATATTTAACCTGACAATGCCCTCGGGTTTGTACCCGGCCTCGCTGATCACTTGTTCCAGGTTTTGCAGGGCCTTAGTTAATTGAGTTTTCATGTCTTCGTTACTTGATATTCCTTCGGCACTTATAGCCGTTTGCCCCGAGATATACAGCGTGCTTTCTACATGCTTTACTTCAACGGCTTGCACATAACTACGTTTATCCTGCCATTGCCAGGGATTAATGATTCTTTTTTCCATCTTATTGGGGATTTGAGTTTGTGCCAAAGCAGGCACTGTGATTATTAATGTTAATGCTAAAAGTTTTGCTATTTTTTTCATGATCGCAGTTTAAAATTCATACTGCAAAATTGTGCATAAGCCCTGGGATGGACTGTTGACAAACCTCACGATTATCATGTGAGGAATGTCACACTAGGAAAATAACCTGCTCAGGGTTTCGCGGGAAACACCCAGATAGGCAGCAAGAAGGCTTTTGGGTACCCGCTGAATAAGTGAAGGATATTGTTTAAGCAACTGTTCGTAACGCTCTTTTGAGCTTAATGTGAGCCAGGAGATGATGCGGCGCTGTGATCCAATAAAACCAAAATTGGCCTTTTCCAGGAAAAAACGCACCATTTTTTGGAGGCCATCGCATAGCTTTTTGTAGTCTTCGAGCGAAAGGCAGAGCACCTCGGTATCTTCCAAACACTCCAGCGACATGGTTGCTTTGGTTTGCGTGTAAAAGGCATAAAAATCACTTTCCCACCAGTCTTCCATCGCAAAAGAAACAATGTGTTCCTTTCCCGCTTCATCGGTATACACCAGCTTTAAAAGTCCGGACAGCACAAAATAATGATACTTCACTGCTTCACCCTCCTGTATCAGGAACTGGTGTTTCTTATACTTTCTGGAGGTAAAATGGCCCCATACAAACGCAAACTCATCATCGGTGAGCGGTACTATTTTTTCTATATGTTTTCTTAATGTTTCCTGCATGCTATAACTCCGGGGTAATTATCCTCACGCCGTTTTCCCCGGCTATAATAGCTTTGGTAGCCATACCATAAAACAGGGAATGCTCCACTATACCGGGGATCATTTTTACATCGATATTGAGCTGTTGCCATTGCGGCACATGTGTAAAGCGGATATCGGCCAACAGGTTACCGTTATCAGAAATAACAGCCCCATCCTTTTGATCGCCTATGCGTAATTTGATATTGGCATCGAGATAGGTCGACCGTAACCTAGCCAGCACGATCTGTAAAGCCTGGGGTAAAATCTCGATCACCAGCGGATAAGTGGTATTCAGTTGCGGCACAAACTTGGTATCATCACCCATTAAAATAAACTCGGCAGCCATGGAGGCCAGGATCTTTTCGGTGGAGTGAATGCCGCCGCCGCTTTTCAGGGCATTCAGTTGCTGATCGAACTGGTCGCAGCCGTCAAAATATACATCCAGGTATTTGGTGGCTGATGCCGGCTTTACATTTAAACCCTGCTCCTGCAGGTAAGTATTTGTTTTAAATGACGACGATACTAAAACAACAGATCGGGCCAGATCTTCATCCTGCCCGATCATATTGGCCAGGTGCAAAACCGTTGTGCCGGCACCTAAACCTATTGTTTGACCTGTTTTTATAAATTTAAACGCGGCTTTGGCAGCCTCCAGTTTATGATCGGCCATATGCTTTAATTTTGTGGCAAGATACTTTATATCCCCGCAATAAAAAAAGCATTGATGCCCGCCACATCAGAAAGATAAGTAGCCATGTCGATGATCTTCCCACCATTCACTTCAAAAACAATGGCTACCTGTTCATCCAGTATCAAATCACCCCTGCTTGCGGTATTACGCAAAGACAGTGTAAAACCTTTAAAACCGATCAGGATATATTTCAAATCGAAATTAACCCCAAAATGCTTTAAACCCTGCGCCCGCTTGATAATGGCTTCGGCACCATTGGCATAACCGGATAGCAAGCTTGTGCCGGGCAGCGTCCAGCTGGCATCAGCAGCCAATATGGAGCGCATGGTATCCCAGTCGTTACTTTGTAGTGAGGTGATAAAAACATTGGCCAAAGCTAATTTCTCAGCATCAGTTGGTTGGGTATTATTGGGTTCTGAAGTTTTCATGATAATATTTTTGTTATTAAAGGATCAAGATTTAAAGGTGCGGATACGGTTGCTGATAAAGCGTACCTGCTTTTTATATAAGATGCATCGTTATAAGCGATATGCACTGTTTGCTGTTCATCCTGCCAGGCTATTACTTTAAGCGGCAGATCAAGTGCGGCTAATGGATTTTCGATCATTACCGGTCCGCCGGCCTTGGGATTGCCAAATAACAGAAACTCCAAAGGCAGTATGGTCTGCCCTACCTTCTGCAATTCCTGCTGTTGATTTATCCTGGCATATATGGTTACCTGGTGCTGCTCCAAAGCATTCTGCAGGCGATCAATAGTTTCCTTAACGCTATATGGGCTTTTGCGAATGGTTATACCTGTAGGGTTAGTCATGATGATATTTTTAAATGGTAAAACGCTGCAAAAGCAAGTGGCAACAGCTTGTTTTATAAAACTCCGTCTGGTACAATCATCCGGAATTTTCAAACTGTTGCACTGCTCCTCAAACATCACACACTGAAAAAATTAGTTTAATGGATCGGCAAGTGGAAAATCAACCGGAATCTCCGTTAAAGCAAATACGTAATTGGTAAATATGCGCACGGTAACCAAACCTATCAGCTCCATTACAGCAGCTTCGTTATAACCGGCTGCGAAAAAGTTTTCCAACACCTGCGGATCGGCATGGCCTTTATTGTTGGTTATGGATTGTGCCAATTGCAATAAGGCATTCAGTTTTTCGTCGCTGGTTTTACCTCTTCTGATATCCAGGGTTTCTTCTTTAGTAAACCCATTTTTTATAGCGGCCAGGGTATGCCCGGCCAAACAGTAGGCACAACCGTTTATTTCGGATACAATGAGCGCGATAGCTTCCCTTTCTTTGGCACGAAGCACGCCATGACTCAATTCGGCATCAAATTCCACAAATCCTTTTAAGGCGTGTTCTGAGTAACCCATGGTAGCGTACAGGTTGGGCATCCGGCCGATACGTTTCTGAAACTGGTCAAATATAATTTGTGAGCCTTCGCTTACCTGGTCACGGGCGGGCACTGGTATTGTTTTCATGATATTAAATTTATAGGTTGAATTATTATTTAGATTTTTGACGGTTAAGATAAAGTCTTGCCGATTCGCTCATGGTGATGATGGCACCGCCCAGGATCACGAGGTCCTTTAATACCAAACGGCCACGACCAGAAAGATACGGAAAGCCCCATTGTTCATCGGTTAAGTGCGGCACCCAACTTTCGTGTGTGGTGATCAGGAACGAGAGCGTACCTAACGTGAGTATGGCGATAAGTAAACTGCCTATCATACTGGCTAAAGGAGCTACGCGGTACAGGGCTACCAATATGGCCAGGGTTACCAGGAAAACTCCCAAGCCGGTTGAAAAGCCGTAGGTATTATTTTCGGTGTTCCATTGATGATTGGCGGCTATCAGTTCGCCTTCTTTATTCTGGTGGGTTTTATATTCGGCGGGATGATTATAAAAGAAGGACATGAACGGACTGTTGGCCACAAAGGGCACAATGCCATCGGCCTCATAGGTAAAAAATTTAAGACCGCCTATCCAAAGGAATACCACAACGATACCGAAGCGGATAACTTTTTTACCCAATTGATCGAGGTTGGCAATGCTGTTTATAATGGAAGTTTTCATGATGTCATTTTGCTTAATCAAATGTACATCAGTTATCAACGCCCCAACATGGACGAATATGGCTATTGCTTGGACAAATCTGCCACGATGGAGATACCGGTTTTATCGCGAAAGGTTTGAGGCGAAACCTTGGTCACTTTTTTAAAAACGCGGCTAAAATAAAATTCGTCCTGAAACTGAAGCGCGTAGGCAATTTCCTTGATGCTTTGCCGGGTTAAGTGCAGCCGTTTTTTGGCTTCCAGCATCAATCGCTCCTGGATCAATTGCGAAGGTGTTTTTTTAAAATACCGCATACAACGCTTGCTGAAACTATTGGGCGTTATGGCCAGTAGTTGCGCGTAATCATTAGGTTTGTGCAGGGTAAGGTAATGCTGATCAAGCAGTTTGCTGAATTGCTCCATTTGCTCATCCTTTTCTTTCCGATCCTGGTTATCGGCTATCAGCTTAACTTTAATATTGCTTGATTTAGCCAGGAACAGTTGTAGATATGCCCGAAGCACGATCTCCGACGGCGACTCCTGTCCAAACTCGTTACCCACCTCGGTTAACAATTGTTCAAATACACGGGCATCATCGGGGCTTAGCTTAACACAGGGTTGTATGTAAAGGTTATTGAACAATAAGCCATTGCAGGCTACTTCTTCCCGGTGATATTCAATGCAATAAAAATCGGAGTGAAACTGCAGCATGGTTAGTGGCCCGGGTTTGTTATGTTCCAGATAAATAACCTGTAAGGGTGTTGAGAATAGGAGAATAGGCCCGGTGTAATTAAACTTACCAAAATCGGCATGATAAACGCCCTCTCCTTCGGGAATAAATAAGATCGTATATTCAGAGAATTGGGCCGGAGAGCTCAACAGATCGGTATCCGCGTTTTTTAACCCGATCAGATATTCGCCAGATCTTGAAAATACTTCTTGCATCAATTTATGTTAAGCCAAAAGTAACTATTGAGCGGCTGTTTTGATGTGTACGCTTAATAAAAAGTGAAAGCGCATCGGATGGGCCGTCATATCGACTCACCCCGACATCGCTACGCTTGTCACCCCTCTCTCCGCTTCGCGCATAGAGGGGATTTTTTCTTTTTTTCTCCACCCTCTTTACGGCAAAGCTGTAGAGAGGGTGGTCCAGCGAAGCGTAGACCGGGTGAGTCGGTTCTGCGCCCGGACTGAGCCTTAGATGTACCCTCCAATAAAAAAAGGGAGTAGTTGATAACAAATACTCCCTTTTTAAGATCTCTAACTATTTTAATTGCTTAAACACTGATATTTCAATGGCATGGAAATAATTGGTTCCGCCCCATGTTTCCAGGATCTTAAACCTGATGTAACGTACCGTAGGGCCATTTGCCGGGAAGTTGAAAGGTTCGCCGGCTTCAGCAAACTTTTTATCGTCGTCCGAATTTTGTCCCCGAGGTAAGCCCGAAGGTTTATAAGAAGTAAAACTGTCGAGCTGGGTC
>Ga0207671_10002933_pt1 | contig 17582 bp, 18 predicted proteins | sample KBSC24metaG_FD_184352 | JGI IMG/M metagenome (GOLD analysis project Ga0207671, IMG submission 184352) | Corn rhizosphere microbial communities from Kellogg Biological Station, Michigan, USA - KBS C2-4 metaG (SPAdes) (version 2) | ecosystem: Host-associated > Plants > Roots > Rhizosphere > Soil... | reverse complement strand
CTCGGCGCCTCATGGAAAACTCGGCTGCGGGATGGCGACGTCGATCTCCGCGACCGAGTCGGGATGCGCGGCTGACAGGGTTCCCGGGTAGAAGCGTACGCGTGCGTGAACAGGCACGACATCGAGACCGGGTGCGTTGGCGTCCTCGCCGGCAACGTACACGTAGAACGTTGCGGACACAGGGAGCACGCCTGCTTGATTTGCTGCTCCTTCGATGGCCTTTGCCACGGCTTCGTCTTTCACCTCAAGAACGCACCGGCGCGCAGGATGCGCGTACGAGCCGAAAAACAGATTCACGTTCTTGCCTCCACCGATGACGCCATCCGCAACGCACGGACCAGGGAAGCCCTTTCGCTCGAAATCGTAGTGCTCCATCACACCCAGCGAAGTGGTCCAAGCCGCTACCGGGCGCGGGTTCGGGGATAAGCGCTGGAGCGCCACAGAATCAAAGACCGTCAGAGCGTAGTACCGCTGCGCTTTATAGGTGGAGAGTCTTGCATCGATGGCGGGCAACTCCTTCGCCAGGATCTCCCGCCGTTTGAATGCGTCGCTCTCGTTGGCACCGCTGGTCGAGAGAAACGACATTTTTTCATCGTCGGTCAGCGGTGCCTTGCTGTAGGCAGCGACGAGGAAACGCAGGGTGTTGGGGTCATTGAGATCGAGTTGCGTGTACCGGTCCAGTGGAAGCGCGCGGTCTATGTCCGGTTCGCTGGGCTTGGCCGGTTCGGCGGAAGCAGTCGGCATCGCCTTCGAAGGCATGCTGGCGCGGGTCGTCTGCGCGGCCGTCGAACCGACGCGAAAGAAACGCTGTTCGGGGTGGCCGCCTATCGTGAGCACGAGCTCGTCCGGACCCACCCTGGCCCCCTTCGCCGACTTGCCGCCCGCCGTCGATGTGATGGTCAGGTCGGCACCGTCGACGGTGAAGCGCCCTCGCCCGCCCGGGCTGTCGAACGCACCATCGGGAAGAAAACGCACCATCACGCCTTCGGACGTTCGGTACATGCCTTCCAATGGGGGCAGCGACGCATCTGTGATGCCGCGCCCGCATCCTGTGAGCACCGCGGCCAACACCACACTCCAAACCATCAGCAGAACGCTCCGCCCCATGTCGCCACTCCATTGGATGAACGGTGCGAATCATAATCCTTTAACGTGTAATTAGATGAATTTAGCCTATACGGGAAACGATTTTAGCGTGGCGGCCTTCGAGAGGCTCGCCGATGAAACATTCTTCGCTGTATTCGCACGAGCACCAGGTCCTGGTGCTGCTGCTCCGAGATCTTCGGTTGGAGGCTGGTTTGTCTCAAGTCGACGTGGCGACAGCCATCGGGAGGCCACAGGCGCATGTTTCGGCCATTGAAGTGGGTCGGCGCGGGCTGGACCTTTTGCAAGTGCGAGAGTTCGCAGAACTCTATGGCGTCAACCTTGTGCGGTTCGCAACCCTGTTCGAAGAGCGGTTGCGGGCCATGCCCTACCGGCCGCCGCGTCGAGCACGAAAGGATGCCGCGCAGAAGGCCGTACCGAAGACCAAAGCTGGCCCCGCTAAGAAGGTGCGCGGCAAGCGGTAGCGGCGACGGGAATCTGCTAGAGGCGACAGCGTCCGTTGTGCGCGGGCTTGCCGCAGCCACGCGGACACAGCCCTTCCGCCGGCACTGGATGCCTCAGACCGTTTTCGCCATCCAGTTCACTCGCGAGCCGGACGTCGTTGCTTTGCTGTTCGGCCGAACCCAACACGGCTCGGAACACCGCGTGAAAGACATCGAACTCTTTCGTGTCGACCCACAGGATCTCGCGCATCACATCGGACAAACCCGCAACCACGATCTCGACGCCGTCCCTTCCCATCAAAGCGTCCAACAAATCCCCGTGATGGGCATCAAGGGCGTGCGCCAGGACCTTTCCGTTGCGATGGACCCAAGGCTCGGGCCGAACGAGATCCGACAGCGAGCCGAAGGTGAGTCCTCGTCTCACGGACGCATCCATCGTCGTCGTCGCCTGACGTTCGCGAACCCACGCACGCACGGCACCCACGTTGTACGAAACAGGGGAAGTCAGCCCAGGACCGGGAATGTAGGGCGGTCCATTTTCACCAAGCTTGTTGCGGGCCTGCCGCCAGCGTTCGAGCGTACGCTGCGAGGGTGGCTCTTCGACGTTTATGAGCAACGCGGCGGTGCCCCACCCGACCTGGGCATCGTCAGGAAGGCGCGCCACTTCGGCGGCGAGATCGGCCAGATTTCGGAGTGTCTCCACGGTCGGCATCGACAGCCATCCTTGCGTACGTCTGCGGCGGCAGCAGCCCGTTATACACGACCGGACAAGCACCCAGCATCGTGAGCTCCACCTTCTGGATGACCTCTACGAAACGGAGCCACTCCGGGTCCGTATAACGCCACGTCGGGTTGCCTGGCTCGTGATGGTTGAGCAACCGTTTCACCATCGCAACGCTGGTCAGCTCTTCGGCAACGCGCCCCATGGTTCGCCGGAGGTCGTGGGTGCGCAGCGCGACCAGACCCGCGTCTTTTTTGACGTTGGCAAGGATGCTCTTCGCGTCGGTGTAGTGAAGAGCCGACGTGGTTTTCTTGCTGCTTCGAACGGGAAAGACGTACCGTTGTTTCGGCGCACGGTCGTCCTGCCGCTGCTTGAGGATTTCCAATGCTGCGTCGGCCAACGGGAATGAAAAGTCCGTGCCGTTCTTCGTGTGGTGAAAGCGGCCGACACGAAGTTCGAGATCGACCCAAGAGCACCGCGCGGCCTCTGCGTCCGTCAAACGGTCACGCCATTGGATGGCAGAGGACTCGCCACGGCGGGCACCCCACAGCAAGGTCAGCAACAGGTAGTCCGCGCCCATGCGATTGAGAGGCCGTCGCCCCCACACAGCGGCAAGGAACCGACCCAGCGTTCCCTCGCGCAGTCCCAGCGGGTTGCGCGACTGCCGCTCCCCGTAATCGCGCTCCAGCTCGGCTTTGCCTCGAAACCTCTGGTCGAGTTTGAGGATGTCGAACGGGTTGACGGCGAGCCGGTCCTCCCGCCCAGCCAGTCGAGCCTCATGCGCCGCCATGGTCAACGCGTGCCGAACGGCCGCTGATGCCCAACGAAAGCGTTGTTCGGTCGCAGCGCGTCCTCGGTCCATCGCAGGCGAGCCGGATGGGTGTGGGGTGATGCCCGCGTCGAATCGAGTGCGAATGGCTGCTGAGGTGATGTTCGCGACCGTCGTGTCCGCCCAGTCGGCAAAATGCCGGATGGCGCTGTCGAGGACCTTGATGGTCGCCGGCTTGGCGCGCTTCTTCGACCGCTTCAAGAGGTGTTCCCGGTACGCCGCGAATGCAGCCCCTAACGTATCCTCCCTGGCAACGGTCGCCTGGTCTCGTTTGAGCCGATTCGGATTTTGACCGGCCGACGACTTGATGCGATTCGCCAACTCAACGGCAGCCAGCCGAGCGTTCTCGATGTTCGGGTAGTCGCCGACGTTGCCCAACTTCGCTTTCACCACCCTGGTAGGGCCCGTGCGACGCTGGACCAGATAGGTTTTTTTGGTGGCGCTGACTTTGACGCCGAAGCCCACCGGGGCATCGCGGTGTGCGTCAAAGACGAAGTAGGGCGTGCGGTCCGGGTTGTCGACGTAGACAATGCGGCCCTTGGCATCCGCCTCGGGCTTGTGGTCGATAGTGAGCTTGTGAAGGACGAGGGTCTGCGTCAGAGAAATCTTCATCGATTCTGCCCTGTATCCCAGTTTTTCGAGCCCGGTCCTGCAGATTATCCGATTGAGATACGTATGAGATACACAGTTGAGCGTTTAGTTGTCGGAAATGGTCGGAAGATGGCGCTACTCGGCGGCAGTTGGCGGCAGCGACCCTTGCAAAATCAATGGGTAAGATTGTGAGCGGACCCGGCATCGAGGGCCGGCAAGACCACACGCCGTTAATGCGCCAGTACTTCGCCGCCAAGACGGAGTACCCCGATACGCTCGTGTTCTTCCGCATGGGCGATTTCTACGAGCTGTTCTACGACGACGCGCGCAAGGCCGCGCGCCTGCTCGACATCACGCTGACCCAGCGCGGCGCGTCGGCGGGAGCGCCGATTCCGATGGCGGGCGTGCCGTATCACGCGGTCGAAGGCTATCTCGCGCGGCTGGTCAAGCTCGGTGAGTCGGTCGCCATCTGCGAACAGATCGGCGATCCGGCGCTGGCGAAGGGACTGGTCGAACGCAAGGTGGTGCGCGTCGTCACGCCGGGCACGGTGACCGACGCGGCGCTGCTGGAAGAACGCCGCGACACGCTGCTGCTCGCGATCGCGGCCGGCAAATCGGGTGGCTACGGCCTGGCGTGGGTCGATCTGTCCGCCGGCCGTTTCCTGCTCAACGAGGTCGCCGATGCCGAGACGCTCGCCGCCGAGCTCGCGCGCCTGACGCCGGCCGAAACCCTGGTCGGCGAGGATGTCGTCTGGCCGAAATTCGTCACAGCGCTGCCGGGTCTGCGCAAGCGCGCGCCCTGGCATTTCGATGCGGCGACCGCGACGCGCGAACTGGCGCGCTTCTTCGGCACGCGCGACCTGTCCGGCTTCGGCTGCGAAGCCCTGCCGCTCGCGATCGCCGCAGCCGGTGCGCTGCTCGGCTATGTCGAAGAGACGCAGAAGTCGGCATTGCCGCACTTGACCGGCCTCGCGGTCGAGAGCGCGAGCGAGACGATCGCGCTCGACGCGGCGACGCGACGCAACCTCGAACTCGACGCGCATGCGAGCGGAAACGTCGAGTTCACCCTGCTCGGCGTGCTCGATCGCAGCATCACGCCGATGGGTGCGCGCCTGCTCCGGCGCTGGCTGCATCGCCCGCTGCGCGCGCGCGAAGTGCTGCGCTGGCGCCAGCAAGCGATCGACGCGCTGATCGATCGCCGCCATTTCGAACCGCTGCGCGAGATCCTGCGCGGCGTCGGCGACCTCGAACGCATCCTCGCGCGTGTCGCCTTGCGCTCGGCGCGCCCACGCGATCTGTCGACGCTGCGCGACGGCCTTCTGCTCGCGCCGCAGCTGCGCGACGGATTGGCCGACTGCGACAGTCCGTTGCTCGGCGAACTCGTCGCGCGCCTGGGCGAACATGCGGCGATCGCCGCGCATCTGGCGCACGCGATCGTCGAAGCGCCACCGGTGCTGCAACGCGACGGTGGCGTCATCCGCGAAGGCTTCGATGCCGAACTCGACGAACTGCGCCGGTTGTCGACGAATGCGGATCAGTTCCTGATCGATCTGGAAGAACGCGAGAAGGCCGCCAGCGGCATTCCCACCTTGAAGGTCGGCTACAACAGCGTACACGGCTACTACATCGAGATCAGCAAGGCGCAGGCGGAAAAGGCGCCGACGCACTACACGCGACGGCAGACCCTGAAAGGCGCCGAACGCTACATCACCGAAGAACTGAAGTCGTTCGAGGACAAGGTCCTGTCCGCGCGCGAACGTTCGCTGATGCGCGAGCGCGCACTGTACGACGCGTTGCTGGATACCCTGACTGCTCAGCTCGCGCCTTTAAAGGTCGCGGCGGCTGCGATCGCCGAGCTCGATGTATTGGCCTCGCTCGCCGAACGCGCCGACGCGCTGCGCTGGAACCGGCCCGACCTCGTCGAAGCCGGCGGTATCCACATCGTGCGCGGCCGCCATCCGGTCGTCGAACAGGTACGCTCCGATCCGTTCGAGCCGAACGACCTCGACCTGCACGACGGCCGCCGCATGCTGATCGTCACCGGTCCGAACATGGGCGGCAAATCGACCTACATGCGCCAGGCCGCGCTGATCGTGCTGCTCGCGCATATCGGCAGCTACGTGCCGGCTGACGCGGCGACGATCGGACCGATCGACCGCATCTTCACGCGCATCGGCGCCGGCGACGATCTTGCGCGCGGGCAGTCGACGTTCATGGTCGAGATGAGCGAGACCGCGAACATCCTGCACAATGCGACCGCGTCGAGCCTCGTGCTGATGGACGAAGTCGGCCGCGGCACCAGCACGTACGACGGCCTCGCGCTCGCGCGTGCGTGCGCAGTGCGCCTGGCGACGGCGAATCGAGCGCTCGCCTTGTTCGCCACGCATTACTTCGAATTGACCGAATTGGCCGCCGACTACGAAGGCATCGCCAACGTGCATCTCGATGCCGTGGAATTCCATGACAAGGAGCGGGGCGACCAGTTGGTCTTCATGCATGCGGTCAAGGAAGGTCCGGCAAACCGCAGCTTCGGCCTGCAGGTCGCCGCGCTCGCCGGTCTCCCGAAACCGGTGATCGTGCAGGCACAGGGCTATCTGGAAGGACTCGAACGCCAGCACGCGACGCGCGTCGCCGACCCGCCGCCGGCCGGCACGATGCCGTCGCCGCAGCTCGGCCTGTTCGCGCCGCCGCTGCCCTCGCCTGCCGAAGAAGCGCTACGCGCGCTCGATCCGGACACGCTTTCGCCACGCGATGCCCTCGAAGCGCTATATCGGTTGAAGAAACTCGTTTGACCTCTCACACGGTCAAAGGATTCGCATGAAGCATTCGCTGTCAGCCGCACTCGCACTCGCGATGGCGTCCACCCTGCCGCTCGCCGCTCGCGCCGACGAAAGTTGGAGCCAACCGCAGGAACCTGCGCACATCTACGGCAACACCTACTACGTCGGCACCGTCGGGCTGAGCTCGGTGTTGATCCACACCGATGCCGGCGCGATCCTGCTCGACGGCACGCTGGACAAGAACGCGCCGCTGATCGAGGCGAACATCCGCAAGCTCGGCTTCAAGGTCGAGGACGTCAAGCTGATCCTGAACTCGCACGCGCATGGCGATCACGCCGGCGGCATCGCCGCCTTGCAGCGCGACAGCGGCGCCGCGGTGGTCGCCAGTCCCTCGGGCGCGAAGGGACTGCGCCTCGGCCACGCGGTCGACGACGATCCGCAAGCCGGCTACGTGAAGGACTGGACCTGGCCTCCCGTCGCGCAGGTGCGCGAGGTGCACGACGGAGAAATCGTGCGCGTCGGCGACATCGCCGTGACGGCGCATTTCACGCCGGGACACACGCCGGGCAGCACGACGTGGACGTGGCGATCGTGCGAGCACGACAAGTGCCTCGACGTCGTCTATGCCGACAGCCTCAACGCGATCTCCGCGCCGGGTTTCCATTTCCTCGCAGACGCGACGCATCCGGACCTGACCCCGGGCGTACGCAAGAGCATCCGCACGGTCGCCGACCTGCCCTGCGACATCCTCGTTTCGGTGCACCCTGAACTCGCGGGCGTCGACAAGAAGCTGCAGCAGCTGGCCGCGAAGCCGTCCGTCAATCCGTTCATCGATCCACACGCGTGCCGCGCGTACGCCGAACGCTTCGACAAGATTCTCGACGCGCGCATCGCCGAGGAAAAGGCCGGCAAATAGGACGAGGGCGGCGATCGGAAACACGCCGGCGCGGCGACACGCCGGCCATCGATTCGCATGAAGGAAAACGCCATGCCACGCACCGAAAAAGAAAAGATGCTCGCCGGCGAGCTGTACGACGCCAGTGCGGCCGAGATCCAAGCCGATCAGGCGCAGACGCAGCGCTGGCTCGCGCGCTACAACGCGACGACGGCCATGCCGGCGGCCGAGCGGCACGCGCTGCTGCGGGAGCGATTCGCCAGCGTCGGCGAAGGTGCCGTGATCCGCCCGCCGTTCCATTGCGACTACGGCTTCAACATCCGCATTGGTGCCGGCGTCTTCGTGAACTTCAACGGCGTGATCCTAGACGTCGTCGAGGTCGTCATCGGCGACCGCACGCAGATCGGACCGGGCGTGCAGATCCTCTCGGCCGACCATCCGCGCGATGCGGCGACGCGCGCGACCGGCCTCGAATTCGGCCGGCCGATCCGCATCGGAAGCAACGTGTGGATCGGCGGCGGCGCGATCATCCTGCCCGGCGTCACCATCGGCGACGACGCCTTGATCGGCGCCGGCAGCGTGGTCACGCGCGACGTGCCGGCCGGCGTCACCGTCGTTGGCAATCCGGCACGTGCGCGCCGCTGATGCGGCCGCGCGCGCTCAACGTGCCGATGCGCCGCTTCAGGCCTTGACCGACAACTCCGTGCCGCCTTTCAACGGCAGGCTCATCGAGCGAAATCCGTTCGCCGGATCGCGGATCCACGCAAGATAGTCGTCCTCCGCATTGTCGTTCAGCGCGATCGCGCCGCCTTGCATCTGCGGTGCGATCAGGCGCATCACCTGCAGCGCGAGCGTCGGACCGCCGTCGCCGGGCCAGCCGTCGATCAACGCGAAGTCGACGTCGCCGCCGAGGTCGCGCAAGGTCTCGCGCGCATCGCCCTCGCGGATCTCGACGTAGTCGGACAAGCCGGCCGCCTCGAGGTGGCGCCGCGCGGTCGCGATCTTCTGCGGCACGATCTCCGAGCCGATCACCTTGCCGCCGCCGTTGTCGCGCATCGCCGCGGCGAAATAGAGCGTCGAAAAGCCGATCGACGTCGCGAACTCGACCACGCGCCGCGCGCGCAGCGCCCGGCACAGCAGATAGATCAATTCGCCTTGATCGGGATGGATCGAAAAGCCGAAGTCCGCATAGGCGTGCGGATCGTTCAGCGCGCTGCGGTTCGGCCCGCCGTTCGGCGGCCGGCGATACGCTGCCTTGATGCCGGCGATGACCGCTTCGACGCGCGCGTCTGCGATCGCGCTCGGCGCCGGCGGTGGCGGCACCACGTCGCCCACGGCGTTCAAGATGGCCATCAGCCGCCTCCGAGGATTTCGGCCGCCGCGCGCTGCAGGATCGCGGCGATGCGGCGCGCCTCGTTGACGCCGGCGTGGCGCTTGCCGCGCAGCGCGCTCTTCAGTTCGCGCAGCGCCATCCAGACCTCGGCCGGTCCGCCGCCGCGCTCGTCGTCGCCATCGCTCTCGCCGGAAAAGGCATCGCGCACACGGCCCATGCGCGCGCCGATGTGCTCGAGCTGGCTGAGGATCGCATCGGCCGCCTGCTGGTGCGTTTGCAGGTACTCGCGCCCGGCCTGGGTGATGCTGTAGAGCTTCTTGGCGCCGTCGGCTTCGACGCTGGCGTAGCCCACTTCCTCCAGATACGTGAGCGCCGGATAGATCATGCCGGGGCTCGGGCTGTAGAACCCGCCGGAGCGCTCGTCGAGCGCCTTGATCAACTCGTAGCCGTGGCTCGGCTGCGTCGCCAGCAGCGCGAGCAGCACGATCTGCAGCTCGCTCGAGCCGAGCTTGCGGCCGCTGCGGAAACCATGACCGCCAAGACCCATGCCGCCCATGAAGCCGCCGGCAAACGGACCGAAGCCGTGACCGCCGCCGCGGTGGCGGCCGAAGAAGAATGAAGATTCGAAATCGTCGGCGTCGCGATGGCCGCGACGGAAGAAATGATGATGCATGGAGAGGCTCCTATCGTGTTGTAAGATGTATCTTACGATATGTTTTTCGATAGTCAAGCGCTCGATCCCGTGCCTCTGCAGCCTCGGCTGCTCGCGGCAGGCTGGACATCGAAGCATCAAGTTCCTGCACGTCGCTATCGATAGCCTTACCCTATCGAACGCATCTAAACAATCGAATTTTCGAAGAGGCAGGGACTTTCTATAGTCCGGTCACGATCCGGGTCCAAGGTATCGCCCCGAACGCCAGCCAGCCGAGCGCCAGCCAGCGGATCGTGCAGATCCTCAGACGCCTCGAACGCCGCAAGCCCTCCCACAGCCAGCAGGAATCCGCCATGAGCAAGCCACGCGACCCCTTGACCACCGCCGCCGGCGCGCCGGTGCCGGATAACCAGAACAGCCTGACCGCCGGCCCGCGCGGGCCGCTGCTGGTGCAGGACCATCAACTGTTCGAGAAGCATGCGCATTTCAACCGCGAGCGCATCCCCGAGCGCGTCGTCCACGCCAAGGGCTCGGCCGCGTTCGGCACGCTGACGATCACCAAGGACATCACGAAATACAGCAAGGCCAAGGTGTTCGAGAAGGTCGGCAAGCAGACCGAGCTGATCCTGCGCTTCTCGACCGTGGCCGGCGAACGCGGCGCAGCCGATGCCGAGCGCGACGTGCGCGGCTTCGCGCTGAAGTTCTACACCGACGAAGGCAACTGGGACCTCGTCGGCAACAACACGCCGGTGTTCTTCGTGCGCGATCCGTACAAGTTCCCGGACTTCATCCACACGCAGAAGCGCGATCCGCGCACGAACATGCGCAACGCGACGGCGATGTGGGACTTCTGGTCGCTGTCGCCCGAATCGCTGCACCAGGTCACCACGCTGATGAGCGATCGCGGCCTGCCGGCCTCGCTGCGCCACATGCACGGTTTCGGCAGCCACACCTACAGCTTCATCAACGCGGCCGACGAGCGCTTCTGGGTCAAGTTCCACTTCAAGACCCAGCAGGGCATCAGGAACTGGACCAACGAGCAGGCCGCGAAGGTGATCGGCGAGGATCGCGAGTCGCACCAGCGCGATCTCTACGAAGCGATCGAGCGCAAGGACTTCCCGAAGTGGACGATGTACGTGCAGATCATGCCGGAGGCCGACGCGGACAAGACGCCGTACAACCCGTTCGACCTGACCAAGGTGTGGCCGCACAAGGACTATCCGCTGATCGAGGTCGGCGTGCTCGAACTCAATCGCAATCCGGACAACTACCATGCGCAGGTCGAGCAATCGAGCTTCTCGCCGGCGAACGTCGTGCCCGGCATCAGCCACAGCCCGGACAAGATGCTGCAGTTCCGCATTTTCTCGTACGCCGATGCCGCGCGTTACCGCCTCGGCGCGAACCACGAGCACCTGCCGGTGAACGCGCCGAAAGTGCCGGTGCACAACTACTACCGTGATGGCGCGATGCGCTTCGACGGCAACGGCGGCGGCAGCGTCAACTACGAACCGAACTCGTTCAACGGGCCGGTGCAGCAGCCCAACGCCAAGGAACCGCCGCTGAAGATCTCCGGCGACGCCGATCGCTACGACCACCGCGCCGGCAACGACGACTACGGCCAAGCCGGCGACCTCTTCCGCCTGATGAACGACGACCAGAAGCGCCAGCTGTTCGGCAACATCGCGGCAGCGATGCAAGGCGTTCCTGCCGAGATCGTCGAGCGCCAGCTCGGCCATTTCGCCAAGGCCGATCCCGCTTACGCCGCCGGCGTGAAGCAGGCGCTCGCCAGCGGCGGCCGCGCGGTCGACAAGGTCGCCTGAGCATCCGGACGCCGCATCCTCCCTCCCGCGGGATGCGGCATGCGGGCACCGGCGACGCTCGGGCGTCGCCGGTCTTTTTCTCAGAATGCGTCGATGTCGCCGAGCGCGCGGATCAGCCGGCGCGCACGCTTGTCCGGTTTGGTCGGCGGCTTCGCATAGCCGGCGCCTTGCAGGCGGCGCAGCTCGGCGGCCTTCTCGCGCGCCGCGACGCTCTGCTCGGTCTCTTGATAGAGCCGGCGCGCCGTCGCTGCAGGACCGCGCTGCACGCTGAGCGCGGCGACGGCAATCTCGAAGCGCTCCTCGCCGCGCGCGATCTTCAACACGTCGCCGACGTGCACGAGCTTGGACGGCTTGCCGGCGATGTCGTTGACCTCGACCTTGCCTGCCTCGACCTGTTGTTTGGCGAGCGAACGCGTCTTGAAGAAGCGGGCGGCCCAGAGCCACAGGTCGAGGCGCACGCCGGCCGCGGAAGCGAGAATGTCTTCGAATTTCATGCGAAGAATCCTAGCGCGAGACGGCAGGATCTGACGATGCGCCGCGCGCGGCTTTCGCGATGCGTCGTGCGAGTTCCAGGCTTTGCGGCAACGCGAGCGCTCCGAAATGCGCATCGAGCGATGCCAGTTCGGCTTGCGCACCCGCGTTGTCGTTGCGTGAAAGCAGCGCCTCGATGCGCGCGATGTCCTCGTTCACCGTTTGCGCGCGCTGCGCGCGGCATGCATCGAGGTTCGCCGGCGGCGAACGTTCGGCTTCCAGCGCCGACAACGCGCGATCGAGCGTCCCGGCATCGAGCAGCACGTGGCCGGCATTGCGCATCGGTAGTTCGATCAGGTCGTCGACGCAGTAGCGCCGCGCCGAATCGCGACTCGCGCGGTCCGTGGCGGCATTCGACTCGTCTTTCGTTCCGGTCGCATAGACCAGACGCGTGCGCTGTTCGAACTGCTCCATCAACGGAGCCGGCGGAAACGGCAGCTCCAGCGCGCCGAAGCGGTCGGAACCGGCATTCAGCAACGCGCCGCGAAAAAGATCCGGATAACCGAGCGCGATGCGCAATGCGACGCGCGAACCGCCCGAGAGACCGCCGATCCAGGTCTGCGAAGCATCGATGCGGAATCGATGCGCGATGTTCTCGTAGCCGGCCAGCGCGAGCGGAATGCGCCGGCCGATCACGTTCTCGTCGTTGCCCGACGCGGCGGCCGTCACCAGGATCGTGGCATGGCGATCGAGCACGCCGAACCATTGCCGCGGCAACGTCGCCTGCTGCCACGGCGGAACGAAGACGAGCACGCGATAGCCGCTCGCCGGCGCCGCGCCGTTCGGAACGTAGTAGGCGAAGCGCTCGCGGGAGAGATCGATGCTCTGTTCGCTGAGGGCCTGGCCGCTGGCGGCAACGTGCTCCTGCAACGCCTTGGCCAGCAAGGGCGTCAGCAGCCGGCGCTGCTGCTCCGCGCTGCCGGCCAGTGGCGAGTACGCGTCGAAGATCACTTCCTGGTGGGCTCCGGCAGCAAGCGCATCCGCAGCCGCAGCCGCCTCCTTCGACGGAATACCGCAGGCGAGCAGTGCGCACAGCGTTGCGGCAGCGACGCGCCGCCGGCACGAAAACTTCCGCGTCATCGACAAACCTGCCGGAATCGAGGGTTCATCATAGCGATTCGATGGCGTCCTTCATTCTCTTGTGGACGCGCGCCGGCAACGAATCGGCGCATGCCGCCTCGATTCAGCCCCGGTGCAAGACCTTGAGGCCCGCGACGCCGGCGACGATCAACACGATGCAGGCGATGCGCGGCAGGTCGCGCGGCTCGCCGAACAGGATCATGCCGAGTATCACCGTGCCGACCGCGCCGATGCCGGTCCAGACCGCGTACGCGGTGCCGAGCGGGATCGTCCGCATCGCCAGCGCGAGGAAATAGAAACTCACCAGCATGCCGGCAATCGTCGCAACGCTCGGCAGCAGCCGTGAAAAGCCTTCCGTGTACTTGAGGCCGACGGCCCAGCCGATCTCCGAAAGTCCGGCGAGCAGCAGATAAGCCCAGGAAACGTTCGAAACGGACATGCGCGTGCGCCTATGAGTTGGGGAGCGCCGAGCCTAGGTTCGCCGCACGAACACCGTCAAATCGCTCTCTTGCCGCCGCTTGCCTGAACGGACGTCGCGTACGCCAGCCCGGCAGCGTCGCTTCGTGTATACTCGCCGACGTTTGTTGCGCCGCTCTGCGATTTTCCCTTTGGGATGAGCATCGGCAGTGCGCTGATCCAGCGTACCGCCCGCCTCCCGCACCCGCTCGGCTTTCGACGCCGCAAATCCGGAATCGCCCGCCACCTTCGGCGTGCCGATCCGCCACTCGACTCGCCTGCAGCGCGGTTTTTGGGAACGCTCCGGGTTGGCACTCGATCCTCGCGATCGATCTTTCGCACCCGTGCGTGCAGCTGTGTTTCGATCATCCGTGATCGGGCAGCTCCGCGTGCATGTGCGGATTTCTCAACACATCACGGAGTTTTCCAATGTCTTTCGAAACACTCGGGCTGGCGCCTGCGCTCCTGCGCGCGCTCACCGAACAGGGTTACACCAATCCCACGCCGATCCAGTCCGCCGCGATTCCGGCCGCGCTGGAAGGCCGCGACCTGCTCGCCGGCGCGCAGACCGGCACCGGCAAGACGGCCGCGTTCGCGCTGCCGCTGCTCAACCACATCTACGTCAGCAAGCGCGGCCAGGCGCAACCGAAGATCCCCCGCGCGCTGGTGCTGACGCCGACGCGCGAGCTGGCCGCCCAGGTCCACGAGAGCGTGCGCGGCTACGGCAAGCACCTCGGCGTGCGCGCGACCACCGTCTTCGGCGGCGTCGGCATGCAGCCGCAGGTCGACGCGCTGCGCCGCGGCGTCGAGATCCTCGTCGCCACGCCCGGACGCCTGATCGACCACATCGAGCGCCGCAGTGTGAACCTGTCCGGCATCGAAGTGCTGATCCTCGACGAAGCCGACCGCATGCTCGACATGGGCTTCCTGCCGGCGATCAAGCGCATCCTCGGCAGCCTGCCGAAGCAGAACCGCAAGACCTGGCTGTTCTCGGCCACGTTCGCGCCGGAGATCAAGGCGCTGGCCGGCGAATTCATGCGCGACCCGGTCGAGATCCAGGTCGCCAAGCCGAACGCGATCGCCTCCACCGTCACGCATCGCGTGCATCCGGTCGACGGCGCGCGCAAGCGCGATCTGCTGCTGCACCTGCTCGCCAACGACGCGCGCCAGACGCTGGTGTTCGGCCGTACCAAGCACGGCGCCGACAAGCTCGCGCACGTGCTCGAGAAAGCCGGCCTGCGCACGGCGGCGATCCACGGCAACAAGAGCCAGAGCCAGCGCACACGCGCCCTCGCCGACTTCAAGAGCGGCAAGATCGCCGTGCTCGTCGCGACCGACATCGCTGCGCGCGGCCTGGACATCGACCAGTTGCCGATGGTGATCAACTTCGACCTGCCGATGGTCGCCGAGGACTACGTGCACCGCATCGGCCGCACCGGCCGCGCCGGCGCCGAGGGCCTGGCGGTGTCGCTGGTTTCGCGCGACGAAGAAGGCCTGCTGCGCGACATCCGCCGCCTGCTCAAGCAGGACATCGAGATCGTGCCGATCGAAGGCTTCGAGCCGGCGCAGCCGCTGCGCGTCGACGGCACCTCGCGTCCGAGCCAGGGCAAGCCCGGCGGCGCGCGCCCGCAGCGCCACGCCCGCCGCCCGCATACGTCCAACAACGATGCGCACCCGGGCGCGCGCAACAAGAAGAAGCCGCAAGGTCGCGGCGGCCAGCGCTACTCGCGTCCGGCCTGAGCCCTACCCGGATCGAATCCGCCTACGCCTGCCTCATTGTGTCGCCGGCGTCAGGCACGGTTCGAGGATCCGCGCGATCGCCTCGCGGCGATCGCCGATCTGCGCGTTTGCGCTCAACGCTTCGCCCTTCGAGGGCGACTGCACGACCAGGTGCATCGTGCCGCCGGTCGATTCGATCAGCCGGCGCGACAGCCGCGCGAGATCGCCCGGCTTCGCCGTCAGCTGCGACGTCGCCAGGACGAAACCATCGCCATCGACGCCGTACCAGCCCGAGATCGACGTCCGCGCGCGGTCGTCCTTCGCCTCGCCGACCGACCACTGCGCCAGCACGCGCTTCTCGCCGATGCCGCCCGGCCCTTCGAAGTCGACCAGCGGAAACGCGGTCAGCACATCGGGCTGCGCGATGATCAGCGACCAGCCGAGCGCTCCGCCCTTGCCGTCGCGGCAGGCGATCTCGAACGCGGCCGCGACCGGCGCCCGAGTGCCGACGTGAAGCTGCGCCGGCACGCGCGTTTTCCACGCAGCGTCGTCGGCGTGCGCCTGCGCGATGCCGAGCGCGCAACCGCTCGCCGCCGTCGCGAGCCGCAGGATGTTCTTCACCTTTGCGCGCATGAGCCCCTCCTCCTGTTCGATGCCGGAAGTCTACGCGGCACGACCTCGGGTCGATATGCCGGCTGAACGAATGGATGTGTGGATAAAAGCGATTCATGACGCCGACCCGAGCATCGCCTCGTCCCATCGGCGAGGAGCAGCTCATGCCACGCGGCGACAAGTCGTCCTACACCGCCAAGCAGAAACGCGAGGCGCGCCACATCGAACAGAGCTACGAGGATCGTGGCGTATCGGCGAAGGAATCGGCGCGGCGTGCCTGGGCGACGGTGAATCGCCAGGACGGCGGCGGCAAGAAGAAAGCGGCCGCAAAAAAGAAGACGACGTCGACCAAGCGTTCCGCCACGAAGACATCGGCGGGTGCGCGCAAGAAATCGGCCGCGAAGAAAACCTCGACGAGCCGCGCAGGGAAACCGGCGACGAAAAAATCGACGGCACGCAAATCGACGACGAAGCGCACGGCAGCCAGGAAAACCGCCGCGCGCCGGAAAAAAACTTAAGCGCTCAACGCGGCGCTTGCGCGGTGTAGCCCGGCAGATGGCGCGCGTGCTCGCTGTGCGCCAGTGCGAGCGCCTGCTTCACCGCCGCCTCGAAATCGCTGCGCGTGGGACCGATCGCGATTCGCACGCGGAAGAAATCGGCCCACAGGAACTCCGCGAACGCGGTATCCGTCTTCGTGTAGCCGCCCGCCTCGCGCACGTAGCCGGCGAGGCTGCGATACGGGTCGTCGAGCAGTTTCTGCACGTGATGCGGAATGTCGTCGGTCGACTGCCGCTTGCCCTGCGCATCGATCGGATGGACCCAGCGGCGTTCGTCCATCGCCTTCCAGAACGCCTCCGGTGCGAGTTTGGAAAGATCGGCCTCGACCAGAAAGAAACCGGTGTCGTAGCCGGCGTCGTGCAGCGCGCGCGCCAGGTGATGGTGGTCGGTGATGTAGAGCTTGTCGTCCGGACCGAGCACCGCCGGGATCGGTCGCGCCTTCAGGTATTCCCTGCGCTCGTGATGGCCCATCCCGTCCAGGTGCTTGCGCTTGTCCTCGACCTCGATCATGCCGACCGTGATCTGCGTCGGGCGCAGACGCGGGATTTCGCATTCGTGCAATTCAGCCACGGACCTTCTCCACGGATACTTACGATTCGGACAGGTCGTTCGGGCCGTCCTGCCCTTGGCCCTGTGCGCCCTTGGGCGTGCGCGGCCGGAACGCGCGTTCGAGGCGGCCGCCGAACAAGAGCACCAGCGAGCCGAACAGCAGCGCGATCAGGACCGGCAGGTAGAGTCCCATGCCGCAGGCGATGCCGAGCAGCGACGTGACCCAGATCGTCGCTGCCGTGGTCAGGCCGCTGATGTGCTGCTTGTTCGGATTGCGCAGGATCACGCCGGCGCCGAGGAATCCTATGCCGGTCAGCACGCCCTGGATGACCCTGCTGAGCGCATCGTAGCGATGCGAGTCGTCGACGCCGGGTGGCATCACGACGATCACCATGAGCGCGGTACCGAGCGCGACGAGCGCATGCGTTCGCACGCCTGCCGGCTTGCGATGCAGGTCGCGATTGAGACCGATCAGGGCGCCGACGAACACGGCCATGCCGAGCCGGAGCGAGATCACCAGCCATTCGTCGGTCGCCATGCGCGCATCTCCTGTATCGCCGCGCATCTTGCGCAAGTTCGCCGCTGCCGGCAATCGCCAGGCGTGGCGAGAAAGCGCGTCAGGCCACCGCGATCTGCCTTCGCAGCGCCTCACGCAGCTCGCGCCGGAACGCCTTCGGTTCGCAGCGCTCGATGTTCACCTGTGCCGTCGCGTGCCAGTCGGCGCAGCGCTGGATCGCCGCAGCGATCGCCTCGGCCAGCGTGTCCGTCGGGTCGACACCGGGCTCCAGATAGAACGCCTTGACCTCGAACACGCCATCGGCGCGGTGCGCCTTCGCATCGAGCCGGCCGACCAGGCGGCCGCGATGCAGGATCGGCAGCACGTAGTAGCCGTATTTGCGCTTCGGTGCC
>Ga0207671_10002930_pt1 | contig 17590 bp, 6 predicted proteins | sample KBSC24metaG_FD_184352 | JGI IMG/M metagenome (GOLD analysis project Ga0207671, IMG submission 184352) | Corn rhizosphere microbial communities from Kellogg Biological Station, Michigan, USA - KBS C2-4 metaG (SPAdes) (version 2) | ecosystem: Host-associated > Plants > Roots > Rhizosphere > Soil... | reverse complement strand
GATCGGCGGTAACATCCGCGCAAACTCGTTTGAAAATAATGATCAAAAAGCGCCCAAATTAGCGGTAAGCGGTTTATATACCTTAAACAACTCACGCGATCCGCTGATATCATCAAATACTTTTAGCAAGTATAAAACATACAGCTATTTTGCTTCCGGACAAATTGGTTTCAGGAACTATGCTTTTATCAACGTTACAGCCCGTAATGATTGGTCATCCACCCTTCCAGCATCCAGCTTATCTTATTTTTATCCTTCTGTTAATGGTAGCTTGGTACTATCAGAAGCGCTGGATATTAAGAGCGATATATTAAGCTATTTAAAGCTACGCGGCGGATGGTCAAAAGTAGGTAAAGCGACTGATCCTTATCAGTTGATCAACACCTATGACTTTACCGCTCCATTTAATGCTAATCCGCAACAAAGCATCAACAACGTAGATCTGAACCCTAATTTAAAACCAGAAACCACTACATCGGCCGAAGCCGGTTTTGAGTTAGGCTTTTTTAATGACAGGATCCGTTTAGACGCGAGTGTTTATAATACCAACAGTAATAACCAGATCTTAAAAGTTAATGTGAGTCCGACCACAGGATATAATCAAAAACTGATCAACGGCGGTACTATTAATAATAAAGGTTTAGAGGTACAATTAGGGTTAACGCCGATAAAACTGAAAGATTTTAGCTGGGACATCAACGTAAACTACTCCCGTAACAAGAGTAAAGTTGTTTCGTTGGATAAAGAAGGTCGCCTGCAAAGCTATATCTTAGGATCTGATGGTACGGTACAGGTACTGGCCGCGGTTGGGCAGCCTTATGGCGCCATTTATGGTAATGCCTTTCAGCGTAATGCCAGTGGCCAGGTAGTTGTAGATGCCGATGGAACACCTGTTATTAACCCAACCATACAATACCTGGGCAAGTTTACGCCAAACTGGTTAGGTAGCATCAATAACAGCTTTACTTATAAAGGTATTAACTTAAGTGTCCTGATCGACGCCCACATTGGCGGTTCTATTTTCTCAGGCACCAACCAAACAGGTACCTATACCGGTATACTGGCATCTACCCTGCCGGGCCGTGGTACAGCTAACGGTGGTTTAAGCTATTATTACCCAAGCAACAATACATCAGCAGCAGCGGTTCAGGTAAGTGGCAGCGCCCCGGCCGGTGTAACGGTATACAATGACGGTATCATTTACAATGGGGTAAAAGCCGATGGCAGCAAAAATAACACCATCTTATCGGCGCAATCATATTATAAAGCCTTAACCAATGCCGATGAGCCTTTTGTTTACAGCGCTACCTACATCAAACTAAGGGAAATAAAACTGGGTTATACCGTACCACAAAAATGGGCCAAAAGCATTGGTTTCCAGGGAGCGTCGTTCGCTGTTGTGGGTCGTAACCTGCTTATCATCCACAAAAACGCGCCAAACATTGATCCGGAAACCGCTTTTAATACCGGCAACGGACAGGGTCTGGAAGATCTGACCCTCCCAACTGTACGCAACATTGGTTTTAATGTTAACCTTAAATTCTAATCATCATGAAACTTAAATATACATCCATCATATTATCCGGCACGCTATTGCTATCGCTGGCATCGTGCAAAAAAGAGCTGGTGAAAATTAACCAGAACCCCAATGCCACGCAAAACCCACAACCAGATTACCTGCTTACAGGGGTTATTAAAAACATATCTGATGCTTACTGGGGTACAGACAATAACATGAATTCAAGCCTGCTTTTTGTACAGAACTGGGCCAAAATACAATATACCGATCCCGACCGCTATATATATACCAACGCGTCGTTTCAAAGCTTGTGGACAAGTGCTTACACCAAAGGGGTTATTAACCTGAACCAGATCATTAAGCTGGCTGATGCCCAGGCAAACACCAACTACAAAGGTGTGGCCCTGGTATTGCGTTCATGGGTATTTACCCTGTTGACCGATCAATACGGTGACGTGCCTTACAAACAGGCTATCAATATAGATCAGTACCTTACCCCTGCGTATGATGCGCAAAAAGATGTTTATTTTGCCTTGCTTGATGATCTGAAAGCGGCGCAAGCATCTCTTGACCCATCAGGGAAAGCTATTTTGGGTGATGTGATATATAGCGGTAAAATTGCTTCATGGAAAAAATTTGCCAATTCGCTGCGCCTGCGGATCGCGCTTCGTATTGCCGATCGTGAGCCCGAAAAAGCCAAACAGGTATTGGCCGATATCCAGGCGGAAGGCAGTGGCTATATCAGCTCAAACAGCGAAATTGCCCAGTTGGTTTATGTTGATTCACCAAATCAGAACCCGATCAGCAATTTGTTTGATACCCGGGATGATTACCGCATCAGCAAAACCATAGTTGATCAGTTATTTGCGCTTAACGATCCGCGCTTGCCTATATATGCCAGTCCGACCAAAGATGCTACCCCGCAAACTTATGTGGGTGTACCCAATGGTTTGCTGGTTGGTGATGCCAGTGGCCTGGGCTTAACCAAAACATCAAAACCAGGCACCTATTTCCTGGCCCCGCATGCCCCCGCAGTGATCATTAGCTATGCCGAAGTATTGTTTGACCAGGCCGAAGCCGTAGCACGCGGCTTTATAGCCGGTAACGCAGCAGATTTCTACAATCAGGCGGTTACAGCTTCACTACAACAATATGGGATTGGTAATGCAGCCATTACTACCTATATCAATTCGGCGGCAGTTAAGTATGACGCCTCCAACTATAAAAAGTCGATAGGTAATCAAAAATGGATAGCCTTATTTGGCCAGGGCCTGGAAGCCTTTGCCGAATGGCGCCGACTGGATTATCCGCAGCTGCAACCTGCCGTTGCCGGCACGCTGAACGGGAAAATACCGGTAAGGTTCATTTACCCGGGAACGGAGCAATCATTGAATGGCACAAGCTATAAAGCGGCTGTTGCCAACCAAGGTGCCGACGTGCTCACCACCAAACTTTGGTTTGATGTGAACTAACATTAAATAAGGATGTCATGCTGAGCTCGTCGAAGCATGGTGGGCGGGCCTCTGCGCACGCCCTTCGACAAGCTCAGGGTGACATCCCCTCATATTTATTCATAATATCTATAAACAACAGGGGCCGCTTAAAACGGCCCCTGTTGTTTATATCTTCGTCACCAACTTCCTGCCCTCACTATGGTTATCTTTCCCCAATAAAGGATAACAAGCCCCGAAACCCAGACGGTGTGACTTTCTTTATATAAATACTTACACATTAGTTTATTTTTTAGCTCGATAGGCAATACAAGTTTCAAATAGTACCATAATCGGTTTTGCAGGCTCCTTAAAACCGCAATGTAAAAAAAACTGACTCACAAACATTTGACAGATTCTAGCTTTAACCACAAAACATAAATAATTAAATATCAATTCATTATATAATTTGTTATTGATATTCGACTCGATTATGGTAAAGTAAAGCTTGTATTAAATAAATATTAACAAATTAGTCAAAATAGCACCGAATCAAGTTATTTAACTCAGGTGAATCTATTTTTTAACCAATAATTATCATTATTATTTGGATAAATTCTTTAATCTGCCTGATAAACAACATAATATTAGGCCATTACCATATGTTTCAGGGCCCTTTTTTTCATTTTATTCTTTTTCTGTTCATTGTATTCACTGTGCATAAATATAAAAATATAGTGGTATTATTGTATAATTAATAAGATTAAGATGTCTTTGTTGTTAAATTTTTACTTTTTGATTAAAGTATAAGATTAATTTATTATTTTCATCTGCCATAATATTTAGTGTTCTGTATATCCTTCATCTGGGATTTTATGGTAGTTTTTACAGATAGCCATCGATTTTAACATTTTACCTACCCTATACCATGAAAAAACGTGCAATAATTGGATTAACCCCCTTTGAAAAACCCGATGTATCGCTTGCACTTGAATTGCATCACGCGGGAGCTTTTCCTGTACTGAGTCTCGGGCTCGATAAAACCACCGCCCAAGAAGCACTTGAAAATTTAGTAAGCCGTGGCTTAATCGATTTTGGTGTTTGTTTTACGGGAAGTGATATCATTGATATTAAACTCCCTCAACAGGTGAGCGTGATCATTTTACCTTTCGGCGTGAAGATCAAACGCCCGGAAAACACCCAACTTGTTTACCAGGTAAATGATCTGGCTTCTGCAAAACTGGCAAAAGCTCAGGGCGCTGATGGCATTATCATCAAAGGTAATGAAGGAGCTGGTAATGTGGCCTATGAATCTTCATACATATTATTTCAGCGCGTTATACAGGAAGTAAAAGACATCCCGGTTTGGGTACAGGGTGGCGTAGGTATACATACAGCCGCAGCCCTGTCTGCACAGGGAGCTGCCGGCATCGTGCTTGACAGCCAGCTGGCCTTATTCCCAGAGTGCTCGGCTCCAAAAGAGCTTAAAGAACTTTGCTCCAAATTAAGCGGTACCGAAACTAAATTGATCGACAACTATAGGGTATTGGTTCGTCCAAACTCCCCTGCTCTGCCTGAAAATATTACTTATAACGATCTTAAAGCTTATTTCACCGATCTTAACACGGAGAAAAGCTATATTCCTATGGGGCAGGATATCGCCCTGGCTACCGACCTGGTTAATCGCTACAAAAAATTAAACAAACTGGTATTTGGTATTAAAGAAGCCATGTACGGTCACCTGAATCAGGCACGCTCACTCAATGTGATCAGACCGAACAATGCTTTAGCCAAAGATCTGAATATCACCTATCCTATTGCCCAGGGCCCGATGACCCGCGTAAGCGATGTAGCTCCCTTTGCCGATGCCGTAGCAGAAGCAGGCGCTTTATCCTTTATCGCGTTATCCTTATTAAAAGGTCCGCGTGCTAAAGAACTGGTAATGGATACCAAAAAACTCGCCGGTGAAAAAACCTGGGGTATTGGGATCCTTGGTTTCGCACCACAGGAACTGCGCGACGAGCAAATGCAATACATCCTGGAAGCTAAACCACCCGTAGTACTGATTGCCGGTGGCAGACCATCACAGGCTAAACCGCTTGAAAAAGTAGGTATAAAAACATTTTTACATGTTCCGTCGGTTTCCCTGCTGGACATGTTTTTGAAAGAAGGAGCCCGTCGCTTTGTTTTTGAAGGCCGTGAATGCGGTGGTCACGTTGGCCCGCTATCCAGCATGGTGCTTTGGGAAAAACAAATTGAGCGCCTGTTAAAAGAAGACAAGCCCGAAGAGATCAGTGTGTTTTTTGCCGGTGGCATACATGATGCTTTTTCCTCAGCCTTTATAGCGGTAATGGCAGCGCCATTGGCAGCCAAAGGCGTAAAAGTTGGTGTGCTGATGGGTACGGCTTATCTATATACTAAAGAAGCGGTTATTACCGGCGCTATACAGGACAAGTTCCAGGAGCAGGCTATGCAGGCTAAGGATACCGTGTTGCTGGAAACAGCTCCGGGTCATGAAACCCGCTGTCTGAATACGGCATTCGCCGATTTCTTTAGCACAGAAAAAGCTAAATTGCAAAAGGCTGGTATCGACAAAAAAGAAATCTGGGAGAAACTGGAAAGCCTCAACGTAGGCAGGCTGCGCATAGCCGCCAAAGGTATTGAGCGCCGCGGCGATGAGTTGGTAACCATCAACGAAGCCGATCAGCTAAACCTGGGCATGTACATGATCGGTCAGGTGGCCGTAATGCACAACAAAGTTATTTCCCTGCTGGAACTGCACCAGGATGTTGCCGAAAACAATTATCAGCATATCCTGGAAGCCGCGTTACCTGCTGCACCGGAGTCGACAGAACGTTCGCTTGACGTGGCTATCGTGGGTATGGCCTGTATCTTCCCCGAAGCAAAAAATATTGAAGAATACTGGCGCAATATCATCTTAGGAAAAGATTGCGTTACTGAAGTGCCTGATGAACGCTGGAATAAAGCATTGTATTACGATCCTGCATCTACCGCAGACGACATGTCGCACTCCAAATGGGGTGGTTTTATTCCGAAGATCGATTTCGATCCGCTTGAATTTGGTATCCCACCGCAGTCACTGGCTGCTATTGAACCAACACAGCTGTTAACCTTAATGGTTGCCAAACAAGCTATGGAGAACGCCGGCTATGGCAGCGGTAATTTTGATCGTGATAATATATCTGTGATCATCGGAGCCGAAGGCGGTAACGATCTGGCCAACAGCTATAGCTTTAGAGGTTATTACAAACAAGTATTTGGTGAGATCCCTGCGGAAGTGGATGCGGCTTTGCCGAAAACTACCGAGGATTCTTTCCCGGGTATCCTGGCTAACGTAATTTCTGGCCGTATCACCAATCGTATGGATTTTGGTGGTCGCAATTTTACGGTAGATGCTGCCTGCGCATCGTCGTTAGCCGCTATTGATCTGGCTTGCCAGGAATTGTTCCTCGAAAAATCAGACATGGTACTGGCCGGTGGTGCCGATTTGCACAACGGTATCAACGATTACCTCATGTTCTCCAGCACCCATGCCCTATCGCGCAAAGGCCGCTGCGCTACATTTGATGGTGAAGCCGATGGTATCGCTTTAGGTGAAGGTGTAGCCATGATCGTACTGAAAAGACATGAAGACGCCCTCCGCGATGGCGATAGGGTTTATGCCGTAATTAAAGGTGTAGGCGGATCAAGCGATGGTAAAGCCCTTGGCTTAACCGCTCCGCGCAAGATCGGGCAGGTTCGTGCACTGGAACGTGCTTATGAACAAGCCGGTATCACCCCATCATTATTAGGATTGGTTGAGGCACATGGTACAGGCACCGTAGTGGGTGATAAAACCGAGTTGAGCGCGTTGACAGATATGCTAAACCAATCGGGTGCACTTGCGGGGCAAACCCACCTGGGCTCGGTAAAAACACAGATCGGGCATACCAAATGCGCCGCGGGTTTAGCCGGGTTGATCAAAGCTTCACTAGCGGTTTATCATGGTATAAAACCACCAACCATACATTTAAAAACACCAAATGGATTTTATAATCCTGAAACCAGTCCCTTCGCTTTCCATACCGAAGCTGGTTTATGGATGGACGAGAAACGTTATGCGGGCGTAAGCGCCTTCGGTTTTGGTGGTACCAACTTCCATGCCGTAATTGAAAGCAGCGGCCCGGCATCGCTGCAAAACCCGTCATTAACGTCATGGCCTTCGGAACTTTTTGTTTTCCGGGGCGATACGTATGATGAAGCCAAAACAAAACTAAACTCCGTAAAAGCTTTACTGGAGATCAATGGCAATATCGACCTGAGAGACATCGCGTTCAGCCTGGCAACTGCCAGTACAAAACCAGTGCAACTGAGCATTGTTGCAGATAATGCCGACGACCTGATGATGAAGGTTGAACTGGCCCTTTCAGGCATCGAAAGCAAAGACACTTATATTGTTAAAAAACAGGAAGGTAAAGTAGCTTTCATGTTCCCGGGTCAGGGAAGTCAGCGCATCAATATGGCCCGCGACCTGTTCGTAGTGTTCCCGGCCATGCGTAGTTTATTAAAACAATACCCTGATTATGAAAAGGTACTGTTCCCTAACGCAGCCTTTGATCCTGAACTGGTAAAAGGACAGAAAGAAGCTATTAAAGATACCCGTATGGCACAACCATTATTGGGTATTGTTGACCTGGCCTTAGCCAATTTCCTGAAAACCATGGGTATTGAACCTGATATGGTTGCCGGTCATAGCTACGGCGAACTACCTGCCCTGTGTTTTGCCGGTGCTTTTGACGAAGACGAACTGGTAAAACTAAGCGCCAAACGTGCTCAATCAATCTTAGACGCCGTTGTTGATGGCGACGCAGGTGCCATGATAGCCGTAAATGCTACGCAGGACGAACTACAAAAGATCATTTCGGGATTAAAAGATATTTACCCGGTTAATTATAACTCTCCATTACAATGTGTAATAGCGGGCACTACGCCAGCCATACATAATTTAATGGAAACACTTAAAACGGCAAAAATATCGGCTCGGAAGCTGGAAGTTGCCTGCGCGTTCCATAGCCCATTGGTGGCCAGATCAAAAGAACTGTATACTGAAGTGCTTGCCGGGGTAAACTTTAACGACCTGACTTTGCCGGTATGGTCAAATACCACTGCCGCAACCTACCCTGTTAAGGCAAATGAAATAAAAGAACGCCTGACCGACCACCTGGTAAAACCAGTAAAATTTGTGGAAGAAGTACAGCAAATGTATGCGGCAGGCGCCCGGATATTTATTGAAGTTGGACCTGGTAAAGTATTAACCGGCTTAACCAAAGCCTGCCTGGGTAAAGACGAAGTATTGCTGTACGCCGAAGATAACAGCCGCAACAAACTTACCCACCTGCTTTGTATGCTGGCTGATTATATGGCTACAGGCCGTAACATCCATATTGAAAAACTATTTGAAGGCCGTGGCGCTAAATTGTTAAACCTGGACGAACCAGCTTTATACAAAAAGAGCGCTGCAGTTTGGTACGTAAATGGTCAGCACGCTATACCTGCAAGTGGAAAGCTGCCCGCAAACGGTGCCTTGCCTATCATTGAACCTATTAAAATGAAAAACAACGAAGTAAGAACTGAAACGCACACCATCGTAAATTCAGGCGCTGAATTGATGATGCAGGAATACCTGAACAGCATGAAAATGTTGATACAGGCTCAAAGAGATGTAATGATGTCCTTTTTAGGACAAAACCCAGGCAGCCCGATGGCTTACCAGCAGGCGCCACAATACCAACAACAAGCTTATGTTCAGCAACCTATCCCGGTAGCTGCTCCTATTGAGGTTAAACAGGAAGTAAAAGCTATCGCGCAACCGGTAGCAGTTCAACCTGTTGCGGTACAAAAAGATGTTAAACAAGTATTATTACAGGTAGTAAGTGATAAAACCGGTTACCCGCAGGATATGCTGGGTATGGAGATGGACCTGGAAGCCGATCTGAGTATCGACTCGATCAAACGAGTGGAGATCATTGGCACTTTACGCACTGAACTGGGCGGATTTAGCAACAGCGAAAAAAGCGAAGATACCATGATGGAGCAATTGGCCGGCATCAAAACACTAAGTGGTTTGGTGAACTGGATCAACGAAAACACCGCACAAACTGCCACAGCTGCACCGGTTACTGTTAATGTAGAAGTTGCTGTACAAGCTACCACCAAAGCTAAATTCTCGTTGGAAGACCTGAAAGCGGCTATACTATCCGTAGTAAGCGATAAAACCGGTTATCCGCAGGAAATGCTGGGTATGGATCTGGATATGGAAGCGGATCTGAGCATCGACTCGATCAAACGGATGGAGATCATCGGTGACCTGAAGCTACAGATAGGCTTTGGCAAAGCCAATGAACAGGCAGATGATATGATGGAGAAACTGGCAGCTATTAAAACATTGAATGGTTTAGCCAACTGGATAGCTGATATAGAAGCTGAAACCGAGGGTCTGGTTACAGAAGCTAAAAAGATCATAGAGGAGCCTGTTGCCGAAACAACAACTGATGAAACATTATCACGCTTGCGTTTTGAGCTTACTCCTACCAAATTATCAACTGCCGAAGACGCTGTTATCAAAGGCAAACGTTTTGCCATTACCGATGATGGCGGCATACAAGCCATCAAGATCAAACATTTACTGGAGCACCGTGGCGCCATGGCCGACATCGTGTACGCAGGCGGAAATTTAGAAGGCTACCAGGGATTGATCATCCTCAATATGTTTGCCTCTCAAAAAGCAGTTGGCATTATCGATCACTTCGCTTTGATCAAGAAACTGGATTTTGAAACCGTAAAATGGGTTTACATCATATCAGATACCATGCTGCATCTGAATGAATTTGAAGACATCAGTCTGTTAAGACGTTACCAGGGTTATCCGGGCTTCTTCAAAAGCCTTGACCGTGAATTTGAGCAAACTAAATGCCGCGTGGTAAGTTTGGGTACGCCGATGACAGCAGATGAAATAGCTGATATCACTTTAAAAGAGCTCCTTAATCCTGATAAACCATCAGAAGTGATCTACCAGGATCATCAAAGACACGTGATGGAATTGATACCTTCACAACTGATCACCGGTTTAGAAGAATCGCACATTAAACTGGATAAAAAATCGGTAGTGATTGTATTTGGCGGCGCCCAGGGCATCACTTCTGAGCTGATGATCCACTTTGCTAAGGATTATCCTTGTACCTATATCCTGGTTGGCCGTTCTGCCGATCCTCGAAAAGCCGGTGCAAGCGCTGCGGATTCGCTGGAATCTAAAGACGAGATCCGTGCTTATGTGATCAAACAGGGTGTTATTAAAAAACCTGCTGAAATTGAGCAGGAAACAGCCCGCATTTATAAAAACAACCAGGTAATGCGTACCATCGCCCAAATGGAAGCAGGCGGTTCAACTGTGGTGTATAAATCACTTGACCTGTGCGACGAGCAACGTTTAAGCAGCTTTATTGACGATACGTATGAAATATATGGCCGCATTGATGGTGTGGTACATGGCGCCGGTTTATTGGAAGATAAATTATTCCAAAGCAAAACACCGGAATCATTCGGTCGTGTTTTCGATACCAAGGTAAAACCATTGCGTATCCTGGCCGAGCAACTGCGTCCCGAAACACAATTTGTGATCCTGTTCTCGAGCATCGCGTCGGTTTATGGTAACCGCGGACAAACAGATTACGCTGCTGCTAACAGCGTACTGGACAAATACGCCTGGGCGCTTAACAAACGCATCAACGGTAAAGTAATGTCTATTAACTGGGGTCCGTGGAAAGGTGCCGGCATGGTATCACCAACCCTTGAAAAAGAATACGAACGCCGTGGCATAGCGCTGATACCGCTGCAACATGGCCGCGAAATATTTTTAAATGAATTAAAATACGGCAAAGAAAGCCAGGTATTAATTATGGCAGGCAACAATTGGTAATACACCAGCCAAACCATTCCACACATGAAGAAAACCGATGTAGCAGTAATAGGGATGTCATGCATTTTTCCGGGAGCGGGCGATGTAGAAACCTTCTGGCAAAATATAATTAACAAAGTTGATTCAACTCAAATAGTGCCACCGGATCGGATAGATCCGGTGCATTTTAGTAAACAGGAGTCGGCTGTAGATCGTTTTTACTGCAACCGCGGCGGCTTTATACCCGATTATGAATTTGATCCGCGTCGTTTTGGCATCCTGCCCGTAGCCGTTGAAGGTACCGAGCCGGATCATCTGCTAACACTGGACCTGGCTTACAAAGCATTAGAAGATGCCGGCGTATTTGCCAAAAACATCACACTCGATAAAACAGGTATCATCATTGGTAAAGGTAACTATACCGGCCCTGGTGCAACCCGGGCCATTGAGATAGTACGTACCGGCGAACAGATAGCCTCTTTATTAAAAGAAATATTGCCCGGTTTGGGCGATACCGAAATAGAAAAAGTAAAACAGGAGTTCCAGTTACGCAAAGGGCGTTTCAGCGCGGATACCGCCATGGGGCTTATCCCCAACCTGGTGGCATCACTGGTAGCCAATCGTTTAAATTTAGGCGGTGTGGCATTCACCTTGGATGCCGCCTGTGCCAGTTCATTGATCGCGATTGACCACGGTGTACAGGAATTGAACAGCGGCCGTTGCGATATGATCATAGCCGGGGGCGTACATACCGGGCAAAATGCCGCTTTCTGGAGTATATTTTCACAGCTGGGAGCTCTATCCCGCCAGGAACAAATAAAACCTTTTGACACCGGCGCCGATGGCCTGATCATCGGTGAAGGCTGTGGTTTTGTGGTTTTAAAACGCCTGGAAGATGCTATAAACGATAAAGACAAAATTTACGCCGTGATAAAAGGCGTTGGTGTAAGCAGCGATGGCAGCGGCACCAGCGTGATGAGTCCGGCGGTAAAAGGTCAGCTTAAAGCCATTGAACAGGCCTGGGAAAATGCCGGTGTACCGATAAATGAAATTGGTTACCTGGAAGCGCACGGTACCGGAACCCCACTGGGCGATAAAACCGAACTGCAAACCCTGGCCCAATTTTTTGGCCACCATCCCGAACTACCTGATGCGGGTATCGGATCAGTAAAATCAAATATTGGTCATGCTATGCCGGCCGCGGGTATCGCGGGTTTTATTAAAACCTGTTTGGCGCTGTATCATGATACGTTACCACCAACCCTGCATTGCGAAACGCCTTTGGCCCAAATGGAAAAAACCAGGTTTTCGCCAGTTCAAGCGTCACGCAACTGGACAGAATCAGGCTTACCCAAGCTTGCTGGTGTGAACGCCTTTGGTTTTGGCGGCATTAATGCCCACGTGGTTCTGGAAGGATTTAACTCGCCTAAAAAGGACGAAGTTTTACTGCTGGCCCGTGAAACTCACGAGGCACTGATCACCGCGTTGGAAACAGAAGATTTTAGCGAAGGTAAGGGTAACTTCCGCATAGCCTTGTTTAACCCAACCCCTGAAAGATTAAAAAAAGCCACTAAAATAGCGGCTAAAAATATGCCCTGGCGCAATAAACAGGATATCTGGTACACCAATGCCCCGTTGCTAAATGATGGCGGCAAGGTAGCCTTTGTATTCCCTGGTTTGGATGGTTTGGCCGGCGGCGAGGTTTCAACTGTATCCAGCTATTTTAACATTGCACCAGATAACGACACCAAAGCTGACGGCTTATTAAGCGAAGCGTTGGGTATATTGAACAAAAGCAGTATCCTGGATACCGCGCTTAAACAATTGGGCGTAAAACCTGACATGAACGCCGGACACAGCCTGGGCGAATGGCTGGCAGCGCGTTCATCAGAACTGGCCGAAGAAAGCTCGGTACTGGAACTGTTGGATGTGTTGAATCCGGAGACATTTGAGTTAAAAGATTCGCGCTTTATAGCTGTAGGTTGCGGTATAGATCAGCTGGAGCCTATTATGGCCGGGATCAAAGATGTATACCTGTCAAACGACAACTGTCCGCAGCAAGTGATACTTTGCGGCAGCAAACCCGCGCTCGATGAATTGGTGCCGATATTAAAAGCCAAACAGATATTTCACCAGGTATTGCCATTTCAATCGGGCTTCCACTCCCCTTTTGTTGCCGATAAACTGGACCTGATATTGGATGGAATGCGCAATATGCAGTTCCGCAAAACCACCACGCCCTTATGGTCGGCCACCACACTGGAACTTTATCCGGAAGGCTTTGATGCCATCAGGCAATTGAGCGCTGAGCACCTCATTAAACCGGTACGTTTCCGCGAGCTTACCGAAAAATTGTACAGCGAAGGAGCACGTGTTTTTATACAAGTGGGCTCCGGTGGTCTCATCGGCTTTATTGACGATACTTTAAAAGGAAAAAGCTTTAGCACCATAGCATCAAACGTACCTACACGGCCGGGTTTAACCCAGCTGCAACGGGTACTGGCAGCATTATTTGTAGAAGGTAAAGAAATTGCGCTGGACTTTATGGGTCATAAACCAACAGCCTCGCCTGTTAAAACAAAAGGCATTAAATTAGAGTTGGGCTCGCCCATTGTACACAACCTGGCCGGACTTAAAAACCTCGCCACGGTTAAGCAACAGGCGCCGGTAAACCACGAAACCATGCTGGTTGACGTAGCTAATCCGATCATGCGGGCCTTCAGTGAAAATGTTGCCGAAATGGTGAGCATTCAGAACGAAATGATGCAGCTTTTCCAGAACCGGCCTGCACAACCGGTGCTGAGAGCAACAACAGCACAATCTGTTTCTGTACCACCGCCTCCTGTGGCTCCGCCGCAAACGGCAACTAATATTCCGGCAAAGCGGGTTCCGTTTTCGAAACAACTGGACGTTTCCCTGGATAACTGTCCTTATTTAATAGATCACTCCCTGCTTCGTCAGCCTAAAGGCTGGCATTGTGTAGAAGATATGGATCCGGTGATACCGATGACCATGATATTTGAAATGTTTGGCGAAATAGCTGCTGAGCAATCACCGGGCGAACAGGTACAAAAGATCATGAACATTAAGGTATTCCAATGGATGAACGTAGTAAAACCCTTCCGTGAAACCGTAACGGGCGAATGGAAAGACCAGCAACGCGTTTATCTTGATCTGGATAAATTTGCCAATGCAGAAGTACAACTGGCCCGCGAACTCAGTCCGGCGCCAGACAGGCATTTTGATGTAGGCGAATTACTGGACATTCAGCGTACAGCCGAGCAGATCTATGACGCGCATATGTTCCATGGCCCGCGTTACCAGGGTATACGGTCATTAACAGCTGTAGGCAAAAAAGGTATTACTGGTATTATTGAAGGTGACGCCGGTAAAGGTTCTCTGCTGGATAATGCCGGGCAATTATTTGGATTATGGCTGCAATTGACATTGACCAAAGATCGTATCGCCTTCCCAGTAAAAATCCAGGAGATCGAGTTCTTTGAACCGATGGAGGATCAGAAAGGTCAGTTTGAATGTACCTGTGTATTAACCGAACTAAACGATGAATTTGCCACCGCCGATTTCGTGATGAAACGCAATGGCAAGATCTGGGCTATTATCACCGGCTGGCAAAACCGCAGACTGGAGATCGATGAACCGCTTTGGAACGTATCCATGTCGCCATTGCATAACCGTTTATCGGAAGAGATCGCGCCGGGTATATTCATGTTTCACCAAGCATATTCACGTGTGGTATCCTGGGATTTTATCCTGAAACGTTACTTCAATCAGGACGAGAAAAAGCACCATAATACCCTGATGCCTAATAAGCGGAAGATCTGGATGATCAGTCGTGTAGCTGTGAAAGATGCCGTCAGGAACCTCCTCAATAAACAAAAACAACAGGCCTGCTACCCTATCACCTTTGAAATAAAGGCAGATGAATTGGGTAAACCATATCCAAGCGGCGGCTTTGCTGACGGCATCCATATATCTATCGCCCATAAAGGCACCGACGCGGTTGGTATCGCCCAGTATGACAAGCCTGTAGGTATCGACATAGAAACGATAGAAGATCGCGGCACAGGCTTTTTTGATATGGTATTTACCGAAACGGAAACAGCCCTGTTAAAAGACAAGGATAAAGCCGAATGGGCAACCCGTTTCTGGGTAGCCAAAGAAGCCTATGGCAAGTACCTGGGTAAAGGCCTGCAGGGTAACCCCAAGGCTTACGTGGTTCAGGAGATCAAAGGCGACGAACTGCGCATTAACGACATTTATATCAAAACATTAAAACATAAAAATTACATTATCGGATGGACACAGTAGCATCAACAACAAAAATGAACAGGGACGAGATATTTGATCTGATGAAGCAGTTCATCACAGAAGTTATAGGTGAGGAATTTGTGGAAGAAATGGATATCACTCCAGAAAGTTCTTTCACTAAAGACCTTGAAATGGACAGCATCGAGATTGTGTCTTTTTCCGAAAAAATAAAAGCTCATTTTGGCGACCAGATCGATTTTACCGGCTGGCTGTCATCTATGGACCTTGATCAGCTGATTAACTTGAACTTAGGTATGATCATCAATTATATTTACGAATGCCAGTAATCAAAGTAAATAACAGGGATGTACATATCCAGGAGCTTAACAAAGGCGCGGCCGAAACCGTGCTGCTGGTTCATGGCATGTTCAGTAACCTCTCTGTTTATTATTTTAATATCGCACCCATTTTGGCCGAGCATTTCCATGTAGTGATGTATGATTTGAAAAGTCATGGTATGAGCGAGCGCACCCTCCACGGGTACGACTTAAACAGCATGACCGACGATCTGAATGCCCTGATGGAAGCACTGCATTTAAATAAGGTACACCTGGCCGGCTATAGCTTTGGCGGATTGATCGCGTTAAAAATGGCGCTGCGTTTTCCTGACAAGGTAAAAAAGCTGGTAGTTATCGAAGCACCTGACCCTAAAGACGAGAAAGCACGTGGCATCATTGACGATTACAGTCGAGAGTTTTTGGAGCACTATGTGGAGAATTTCACCGATACCACCAAAGTAAAAATGGGTAAGCGCCAGATGGAACGCAACCACCGCATGTATGAGTACCTGTTTTACCAAACCAGTATCAAAAGCGATATGATAGCCGAAAAGGATTTCCTGGACGAGCCTCAAATCTCACTTTTGAACAAGGATACCCTGTTGCTTTACGGATCGGACTCTAATTGCCTGGAAACCGGCAAAGAACTGAACGGAAAAATAAAAGCATCAGAACTGACGGCTGTTCCCGGCGATCATAACATCCCGATACAGGAACCGGTACTGATAGCCAATATGATCAACACATTTTTTATGAATTAAACCTTACCCGTGAAAAACATCTACCCTATGGCAAAGTTTGTATTTATTGTACCTCCTTTAACCGGGCATATTAACCCTACTTTAAGCATGGGCGCTGTTTTATTGGAACGCGGCCACCGGGTAGGCTGGATAACGCTCGACGAATCATTAGCGGCTAAACTTCCTGCAGGCGGCGAATTGTTGCACATCAGCTATGATGAAAATGACCAGCAGAAACGGGAAAGCGAACAATATCTGGATATCATCACCAAAAAGATAGTTTATGGTATTGATAGTCTTAAGTTCCTGTATGAAGAGGTATTGATTCCCCTTAACCGCCATAGTTATGACGGTATTGCCTATCTGCTCGATCAATTTGAACCAGACCTGGTTATCACTGATCACCAAATGTTTGCCGGTGCTATTGCAGCTACTAACAAAAAGCTGCCTTATGCTACTTCGGTAACTGCGCCCGCTGCAATCAAGGTAATGGAGGAGCTGCCCAAAATACATGAATGGGAAATGAATCAGGTAATAGGCTTACAGCGTGAGTTTGGCGTTGAAGCTACCACACCTATAGTTTGTTCTGAACTACTGACCATGGTACTTACGTCACAGGAGTTTTTTGGTGATATGGAGTTAACACCTAACTTCCGCTTTACCGGCCCAGTGATCAACCGCCCGGCTACCAAAATAACATTCGATTGGGACAAACTGCAGCAGAGCAGCAAACCTAAAATATTGGTGAGCATCGGCACAACCTTTGATCATGAGCATAAAAAGAACTTTTTCACCAAAGTGGTTGAAGCTTTTGGTGATGGTGAACTAACCGTGGTGGTAGTTTCTGACCCTGCTCTATTTGAACAATGGCCTGATAATTTTATAGTACAACGCCAGGTGCCTCAGCTTGACCTGTTGCCTCATCTTGACGCGGTGGTTTGCCATGGCGGGCATAATACCGTTTGCGAAACCCTATCCAATGGATTGCCTTTGGTGGTTATTCCTATTGCCTATGATCAGTCGCATGTTGCAGGCCGGGTGGTTCGTACCGGTGCAGGCGAGCGTTTAAACTTTAACCGCTTTAAGGCTCACCATCTTAAAGAAGCCGTTCATCAGATATTGAACAACCCTGATTATAAAACCGCCGCCGAAACGATCAAAACATCGTTCATAGAAGCCGGCGGAACGGAAACCGCGGCAGATATGCTTGAACAGGTCGCCACAAAACAATCTTTAGAAGTATTAAAAAACTAACGCTACCATCTACCATGGCAAAATTTTTATTCGTTGTTCCACCATTTTTCGGGCATATCAGTCCAACATTAAGTATCGGCGCAAGC